>OCTW011614544.1_pt1 | contig 44098 bp, 40 predicted proteins | sample 1539671 | NCBI WGS metagenome assembly OCTW01 (sample SAMN02144230, study PRJEB22623) | gut metagenome | biome: sheep rumen | host: Ovis aries | place: New Zealand
GGGGTCGGGGGTGGGGTCTGTAACTTCTCCCCAATCGTAACCACATAAGAATCATCCTCAAAAAATTCGTACTAACCCCCTCATTCGAACCACGTAATATTATCACTGTAACAACTTAAACGACGAAGCATTATGATAAGAGTAGGAATTCTCGGTGCGGCCGGCTATACGGGCGGCGAACTGATCCGGCTGCTGCTCAACCATCCGGATGCGGAGATCGTCTTCGCTAATTCGGAGAGTCAGGCAGGGCTGCCGGTCAGCAGCGTCCACGAAGGACTCGTGGGCGACACCGACCTGCGGTTCACCGACCAGTTGCCGTTCAGTGAGGTCGACGTCGTCTTCTTCTGCTTCGGCCATGGCAAGAGCGAGGCCTTCCTCCGCGAGCACGACATCCCGGCAAGCGTGAAGATCATCGACCTGGCCCAGGACTTCCGCCTTCGCGGCGACCATGATTTTGTCTACGGATTGCCGGAGATCAACAAGACGGACATCTGCCAGGCCAGCCACGTGGCCAACCCCGGCTGCTTCGCCACGGCCATCCAGCTGGCCCTGCTGCCCGCCGCCTACCTGAACCTGCTGAAGGAGGACGTCAGCGTCAACGCCATCACCGGCTCGACGGGCGCCGGCCAGAAGCCCGGTCCGACGACCCACTTCTCGTGGCGCTCGGACAACATGAGCATCTACAAGCCCTTCCAGCACCAGCACGTGGCCGAGATACGCCAGTCGCTGCGCCAGGTGCAGGGCTATCTCGACGCCGACATCGACTTCATCCCCTATCGCGGTCCCTTTGCCCGCGGCATCTTCTGCACGGCAGTGGTGCGCACGCCCGCCCCGATCGAGGACGTCGTCGAGGCCTACGAGGACTTCTATCGCGACGCAGCCTTCACCCACTACAGCCATGAACCGATAGACCTGAAGCAGGTCGTCGGCACCAACAAGGCGCTGGTGCACTGCGAGAAGCACGGGCAGAAACTGCTCATCACGTCGGTCATCGACAATCTGCTCAAGGGAGCCAGCGGTCAGGCCGTCCAGAACATGAACCTGATGTTTGGGCTCGATGAGAAAACAGGACTTCAACTAAAAGCAATAGCATTCTGACACAAAATGAAACTATTCGATGTATATAGCCTCTTCGACGTCAATATCGTCAAGGGAAAAGATTGTAAGGTGTGGGACGACCAGGGGCAGGAGTATCTTGACCTCTATGGCGGTCATGCCGTCATCAGCATCGGCCATGCCCACCCGCACTACGTGGAGCGCGTCGCAGCACAGCTCGGCCAGCTGGGATTCTATTCCAACTCGGTCAGGAACACGCTGCAGGAGGAACTGGCCGAGCGCCTGGGGCGCATCTCGGGCTACGAGGACTATCAGCTGTTTCTCGTGAACAGCGGGGCTGAGGCCAACGAGAATGCCCTGAAGCTGGCCTCGTTCCATAACCGCAAGCGCAGCGTCGTGCTGACGGCCCGCCATTCGTTCCACGGCCGCACGTCGCTGGCCGTCGAGGTGACCAACAACCCGAAGATCGTGGCCCCGATCAACGACAACCACCACGCCAAGTTCATGCCCATCAACGACCTGACGCCATGGATGCGCGAGCTCGACAAGGAGAACGTGCTGGCCGTCATCGTGGAGCCTATTCAGGGCGTGGGCGGCATTCAGATGCTGACGCCCGAGTTTGCCCAGTCGCTCGAATACTTCGCCCATCGCCACGGAGCCCTGCTCATCTGCGACGAGGTGCAGTGCGGCTACGGGCGCAGCGGCCGCTTCTTCGCCCACCAGTGGCTCGGCATCAAGCCCGACATCATCACCGTGGCCAAGGGCATCGCCAACGGCATGCCCATGGGCGGCGTGCTCATCTCGCCCGACCTGAAGCCCGAGAAGGGACAGCTGGGCACCACCTTCGGCGGCAACCACCTGGCCTGCTCAGCCGCACTCAGCGTGCTCGACGTCATTGAGCAGCAGCGTCTCGTGGACAATGCCCGCGAGGTGGGCGACTACCTGATGGAAAAGATCAAGGCGCTCGAGAGCCCGAAGATCAACGAGGTGCGCGGACGCGGCCTGATGATCGGCATCGAACTCGACGTTCCCCAGAAGGCCGTGCGCCAGCAACTGCTCTACGAACAGCACGTCTTCACCGGCTGTTCCGGCGACTTCACCCTGCGGCTGCTGCCGCCCCTGACGTTCACCCGCGAGCTGGCCGACGAGTTTGTTGAACGACTAAAGCGAGTGCTATGAAGATAGCCATCATTGGGGCCGGTGCCATCGGCGGGGCTATCGCCGAGGGTCTGCTCAAGAGCGACTTCATCAAGGCCGACGAACTGACCATCAGCAATCCCACCGCGCAGAAGCTCGAACGCTTCGCCAAGATGGGAGCTCGGGTGACCACCGACAATGCCGATGCCGCCCGCGAGGCCGACGTGCTGATCATCGCCGTCAAGCCCTGGCTGGTCGAGGAGGTACTGACCGCACTCGACACGACGCGCAAGACGGTCGTCTCCGTGGCGGCCGGCATCACGTCGGAACAGTTGCTGCGGTGGGTCTCGCTCTATGCCGACCTGTGGCTCGCCATCCCCAATATCGCCGCGTCCGAACGGGCGTCGATGACCTTCCTCGTGCCTGTCAAGAACACGGTCCAGTGCGACGTCGAGGGCCTCTTCAATGCCGTCGGCCGCACGTTCATCTGTCCGGAGCGGTTGCTCCCGGCTGGGACGACGCTGGCCTCCTGCGGCCTGGCTTATGCCATGCGCTACGTCCGGGCCTCGACCGAGGGCGGCGTGGAGCTCGGCTTCCGTGCCCACGAGGCTCAGGAAATCGTCCTGCAGACGGTCCTGGGTGTTGTCCGGCTGTTGCAAGCCAGCGGCATGCACCCCGAGCAGGCCGTCGACCTGGTGACGACGCCGGGCGGACTCACGATCCGCGGCCTCAACGAGATGGAGCGTGCCGGCTTCTCGTCGGCCGTCATCCGCGGACTGAAGGCCGGAATGTGAGAGTTAATAAGGGAACAGTGAAAAGTGAAAAGTGAAAAATTTGCTGCCGCTGTTCCAAAGAATAAAGAAATAAAACATGGATAGTTAGGAGAGCGGAAGCAAATTTTTCACTTTTCACTATTCACTTTTACTTTAAAATATGGATAGACAGGAGAGCGGAAGCAAATTTTTCACTTTTCACTATTCACTTATACTTTAAATTATGGAAGATCAACTGAAACAGATAGGACAACGCCTGCAGGGCTTGCGCGAGGTGCTCGACATTCCCGCTGAGGAGGTGGCTGAGGTCATCGGCGTCAGCGTCGGGAAGTACGGAAAGATAGAGCTGGGCGAGGAGGACATCACCATCTCCAACCTGATGAAGATCGCCCACAAGTATGGCGTCTCGGCCGAGGAGTTGATGTTTGCCGAGAGCCCGCGCATGCGCTCCTACTTCGTCGTGCGCAAGGGTCAGGGCATGTCGGTCGAGCGCACCAAGGCCTATAAGTATCGCAGTCTGGTGAGCGGCTTTGTCGACCATAAGGCCGACGTGTTCATCGTCACCGTCGAGCCGAAGCCCAATGCCCACACCATCTATAAGAACACGCATCCGGGCCAGGAGTTCAACCTCGTGCTCGAGGGCCGCATGGAGATCTATCTTAGCGGCAAGACCATCGTGCTCGACGAGGGCGACAGCATCTATTTCGACTCGTCGCAGCCTCACGGCATGCTGGCCGTCGGCGACAAGGCCGTGCGCTTCCTGGCCTTCACGGTGGAATGAGTTAAGACAAATTTTGGTAGAGTCCTTTTATGGTAGAAAGATTTTTAAGGCAGACACACTTTGATTCTGTCGAGGATTACAACAAGCATCTGGAATTCATCATTCCGGAGCACTTCAATTTTGCCTACGACGTGATGGATGAGTGGGCACGTGAGTGTACCGACCGCCTGGCCCTGCTATGGACCAACGACGAAGGGGCCGAGATCCGCGCCACGTTCAGCGACCTCAAACGGCAGAGCGACCAGGCGGCCAGCTACTTCCAGAGTCTTGGCCTGGGCAAGGGCGACCCCGTCATGCTCATCCTGAAGCGCCGCTACGAGTGGTGGGTCGTCATGCTGGCCCTGCACAAGCTGGGGGCCGTCGTCATTCCCGCCACCCACATGCTGACGAAGAAGGACATTATATATAGGAATACACGTGCCTCAGTGAAGGCCATCGTCTGTGTCGACGATGCTTACGTCTGTGAGCAGATAGGACAGGCTGTGCCCGAAAGCCCGACACTGGAGAGTGTAATAGTTGTTGGCGACCGCTTTTCCAAGGCGGCAGCAAATTGTTCACTTTTCACTCTTCACTCTTCACTCACTCACGACTATCTCAGCGAGGTCGACGCCGCTCCGCCCTTCGTGCGTCCGGCAGAGAAGAACGACAACGACGACACGATGCTCATGTACTTCACATCGGGCACCAGCGGCGAGCCGAAGATGGTGGCCCACGACTTCCTCTATGCCATGGGCCATCTGACGACGGGCGTCTTCTGGCACAACCTGCATCCCGGGTCGCTCCATCTGACCGTGGCCGACACGGGATGGGGCAAGGCCGTCTGGGGCAAGTTCTACGGCCAGTGGTTTGCCGGCGCCACGGTCTTCGTCTTCGACCACGAGAAGTTCTCGGCCGACACGCTGCTGCGACAGATGGAGAAGTATCGCGTGACGTCGTTCTGCGCTCCGCCGACCATCTATCGCTTCATGATTCGCGAGGATCTGTCGCGCTACGACCTCTCTGCCCTGGAATACTGCACCACGGCCGGCGAGGCCCTCAACCCCGCCGTCTTCGACAAGTTTCTCGCAAAGACGGGCATCCGCATGATGGAGGGCTTCGGACAGACCGAGACCACCATGACGCTCGGCACCTTCCCTTGGATGAAGCCGAAGCCCGGCTCGATGGGCATGCCCAACGGCCAGTACGACATCGACCTCGTCCGCCCCGACGGCACCAGCTGCGAGGACGGCGAGAAGGGCGAGATCGTCATCCGGGTCGGCGACAAGAAGCCTCTGGGACTGTTTAAGGAATATTATCGCGACGAGGCGCTCACCCGCGAGGCCTGGCACGACGGACTCTATCACACGGGCGACATGGCCTGGCGCGACGAGGACGGCTACTACTGGTTTGAGGGCCGCATCGACGACGTCATCAAGTCGAGCGGCTATCGCATCGGCCCGTTCGAGGTGGAGTCGGCCCTGATGACGCATCCGGCCGTCGTCGAGTGTGCCATCACGGGCGTGCCCGACGACATCCGCGGCATGGTGGTCAAGGCGACCGTCGTGCTGGGACGTGAGTGGCGCGACAAGGCCGGCGACGAGCTGGTGAAGGAACTGCAGCAGCACGTCAAGCGCGTCACCGCCCCCTATAAGTATCCGCGCATCGTGGAGTTCGTCGACGAACTGCCGAAGACCATCAGCGGCAAGATTCGTCGTGTGGAAATAAGAAATAAAGATAAAAAGCAATGAAAAGAGTCTTTCTTTTTACAATCATCCTGACGGCTTGGCTTACGTCGGCGACGGCTCAGCCTGCCCCGAAGGACATGGACACGAAGTATGCCACGGAGCTGGTCAAGGCCGGCGACGTAGCACCAGATTTCAAGATGAAGACACCCGACGGCAAGACGTTCCGCCTGAGCTCGCTGAAGGGAAAGACCGTGGTACTCGACTTCTGGGCCTCGTGGTGTCCCGACTGTCGCAAGGAGGCTCCCGAGGTGGTGCGGCTCTACAATGAGTATCATCCCAAGGGCGTCGAGTTCGTCGGCATTTCCATGGACACCGACGTCGAGGCCTGGCGCAAGGCGATTGCGCAGTATGGCATTGCCTACCCACAGGTGAGCGAGCTGAAGAAGTTTCACGATACCGACATTGCCAAGGCGTATGGCGTCAAGTGGATTCCCTCGATGGTGGTCGTCGGGCCCGACGGCAAGGTGCTGCTGTCGACGGTCCTGTCGTATAAGGTGGAAAAGTTGCTCAAGGAACTGACCTCGCCCCGACAGCGCGGCGCTGAGGAGCGCCTCACCATCGACGGCGACCACGGCCGTCTGGCGGCCATCCTGCAGAAGCCCGCCCTCGAGCCTGGCCAGCAATGCCCCATGGCGGTGCTCTGTCATGGCTTTGGCGGCAATAAGGACAACCAGATGTTTGAGCTCATTGCTGACTCACTTCAGGCCAACGGCATCGCCAGCATCCGCTTCGACTTCAACGGCCACGGCCAGAGCGAGGGTGACTTCCAGGAGATGACCGTCCCCAATGAGATTGAGGATGTCAAGAAGGTTATTGAGTATGCACTCGACTTGCGCTACGTCAGCAGTGTCGCACTCGTCGGCCACTCACAGGGTGGTGTCGTGGCGGCCATGACTGCCGGCGAGCTGGGCTCCGACGTCGTCAAGGCCGTGGCCCTGCTGGCGCCGGCCGCCGTGCTGCGCGACGATGCCATCCGCGGGTCGACCTTCGGCAAGACCTACGACCCGCTCGACCTGCCCGAATATGTCGATATCTTTGGGCGCAAGCTCGGCCGCAACTTCCTGAAGACGGCCTTCTCGCTGCCCATCTACGAGACGGCCGCCCGCTACAAGGGACCTGCCATTATCGTGCATGGCAATGCCGACCGCGTCGTGCCCTATACCTACGGGCTGCGCTTCCATCAGCAGTGGGCCGGCAGCGAGTATGTCCTACTGGAATACTTCGACCACGGCTTCAGTCAGAACGTCTATCGTGCCACCGACCTCGTATCGCATTTCCTCATTAAGACTCTTAGAAAATGAATAGCAGAATCGTAGTCAAGATAGGCTCCAACGTGCTGACGCGGTCTGACGGCCGGCTCGACGTCACGCGTGTGTCGGCCCTCGTCGACCAGGTGGCTCAGTTGCGGCTGCAGGGACATGAGGTGGTCCTCGTCTCCAGCGGTGCCGTGGCCTGCGGGCGCAGTGAGCTGCGTGTCGCCCATTCGCTCGACTCCGTGGAGCAGCGTCAGCTCTTCTCGGCCCTCGGCCAGGTGAAGCTCATCGGCCTCTACTACGACCTCTTCCGCGAGCACGGCCTGCACGTCGGTCAGGTGCTCACGATGAAGGAGAACTTCCAGCCCGGCGAGCAGTACGACAACCAGCGGGCCTGCATGACCGTGATGCTCGAGAACGGCGTCGTGCCCATTGTCAACGAGAACGACACGGTGGCCGTCACTGAGCTGATGTTCACTGACAACGACGAACTCTCGGGCCTCATCGCACAGATGATGCAGGCCGACGTACTCGTCCTGCTCTCCAACATCGACGGCATTTATACGGGCGATCCGCACGACCCTGAGTCGCGACTGCTCAGCACGGTGCGGCCCGACGACGACCTGTCACAATACATCAAGGAGGAGCGCAGCGCCTTCGGCCGGGGCGGCATGCACTCGAAATACACCACCGCCCGCCACGTCCAGCAGTCGGGCATCCGTGTGCTCATTGCCAACGGCGAGCGCCCCGATGTGCTCTGCCAGCTGATTGATCATCCCGAAAACGTACCTCATACGGAGTTTAAAGTATGCAAATGACTGAGACTTTCCAACGTGTGAAGTCGGCCAGCAAGTCGCTGACCACCCTCACCGAACAGCAGCGACGCGACGTGCTGCTGGGCGTGGCCGATGCCATCGTTGCACGTCAGGCCGATCTTCTCGAGGCCAACCGCCAGGACCTCGCGCGGATGGACCCGCAGAATCCGCTCTACGATCGCTTGCAACTCACGGCCCCGCGACTCGAGGCCATCGCGGCCGACATGCGCCACGTGGCTGAGTTGCCCTCGCCCCTGGGTCTGGTGACTGATGCCCGCACGCTGCCCAACGGCCTGCGCATCCATCGCGTGAGCGTGCCCTTCGGCGTCATCGGCGTGGTCTATGAGGCGCGACCCAACGTCACCTTCGACGTCTTCGCCCTCTGCTTCAAGAGTGGTAATGCCTGTGTGCTGAAGGGCGGGCGCGACGCCGAGGCATCCAACGAGGCGGGCATCAGGCTCATCCGCGAGGTGCTCAGCCAGCAGGGCATCGACGACAGCGTGGTCGCCCTGCTGCCCGCCACCCATGAGGCCACGGCCGCGATGCTCTCGGCCGTGGGCTACATTGACGTCTGCATCCCCCGCGGCGGCCGACGTCTGATTGACTTCGTCCGCGACAATGCCCGTGTGTCGGTCATCGAGACGGGCGCCGGCGTGGTGCACGTCTACTTCGACCGCGACGGCGACCTGGAGAAGGGCCGCCGCATCATCAACAATGCCAAGACTCGGCGCGTCACAGTGTGCAACGCCCTCGACACGCTGCTCGTCCACAAGGACAGGCTGTCTGACCTGCCTGCGCTGCTGGCCCCGATGGACGGGCGAGTGGAGTTCTTCTATAACGACGAGAGCCGCTACGACGTGGAGTTCATGGACTATAAGATGAACGTCGTTACCGTCGGCTCGCTCGACGAAGCCATCGCCCACATCGACCGCTACGGCTCGGGCCACAGCGAGGCCATCATCACCGAGAATGAGCAGGCCGCCCGTCGTTTCCAGCAGCAAGTCGACGCTGCCTGCGTCTATTGGAATGCCCCGACGTCGTTCACTGACGGCGCCCAGTTCGGCCTCGGCGCCGAGATCGGCATCTCCACCCAGAAACTGGGTCCCCGCGGCCCGATGGGGCTCCGCGAGATTACCACCTATAAGTGGATCATCGAAGGCGAAGGGCAGACGCGACCATAAAAACCAGCCGTTATATCGTTATCACATTATATCGTTATTCCGAAATCCCGAAAAATCCCGAAATACTTTAGGCATGAGAACATTCATCAACGTAGAAGACCTGGGGCCGCTGCCGAAGGCACTGGCCGAGGCACAGGAGATCAAGCAAGATCGTTATAAATATTGTCAGCTGGGGCGCAACAAGACGCTCCTGATGATTTTCTTCAACAACTCGCTGCGCACCCGTCTCTCCACGCAGAAGGCTGCCATGAACCTGGGAATGAACGTCATCGTGCTCGACGTCAACCAGGGGGCATGGAAACTCGAGACCGAGCGCGGCGTCATCATGGACGGCGACAAGTCGGAGCATCTGCTTGAGGCCATCCCCGTCATGGGCTGCTACTGCGACATCATCGGCATCCGCTCCTTCGCCGGCCTCACCGACCGCGACTACGACTATGCCGAGACCGTCGTCCAGCAGTTCATCCGCTACAGCGGACGGCCTGTCTTCGCCATGGAGACCGCCACGGTCCATCCTCTCCAGGCCTTCGCCGACCTCATCACCATCGAGGAGTATGCCTCCCGTCCGGTGAGCTGCGGCACTGCCGCAGTTCCTCGCCCCAAGGTCGTCCTCACCTGGGCCCCCCACCCCAAGGCCCTGCCGCAGGCCGTGCCCAACTCCTTCGCCCAGTGGATGCTGGCGGCCGACGTCGACTTCGTCGTCACCCATCCCCAAGGCTACGAGCTCGACCCCAAGTTCGTGGCCGGTGCCCGCGTGGAGTATGATCAGCGGAAAGCCTTCGAGGGCGCCGACTTCATCTACGCCAAGAACTGGTCGAACCCCGGCGTGACCAATCCCGCCGACTATGGCAAGATCACCTCGAAGGACATGTCGTGGACGGTCGACGCCGAGCATATGTCGTGGACCCGCCAAGCTAAGTTCATGCACTGCCTGCCCGTGCGTCGCGGCATGATCGTCACCGACGACGTCATCGAAGGTCCCAACTCCATCGTCATCCCCGAAGCCGCCAACCGCGAGATCTCCGCCACCGTCGTCCTGAAGCGCATGCTTGAATGTCTCTGACTAAAGTAAAGGACTGCAACATATGATACAAGTCGTAAAGATTGGCGGCAACGTCATTGACAACCCTTCCGCCCTCGATGCTTTCCTCAGTCGATTCGCCGAGTTGCCGGCTCCGAAGGTGCTGGTGCACGGCGGCGGCAAGCTGGCCACGCGCCTCAGCCAACAGTTGGGCATCGAGACACAGATGATCGACGGGCGCCGCGTCACCGACCGCCCGACGCTCGACGTCGTCACGATGGTCTACGCCGGACTCGTCAACAAGCAGATCGTAGCCCGCCTCAACGCCCTCGGCTGCACGGCCATAGGCCTCTCTGGCGCCGACGGCAACCTCATCCCAGCCCACCGCCGGCCCGCCGAGCCCATCGACTACGGCTTCGTGGGCGACATCGAGCCATCGGAGGTCAATGCGCCGCTGCTCGCCTCGCTCCTCAGCCAGGGCATCACGCCCGTCGTCTGTCCGCTGACACACGACGGCCAGGGCTCCATGCTCAACACCAACGCCGACTCCGTGGCCAGCGCCGTCGCCATCGCCGCCGCCCGCATCGAGCCGTCGCGGCTGGTGCTCTGCTTCGAGAAGCCAGGCGTCCTGCGCGACGTCGACGACGACACGACCCTCATCCCCGACATCGACCGCGCCGCCTACGACCAGCTGCTTCGCGAGGGGGTCATCGCCAAGGGTATGTTGCCCAAGCTCACGGGGGCCTTCCGCGCCATCGACGGCGGCGTCAGCTCGGTGGTCATCAAGCATGCCGACAACTTGCTCAACGACATCGCAACCATCATTCGCCCATGAACATCTATATCGACCTGCTCGACCGCCTCATCGCCACGCCCTCCACATCGCGTAGCGAGGACGCCACGGCCCAGCTCATAGAGGATTTCCTCCGCGGGCAGGGCGTCAGCCAGGTGCAACGCCTCCACAACAACGTGTGGGCACCGGCCGCCGCATGGGACGACAGCAAGCCGACGCTGCTGCTCAACTCCCACCACGACACCGTCCGTCCATCGAAGGCCTACACCCGCGACCCCTTCGCCCCGACGCATGAGTCAGGGCGCATCTATGGCCTGGGCAGCAACGACGCCGGCGCCTCGCTCGTAGGTCTCGTGGCCACTTTCCTGCATTATTACGACACGGCGCTGCCCTTCAACCTCCTTCTCGCCCTGACCGCCGAGGAGGAGGTGACGGGCCAGAATGGCTCGCGCGCACTCATTCCTTATCTTTTAAGCCACCCCCTTGGGGAAAGGTTGGAGGGAGCCATCGTCGGCGAGCCCACCCGCATGCAGTGCGCCGTGGCTGAGCGCGGTCTCCTGGTGTTCGACGGTGTGGCCCGCGGCAAGGCCGGCCATGCTGCCCGCAACGAAGGCATCAACGCCCTCTACCTGGCCCTCGACGACATCCAGCGGTTGCGCGACTACCGCTTTGAGCGCGAGTCGGCCCAGCTCGGTCCCATCAAGGTGAGCGTCACGCAGATAGAGGCGGGCACCCAGCACAACGTCGTGCCGGCCGAGTGCCGCTTCGTCGTCGACGTGCGCACCACCGATGCCTACACCAACGAGGAGGTCGTCAGCCTCCTCCAGCAGGCCGTCGTGTCGTCCACGCTCACGCCCCGCTCCACCCACATCCGTGCCTCAGCCATCGCCGACGACCACCCCCTCGTGCGTACGGCCTGCCAACTGGGCATACCCCGCTTCACGTCGCCCACCACGAGCGACCAGTCGCAGATGCCCTTCCCCTCCATCAAGATGGGCCCTGGCGACTCCGCCCGCAGCCACATGGCCGACGAGTGGGTTGGCGAACAGGAAGTCATCGACGGCATCGACCGCTACATCGCGTTCATCGCCGCCCTCGCCCGCTATTATTAATAATTCTCAACTCACAATTCTCAACTCACATGAAACTCTGGGACAAAGGTTACGACATTGACTCGTTAATAGAGAACTTCACCGTAGGACGCGACCGCGAGCTCGACCTCCAGCTGGCTCGCTACGACGTCGAGGGCACCATCGCCCACATCACCATGCTCGAGAGCATCGGACTGCTCACATCTGAGGAACTGCCCGTGCTCATTGAGGAGCTGGGCCATATCGCCGACGACATCGAGGCCGGCCGATTCGAGATTGAGGACGGCATAGAGGACGTCCACTCCGAGGTGGAGCACCTGCTCACGCAGCGCCTCGGCGATCTCGGCAAGAAGATCCACTCAGGCCGCTCGCGCAACGACCAGGTGCTTGTCGACCTCAAGCTGTTCTATCGCGACGCCATGCGACAGATGGCCCGTCGCGTCAAGGCGCTCTTCGACCTCCTGCAGTCGCTCAGCGAGAAGCACAAGGACGTGCTCATGCCTGGCTACACCCACCTGCAGATGGCCATGCCCTCCAGCTTCGGACTCTGGTTCGGCGCCTACGCCGAGACGCTCGCCGACGACATGCAGCTCATCGCCACCGCCTTCCACATCGCCAACCAGAACCCGCTGGGCTCCGCCGCCGGCTATGGCTCCAGCTTCCCCCTGAACCGCACGATGACCACCCGTCTACTCCGTTTCGAGGATCTCCACTACAACGTCGTCGCCGCTCAGATGAGCCGCGGCAAGACGGAGCGAGCCGTAGCCTATGCCGTCAACGCCGTCGCCTCGACCCTCGGACGCCTCGCCATGGACCTCTGCCTGTTCAACAGTCAGAACTTCGCCTTCGTCAAGCTGCCCGAGGAGTTCACCACCGGCTCGAGCATCATGCCCCACAAGAAGAACCCCGACGTCTTCGAGCTCATCCGGGGCCACTGCAACCGCCTGCAGTCGATGGTCAACGAGGTGTCACTCCTGACCACCAACCTGCCCGTGGGCTACCATCGCGACCTGCAGCTGCTGAAGGACACGACCTTCCCGGCCATCAGCCAGATGGACAGCTGTCTCGAGATGGCCACCCACGCCCTGCGCCACATCGAGGTGCGCCACGACATCCTCGACGACCCGATGTACGATCTGCTCTTCACCGTCGAGGACGTCAACCGCCTCACCCTCCAGGGCATGCCCTTCCGCGAGGCTTATAAGAAGGTGGCCCAAGAGGTGCAGCAGGGCACCTACCAGCCCACACGCCAGCTCCACCACACCCATGAGGGCAGCCTCGGGAACCTCTGCAATGCCGAGATAGCCCGCAAGATGGAGCGGGTGCTCAGTCAGATAGAAGGAGTTTAGAAGTTTTTTGGGAGTTCAGGAGTTTAGGAGTTTAGGAGTTTAGACGATAGGCTTGTACGTGATAGCCATGGATTAGAACTAACGTCTAAACTCCTATACTCCAAAACTCCTAAACTCCCTTCTATTTCAAGTCATAAATCACACTCACCCTCGAAGCTGATGTTGTCGCGGTCGCGGGCACGCACGATGATGCTGGCCTGACCGTTGGGATAGACGTCGACGGTGAAGCAATAGACGTCCTCGCGGCTCTTGGCACAGAACTCCATCCGGGTCACATCGCGCTTCAGGCGCACCTGACGGTAGTCGACCATCGGGGCCGTGAAGTGCAGGCCCTGCGCGTCGCTGCCGTAGCCTGCCGACCACGCCCGCCCGAAGTAAGGCAGATAGCTGTCGACCGTGTCGCGCGAAATCTTCAGCCGGAAGTCGGGCGTCACCTGATGCGTGCCGTAGCGCTGCGTGTTCATCGAGCGCACGCTGATGGTCAGTTGCCGCGTGCTGAGAGCCTGCTCCAGCGCCGCCTCACGGCGGGCCCGCTCCGCAGCCCGCTCGGCCGTCGTCATGCAGCCCGTCAGCATCACGACGAGCATGCCAGTCACGAACAATAACTTCTTCATATCGATTCTTTTTCTTCTATATAGTTACAGACCCCACCCCCGACCCCTCCCCTTGAAGGGAGGGGAGCGGCTACCGCGCTGCCCGTCGCGAATGACGGTGCATCCACTCCCCTCCCCTCAAGGGGAGGGGTCGGGGGTGGGGTCTGTATTGTTATTATACATATTTGTTTTCGTTGATTCGAAAAGTTCTCTGCAAAGATACAACTTTTTCGTAAATACGCCCTGCTTTTCCGAAAATATTATGTAAATTTGGCTTCGCCGAATTTCTTTTTCGCTCGGAAAAGGAAAAAAACAAGATTTCCTTTCCTTTTCTCTCACTTATTTCGTAAATTTGTACCTGCAAAACAAATAACGGAACGATTATGATCAAGAAAATCTATGCACTGGGCCTGTGCCTCATGGCCACACTGACCACGACGGCACAGACGACAGCCCGCGAGGAAATCAGCCAGAACACATGGCTGGCCGGTTCTAACTACGTCGACTACGACCGTCAGCTGTCTGACTTCCGCTACACGAAGGCGCCGCGCGGCTACGTCCCCTTCTACTTCTCACACTACGGACGCCACGGCTCGCGATGGCTCATCGGCGAGGACGACTACGAGCGCGTCATGCGGCCCCTGCGACGCGCCCGCCAGCAGGGCAAGCTGACGCGCGAGGGCCAGGAGACGCTGCGGCTCATCGAGCAGTTCAACAAGACGACCCACAAGCGTCTGGGCGACCTGACCACCGTCGGCGAGCGCCAGCACCACGGCATAGGCCGCCGCATGGCCGAGCACTTCCCCGAGATCTTCGTCAAGACCAAGGGCCTGCAGATCGACGCCCGCTCGACGACCGTCAACCGCTGCATCCTCTCGATGGTGGCCGAGTGCGAGGAGCTCATGGCCGCCAACCCCACGGCACGCATCCACAACGACGTCAGCGACGCCCTGCAATACTACCTCAACCAGCCCTGGAGCGACCGCCTGCGCCAGGCCGCCAAGAAGGGCGACCGCCTGCGCCATGACTTCGCCGACCGCCACACCCACCCCGAGCGGCTCTCGACGGTGCTCTTCAGCGACCAGCAGTGGGCTGCCGACAGCGTCAACCTCAAGAGCCTGATGCGCCAACTCTTTGAGGTGGTCATCAACATGCAGAGCCACGACGACGGCCCCGACATGCGCAACCTCTTCACCACCGACGAGCTCTACGACCTGTGGCGGATCCAGAACGTCGGATGGTATCAGCACTACGGTCCCTCGCCTGCCACCGACGCCATCATGCCCTTCTCGCAGTTCAATCTCCTGACCAACATCATCCAGACGGCCGACACCTGCCTCAGCAGCGGCCGGCCACAGGCCACCCTGCGCTTCGGCCACGAGGTCTGCGTCATGCCGCTGGCCTGCCTCATGGAGCTCGGCACGTGCGGCGCACAGGTCAGCGACATGGAGCAGCTCGACGCCACCTGGCGCAACTACCGCATCTTCCCCATGGGCTGCAACGTGCAGCTCATCTTCTACCGCCCGAAGAAAGGTCAGGGCGACATCCTCGTCAAGGCCCTGCTGAACGAGCGCGAGGTGACACTGCCCGTCCCGCAGACCGCTACGCCGTATTATTACCGCTGGGTCGACCTGCGCGCCTACTGGACAAAGAAGCTCAACGACTTCGGAAAGTAACGCCCAAAACTTCCGTCACGTCGTGACGCCATGACGTCACGTCGTGACGGCATGAAATCACGTCGTGACGGCATGCCGTCTCGACGTGTCTTAAATTTGATGGCACGCCGAGGATTGTCTGGAGTGCTTATGCCATATATTTCGTGTTTGTGGCGCACGATTACGAAAAAAAACACCGGTCGGACAAAGGTTATGTCGGAAATTTTTGCTATCTTTGCAGCACACAAGTAGGAGGCGACGTGTCTCACGTCGCATCAATCTGCTGGATTGCGACATGAGACACGTCGCATCAATCTGCTGGATTGCGACGTGAGACACGTCGCCTCCTACTGCAAATCGGCGTAATAACTTTTAGTTATATAGAAGCACAACAAAAAAACGGATTCTGCAACATGACAAAAAAACTATTCTCACTGCTCGCCCTCTGCTGTCTCGCACTGATGGCAGCGGCGCAGTCGCAGTTCGGCGAAAAGCCCAAGCTGGTCGTGGGCATCGTGGTCGACCAGATGCGCTGGGACTACCTGGACCGCTACTACGACCGCTTCTGCGAGGGCGGCTTCCGGCGGATGATCGACGAGGGATTCTCGGCCGACAACTGTCTGATCAACTACGTGCCGACGGTGACGGCCATCGGCCACACCTCGGCCTACACGGGCACGACGCCCGCCTTCCACGGCATCTGCGGCAACAACTTCTACATCAACGGCCGCAGCGTCGTCTCCTGTCAGGACGACTCCGTCCGCGCCGTCGGCAGCGACGCCAACTACGGCAACCGCTCGCCGCGCAACCTGCTCGCCACGACCATCGGCGACCAGCTGCGGCTGCACACCGACTTCCGCTCACGCGTCGTCGGCGTCTCATATAAGGACCGCGCCGCCATCTTCCCCGCCGGCCACTCGGCCAACGCGGCCTACTGGCTCGACACGAAGGCTCTGCGGTTCATCACGAGCACATACTACATGGAGGAGCTGCCGCAGTATGTGCGACAGGTCAACGACGCCCTGAAGAAGAACAAGGAGGTGCAGAAGGCCGGCGACCGCATCGGCTACACACCGCTCTGCGGCACCGTCATCACCGACATGGCCATCGCCGCCATCGACGGCGAGCAGCTGGGCCGCGGCGAGGCGACGGACATGCTCTGCGTGAGCTACTCCGAGACCGACGTCATCGGACATGAGTGGGGCACGCGCGGACAGCGCACCGACGACGCCTACCTCACGCTCGACCGCGACCTGAAGCGCCTCTTCGACAAGCTCGACGCCCAGGTGGGGCGCGGACAGTGGATGGCCTTCCTCACGGCCGACCACGGCGCTGCCCACAACTGGCGCTACCAGCGCAGCCACCGGCTGCCCGGCGGCCCGTTCTTCAACGGCGACTTCAAGCGTGAGCTGGAGGCATACATCAGCCAGCAGACGGGCTCGACGAGCAATGTCGTCAGCGACATCATCAACTATCGCATCTTACTCGACCGCGAGGCCATCCAGAAGCAGGGCCTCGACATGAGCCGCGTGCGCCAGGCCGCCGTCGACTTCGCCAACCGCTATCCCCACATCCAGCGGGCCGTCGACTATGAGCAGATCAGCACGTCGGCACTGCCCGAACGGCTGGCCGAACAGCTGCTGAAGGGCTACTTCCCCGGCCGCTCGGGCGACATCGTCTTCATCCCCGAGCCCCACTACTACGAGTCGTGGCGCGGCGCACCCGAGGGCCAGACGACCCACGGCGAATGGAACCCCTACGACGCCCACATCCCCTGCCTCTTCCTCGGCTGGAAGATTCCGCACGGGGCCACCTCGCGCGAGGTGCACATCACCGACATCGCACCCACCGTCTGCCAGCTGCTCCACATCCAGCAGCCATCAGCCTGCATCGGCGAGCCCATCACCGAGATTACGAAATAAAGGCATTCTATAAAAGACCACGAATTTCTCGAATTAAACGAATTACTGCTGCTAAAACAACATGCGTTAGCTATCAATTCGTTTAATTCGAGAAATTCGTGGTAGTTTTTAATTCACTGTCCCAAGAAGTCGCGGAGGTGCTGCGCATAGTCCTCGGGATAGTCTTTGTATGACATGGCATGCTGTGTGCCCCGAGTAATCCAAAGCTGACGCTCGCCCGACTTGGCCTCATAGAGCGGATGCACCATCCATGAAGGGACGAAATGGTCGTTGTCGCCATGGATGAACAGCATCGGCCACTGGCACTTAGCCACCTGCCTGAGCGGACTGGCCTGGCCGAAACGCCAGCCAAGCTTCAGCCAGCAGAGCAGCGACGACGTGAACATCAGGGGGAAATCGCTGAGGCCGAACTCCTCGCCCATCTCGTAGCTGAACTCATCCCAGACACTTGTGTAGCCGCAGTCCTCGACGAACCTGACGTCGCGCACCCCCTCGGGCATCGCTTCGCCCGCGACGTTCATCGTCGTGGCCGCCCCCATCGAGATGCCGTGCACCACCATCGTGTCCTGACGGAAGAGCGCCATCCAGCGCAGCACATCCCGTCGCTCCTGCCACCCCATGCCGATCATGTCGCCCTCGCTCAGCCCGTGGGCATGCAGGTCAGGGACGACCACGTCGTAGCCCATCTGCTCGTAGATCCGCGCAATATGAAACATGCCGATGGCCTGGTCGCGCCAGCCGTGCAGGACGACGGCCGTGCGCCCCGACGGGCGCGGCTGTCGGATCACGAAGGCATGATGGCGCTCGCCCGACGGCATCACAGCGAACGTGTCGCGCAAGGCCTCAGCCCGCCGCAGGCTGTCCACCCATGGCCGCGTCTCGGGGTAGCCCTCGAAGAGCCACTGGAATCGCTGCGCCGTGTCCTGCCGCTCGGGATTGGGCGCCAGGGCATAGTCGAGCATATAGAGGCTGCCGCCCACGACGACGCCCGCCAGCATCAGCAGCACGGCCGTGAGCAGTCCCAATAAGAAGAAGATCAGTCTGTTCTTGCGCAATCTGCGTCTGAAGTCCATCATCGTTATAGTTTTTCGGCAAAATTACAAAAAACATAGCAAAGAGACAACTATATCAAAAGATTTTTGTACCTTTGCCCCGAAATCAAAGATTCGCAGCAATGAACAAATTACTAACCCTGGCCATGGCGGCAATGACGCTGATGGCCTGCGGCGGACAGAAACAGCCCGCCGCAGAAAACGAATCAAACGAAGAAATGAACCTACCGACAGTCTACTTCACAAAGGACATCACCCCCGAGTCGCTCGTCAAGATCTACAAGGCACTCGGACTGGAGGCCACGGGACGCGTGGCAGTGAAAATCTCGACAGGCGAAGGCGGCAACCCGCACTACCTCAAGCCCGAGCTCATCGGACAGCTCGTCCACGAGGTCAACGGCACCATCGTCGAGTGCTGCACAGCCTACGGCGGCACCCGTCAGGACCCGAAGCTGCACTGGGAGACCATCCGCGACCATGGCTTCGACCAGATTGCGCGTGTCGACCTCATGGACGAGGAAGGCGAGATGCAAATCCCCGTGGCCGACTCGACCCACCTGAAGTATGACATCGTCGGCAACCACCTCACGAACTACGACTTCATGATCAACCTGGCCCACTTCAAGGGCCACGCCATGGGCGGCTTCGGCGGTGTGCTGAAGAATGCCAGCATCGGCGTCGCCTCCACCAACGGCAAGGCCTATATCCACTCGGCCGGCAAGACCACCGACCCCGAGCTCTGCTGGACCGAGGAATACTGCGCACAGGGGCCCACTCAGGACCTCTTCCTCGAGTCGATGGCCGCTGCCGCCCAGGCTGTACATAACCACTTCAACGGCAAGATCCTCTACATCGACGTGATGAACAACATGTCCGTCGACTGCGACTGCGACGGCAATCCCGCCAAGCCCGAGCTCCTCGACATGGGCATCATGGCCTCGCTTGACCCCGTCGCCGTCGACCAGGCCTGCCTCGACAAGGTGTTCAACTACGAGGGCCATGAGGGCGACGACAACCAGCCGCTCATCGAGCGCATCAACCGCCAGCACGGCACCTACATCACCGAATATGCCGAGCGCATCGGCCTCGGCTCGAAGAAGTATAAGCTCGTGGAGCTCTGACCCCCACCCCACAACAATCGCGACGGCGCGAGTTTGGCATACCTCTTGCCAAACCCGCGCCGTCTGCGTACGAATCCTTCATCTCACTGCCACACCACCAGATGGCGCGGCAGCAGGATTACCTTGCGGCGGTCATACCAAACACAATAAATCTTACTTACAGGAGAAATGGCAACCTTTGCGCCACCTCCTCACAACAGACGAGGCAGTCCGACTGACCTTCCTCCGCCCTCGCAATGTCGGGAATCTTGCGACGATAGTTCTTAAATGTCTTCACATCGTCTATCTCCTCCCGGCGAGCCCTGCTGATATTGGCAAATTCCGCCTCACGCTCAATCCCCAGGAACCTCCGTCCGAGCAGATTGGCCGCAATGCCTGTGGTGCTGCTGCCTGCGAAAGGATCGAGGATCCACGCGCCTGGCTGCGTCGAGGCCATGATGACACGACTGAGCAGTCCCAGCGGCTTTTGCGTAGGATGTTTCCCGCACGATTTCTCCCACGGTGCGATGGCAGGCAAGCGCCACACATCCGTCATCTGCTTGTCGCCGTTGATATGCTTCATCAACTCATAATTATAGTAATGAGGCACTTTCGCCGACTTCCTTGCCCAGATAATAAACTCGGTCGAGTAAGTGAAATAACGGCATGAGATATTAGGCGGCGGATTCGTCTTTGCCCATGTGATGACATTCAGGATCTTATAGCCTAAACGCGTCAGACTATCAGCAACGGAAAAGATGTTGTGATAAGTCCCGCTAATCCATATTGTTCCACTATCTTTCAGCTTATCCCGACACAACGAGAGCCACCTCATATTGAAAGCATTGACATCCTCCTGTGACATGCTTTTATCCCAGTCACCCTTATCGACGCACACCACCTTACCGCTCTGAATGCTTATGCCGCCACTCGAAAGGAAATAAGGTGGGTCGGCGAAAATCATGTCGAAACGGAAATCAAATTGTGGCAACACGCCGAACGTATCGCCACAGACGAGATTGAATGCATGGTCAGGTGACTTATAGAACGCCTTTATCATTATTCAGGACAGCTATGAAGGAACTGATACTTGTCAGATTATAAACGCTGGGAATCGTATGGTATGCCTCCTCCAATTTATTCCTGGCTGACTTCCACCCTATGCCGTCAGTTATCCACACAAACTCGAAGCCGCTGACAGAGTTCACCTTAGGCGCTAAATCCGTATACGACCGCGCCACCTCATTGAGCTTCGAGCCGCCACCACTGTAGAAGTTTACCTCAATGAGATACTTCTTCACCGCTGTCTCTATAAAGAAATCAAAGCGCTTCTCATCTGCACCAAGGACAGAAAGCTCTGGGAATTCCGAGGAATAAACCTCCTGGCGAAAGCTGACTCCGTTGCGGGCGAAAAGCCTTGCGACAGTGTCCTCCATGATGTGTCCGCTGCGATTCTTGCGGGCGTTTGTGTCCAGTCCCGTCTCTATTCCAAAAACATAATCCACAAGATTCTTGATGCGGCGCGCGTGGAAGATCTCTGCCAGACCTGTACCACGCAAGAACTCAACAACCTTAGAAGCTGACTCAAAGTAGCTTTTCAACAGCACTACCTTCCCTCCAGCGTCGACGACCGGTTTCCGCCCTTCGTCCCTGACGGCTATCAGGATGCCCAGCACCTCAAACACTTTGGGGTCGCGCTGCCATATCTCTGCCACGCCTTTGGCCAAATCGTCTCTTCCTATCAGATAGTTGAGCGTGTTGAGGCTCATTTCCACTTCTGCCACGTTGGCCGATATCTTGCTGAAGTCGCAAAAGAAGTCGAGCGTCTGATTCGTCTCCTGCAGTTGCGACATGAACAAATTGAAATCCTTATTCATAGTTCTTGATAACTAGTTCTGTTAGTTTTCCGCGTTTCGACGGATTGGCATTGATAAAGCGTGAGGCACTGACCCGATGAATGTGATAATCCCGATAAAGGTCTTCAAAGAAGGTGTCCTCAGGATTCTTGGCCGAGCAGTCGGCATTGCTCTCCATCCACAGGCAACCCTTGTCGTCAAGACGCTTGCAGAAAGCAGCCAACTGCCGCTGGTCGTCGTCATCGAAGTCGCCTTTGGCGTAGGCCGTGAAGCTTGAAGTGGCATCAAGCGGACGATAGGGCGGGTCGAGATAGAAAAAGGTCAGCCCGTCAGCCAGTTCCGACGTATGTGTAAAGTCGCCCTGCAGAATTTCGACATTGGCAGACCTCAGCAACTGACTGTCGGCACGCAGCACATCCGCATTGCAAATGGTTGGGTTGGCATAGCGTCCGAAGGGGACGTTGAACAGGCCTTTGGCATTCACTCGATAGAGGCCGTTAAAGCAGGTCTTGTTCAGGAAGATCAGCTGCGACGCACGTACGATGCCGTCGTCATGGCGCTGGTTATATCGGTCGCGGATGGCATAGAACAACCGGGAGCGCGCCTCCTGCCCATCAATTGACAGATACTCCTGCTCAAGAGCCTGAAGGCGAATGATCAATGCTTCGACATCGTCCCTGACGATTCTGTAAGTCGAAATCAAATCATCGTTGACATCGTTAATGACTACCTTCCTCAGGTTGCCAAAATGCTGCAACATATAGAACAGCATTGCACCGCCGCCGACAAACGGCTCGATGTACGTGAAAGGCGCTTCGCCGATGCGTCCAGGCAAATGCTCAGCCAATTGCGACAGCAGCTGTCCCTTGCCGCCGGCCCACTTCAAAAACGGTTTTGCTTCTGTGCTCATCGCTCTTTTGTCATTCGCTTGGGGACAAAAGAAAGCGTACCCACTTCCAATTCAACTCCAGACAAGGGCAGTCCACCACAGAAGCCCATACAGAGAGATGAAAGGAAGGGGTACGCCTATACAATGACAGGCGTATCCACATTCCCTGAGACCCTCTGTATAAATGTTTGGTGGACTTTTATGTCTGAGGCCTCTTAAGAATTTAGATACTGCTATCTAATTCCCGCAATGTCTTGCTGACGCTCACGAACTGCGAGCAATAAGCGGGTGCAAAGTTACGGATTTTTCCCGATATTGCCCTGCTTCTCGCATTGTTTTTTCATCGTTTGACGTCAATTTCTGTTCTCACGTAGTCAGAATCATTCAGGACGATGTCGCAACGTCCGTACATCCGTCTCACCGCTTCGACGGCTTCGGCCTCGCTGTCGGCCTGCGTCTCGACGATGCGGCTCAGCACCTCGGTCACTTCAATCCTGTAGTTCTTCATACGCCATGCAAAAGTACACAAAATCGGCGATGATTCTGCCATTAGATCAAAACTTAACAAAAAAGATCAAAAGAGATCAAAGTATTTCGGCGACGGCAAATACTATTTCACCGCCGCTGAAATAGTGTTCAGCGGCGGTGAAATAATGTTCAGCGGCGGTGAAATAAGTGTATTGAGGGAAGCAGGGGCGAGCTTATTTCCCTGCCACGATCTTCTTGCTGTCGACGATGTAGAGGCCGGCGGCGGGGACGTCGCTGAGCTGGCGGCCCTGCAGGTCGTAGACGTGGGCAGAGGCAGGGGCGAGGGGGCTGTCGGGCCGCAGAACGGCCTCGCTGAGGGGCTCGAGGAGGGTGAGCTCGATGTAGTCGATGTTGGGAGCGAAGCCGACAGGCTGGCCGAGGCGGATGGTGTTGTAGCCGGGCTGCAGGTCGATGTCGACGTCAAGGTTGCGCCATGTGGTCTCCCATGCTCCGCTGTTGAGCCGCTCGAAGAATCCTACCTCGGCGCCGTTGACGCTGACCTGGAGGGAGCGGTCCTGCTCGGTGGCGTAGCGGACGGTGAGGCGATAGCGGCCACCTGTGGTGCTATAGACATTGCGCCACTCCATGTAGTTGCCCACGAGGTTGCCCAGCCATCCCATATAGCAGCCCTGGTCGGCAGCCGTGGCCTGCATGGGGCGGGCATTGGGGAAGCCGTTGATCTCCTGATACTTGTTGGCCCAGGCCTCTTCGCCCTGATAGCGTCGACGGTCGGCGCGCTGGCCGGTGACGAAATAGGCCTGCGAGCCGTGGGCGGGGATGGTGACGGTGATGCGCTGTCCGTCGGCATAGTCGGTGTCCTGGCCGGTGAGACAGTCGTGGAGGCGTACGGCGCCGGCGAACTCGATGGCGCTGAGGTCGAGGACGATCTGTCGGCGGGCGTCGCTGAGGTTCATCACGACGACGGCGCGCTTCTCGCCGTGGAGCTGCTCCATGTCCTTGGCCACGACGTAGACGTCGCCTGAGCGCTGCACGACGGGTGCGCCGAGGCCGAGGCGGTCCTGATTCATGGCGATGAGGTCGGGATTCTTGAGCAGCTTGAGCGAGGCTTCGGGGATGTTGGCGAGGTCGCAGCCGATGAGCAGCGGCGAGGAGGCGATGCACCAGTAGGCCATGTGGGTGACCTCTTCGTCGTGGCTCAGTGTGCGGCCTATCTCGAGCATGTCGATGTCGTTGTAGTGGCCGCCGCCGGTGTAGGCCTGGATGTAGAGGTTTTCTTTGATGAGGTCGCGCACGGAGGTCCAGTCGCACCAGATGTCGCCCGTCGTGCGCCATGAGTCGGCGATGTCGCTGATCCACGTGCCGGGATAGGCCCAGCGGCATACGTTGAAGACGATCTTGCGGCCGAGGGCCTGCTCCTGGCGGCGGATGGCCTGTGCGATGCGGGTGTACTGGAGCTGCTCGTTGATGTTGAGGTGGTTGCCGCCGCAGTAGTCGACCTTGATGAAGTCGAAGTTCCAGTCGGCGAAGTAGAGCTGGCAGTCCTCGTCCTCATGGTCGTAGAAGCCGACATTGAGTCCCCAGGCATGCTCGTTGCCCGAGCCGCAGGTGTTGTCGCCCGCGTCGCTGTAGATGCCGGCCTTGAGTCCGAGGCGGTGGATATAGTCGGTCAGGTGGCGCATGCCGCTGGGGAATCGCTGGGTGTTGAGCTGGAGATGGCCGTCGCGGGCGCGTCCGTCCCAGTAGCCGTCGTCGATGTTGACGTACTTATAGCCGGCGTCGGCCAGACCTGTGCTGATCATGGCGTCGGCCTGCTGGCGGATGAGCTGTTCGTTGATGTTGAGGGCAAACGTGTTCCATGAGCTCCAGCCCATCGTCGGGGGGAGGAAGCTCTGGGCGCCGGCGCCGCTGGCTGTGAGGGCGGCGATGGCGAGGAGTAGTTGTCGGACTTTCATGTCTCTGATGTGTTAGTTGATAATAATGTTGTTAATAAGGTTGATATTGATTTGACTGCAAAGGTAGGCTTTTCCCGACGAAGGGAACGAGAAATAATGGTCAAAAAAAGGCAGAAACATGCCAAACGGCACGTTTCTGCCCATGATAGGGGGAAAGACAGGCGATTCCTACTGAATCTCCTCGATGATCTTGCCGCCCTCCTCGAGGGCCTGCATGTTGAGGGGGATGAGGCCGTGGTGGCGCTCGGGGAGCGTCTTGCGGAGGGCCTTCTCGACGCCGCCGAGTCCGACGACGGGACAAATCTTGAGCATGCCGCCCAGCACGATCATGTTGAAGATCTTGCCGTTCTTCATCTCGGCAGCCTTGTCCATGGCGTCGATCTTGTAGACCTTGATGTCCTTGCGCGTCGGCGGGTTGATGATGCCGTAGCTGTCGTAGATGAGGATGCCGCCGGGCTTGAGCTTGGGCTCGAACTTCTCCAGCGAGGGCTGGTTGAGCACGATGGCCACATCATACTTCGAGAGGATGGGCGACGAGATGCGGTCGTCGCTGACGATGACCGTGACGTTGGCCGTGCCGCCGCGCTGCTCGGGGCCGTAGGCGGGCATCCATGTCACTTCCTTGTCTTCCATCAGTCCTGAGTAGGCCAGGATCTTGCCCATCGAGAGGACGCCCTGACCGCCGAAACCGGAAATGATTATTTCTTTTTTCATAATGCTGTCGTATCTTTAAGGTCACCTTTGGGATAGAAGGGGAACATGTTCTCCTTCATCCATTCATTAGCTTTCTGGGGCGTCAGCTTCCAGCCGCTGTTGCAGGTCGAGACAAACTCGACGAGCGACGAGCCCTTGCCGTCCATCGAGGCCTGGAAGGCCTTGCGGAGGGCTTTCTTGGCCTTGAGGATGGAAGCGACGGACTCTACCGACTGGCGCGTGACGTAGCACGTGCCCTCGAGTCCGGCAGCGATGTCGGCCATCTTGAGGGGGTAGCCGTGCAGTTTCGGGTCGCGGCCGTAGGGGCAGGTGGCGGTCTTCTGTCCGATGAGGGTGGTGGGTGCCATCTGTCCGCCGGTCATGCCGTAGATGGCATTGTTGACGAAGATGATGACGATGTTCTCACCGCGGTTCAGGGCGTGGATGGTCTCGCAGGTGCCGATGCAGGCGAGGTCGCCGTCGCCCTGATAGGTGAAGACGAGGCGGTCGGGCCAGCAGCGCTTGATGCCCGTGGCCAGTGCGGGAGCACGTCCGTGGGCAGCCTCCTGCCAGTCGATGTCAATGTAGTTGTAGGCAAAGACGGCACAGCCGACAGGGCTGACGCCGACGGCCTTCTCCTCCATGCCCATCTCCTCGATGACCTCGGCGATGAGCTTATGGACTACGCCGTGCGAGCAGCCCGGACAGTAGTGCATATTGTTGTCGTTGAGCAATGTCGGCTTCTTGTAGACGACATTCTCCGGAGCCATAATCTGATTGTTTTCCATAGCCTTACATCAATTTAGTTTTCAATGCGTTCACGATTTCTTCGGGTTCAGGCACGATGCCGCCCAGTCGGCCGTACTGCTCGACGGGCACGATGCCGTTGACGGCCAGACGCACGTCCTGGACCATCTGGCCGGCGTTGATCTCGGCCACGAGCACACCCTTCATCTTCGCAGCCAGGGCGGCAATCTCCTTCGTGGGGAAGGGCCACAGCGTGATGGGACGGAAGAGACCCACCTTCAGGCCTTCCTCGCGAGCCAGCTCGATGGACTTCTCGGCGATGCGGGCGGCAGAGCCGAAGGCTACGATCATATACTCGGCGTCGTCCATGTGCTGCGTCTCAAAGCGCACCTCCTTCTCGCGAATTTCGGCATACTTGCGCTGCAGATGCAGGTTGTGCTGCTCCATCACCTCAGGCTTCAGCTCCAGCGAGGTGATGACGTTGCGCTTGCGATCCTTCGTCTTGCCGGTCGAGGCCCAGGGGCACTGGGCGATGACCTCCTCGTCGGTGCGGCGGGGCTTGAAGGGAGGCAGCACCACTTTCTCCATCATCTGGCCGATGACGCCGTCGGAGAGAATCATGGCGGGGTTACGATACTTGAAGGCCAGATCGAAGGCCAGGTCGACGAAGTCGGCCATCTCCTGCACCGAGGCAGGGGCCAGGACGATGACGTTGTAGTCGCCGTTGCCACCGCCGCGCGTGGCCTGGAAATAGTCGCCCTGCGAGGGCTGGATGGTGCCCAGACCGGGGCCGCCACGCTGCACGTTGACGATGAGTGCGGGCAGCTCGGCACCGGCCAGGTAGGTGATGCCTTCCTGCATCAAGGCCACGCCAGGCGACGATGATGACGTCATGGCCTTCTTGCCGGCACCGGCAGCGCCATAGACCATATAGATACTTGCCAGCTCGCTCTCAGCCTGCACCACCTGCATGCCGGTGGTCTCCCAGGGCTTCAGCTCGGCCAGCGTCTCGATTACTTCACTCTGCGGGGTGATGGGATAGCCGAAATAGCCGTCCACGCCGCAGCGGATGGCAGCACGGGCGATGGCCTCGTTGCCTTTCATCAATACAACTTCTCCTTTGTTTTCTGCCATAACGCTCAGTCCTCCATTCGTTTACGGTAAACAGTGATACATCCATCGGGGCAGACGATGCCGCACGATGCGCAGCCTACGCATGAGTCCATTTGCACTGCCTCCACGTAGGGATAGCCGTGCACGTTGACCCTGTTCGACAAGGCGATGACCTTCTGCGGGCAGGCTACCACACAGAGCGAGCACCCCTTGCATCGGGCAGTGTCAATCACGATTACTCCTTTTAATTTTGCCATAGTATTATTATTGTAAGTTTAGGGGTTATGTTGCCTAAGTGCTGCAAAGATAAGAATAATTTCCGAAACGACAAAGAAATAGGACGTTTTTTTTATTTCTTAGCGTTTCGGAAATTATTTCGGGGATCAGGGGTTATAGAGATCCTTGCAGTAATAGTTCATGATGTCCTCGAGCATGCGCTTGGCCGTGACGGCGGGGCTGTCGGGGTCGAGCTCGATGGCACGGGTGTAGCTGTTGATGGCCTCGCCCCAAAGGCCCTGCCGTCGCAGGGCGTTGCCTTGCTCATAATATTCCTGGGCAGTCATCTCTCGGTTCTCATTTTTCAGTTCTCCCCGCCTTCAGCGTGTTGAGCATCAGCGAGCAGATGGTCATCGGGCCTACGCCGCCCGGCACGGGGGTGATATAGCTGCAGAGGGGCGCCACTTCGTCGAACTTCACGTCGCCCGAGAGGCGGAAGCCGCTCTTGCGCGAGGCGTCGGGGACGCGCGTGGTGCCCACGTCGATGACGACGGCCCCCGGCTTCACCATGTCAGCCGTGACGAACTCGGGCTGGCCGATGGCGGCGATGATGATGTCGGCCTGACGGCACTCCTCCTTCAGGGTCCGCGAGTGGGAGTGGCAGACGGTGACCGTCGCGTCGCCATACTGCTTCTGCATCATCAGCTGTGCCATGGGCTTGCCGACGATGTTCGACCGGCCCAGGATGACGCACTTTTTGCCTGACGTCTCGATGCCGTAGCGACGGAGCAGGGTGATGATGCCCAGCGGGGTGGCCGAGATGAAGCAGTCGAGGCCGATGGCCATGCGCCCCACGTTCTGCGGATGGAAGCCGTCGACGTCCTTGCGGGGGTCGATGGCCTCCGTCACCTTCTGCTCGTCGATATGGCGGGGCAAGGGCAGCTGGACGATGAATCCGTCGACGTCGCCGTTGCGGTTCAGACGGTCGACGCAGGCCAGCAGCTCCTCCTCCGTCACGTCGTCCTCATAGCGGATGAGGGTCGACTTGAAGCCGCACTGCTCGCATGCCAGCACCTTGTTCTTCACGTAGGTCTCTGAGCCGCCGTCGTGGCCCACGAGCACTGCGGCCAGATGGGGCTGTTTGCCTCCGGCCTCCATGATTTTCTTTACTTCCTCGGCAATCTCAGCCTTGATTTGAGCCGCCGTTGCCTTTCCGTCGATTAACTGATACATATTATTGCTGATTGAGAATGATTCTGATGATTTCGGCAGCATCGCTGACGCTGATCTTTCCGTCGCGGTTGACGTCAGCAGCCTCAGCGTTGAAGTCGCCTTCCTGCGGCAGGCCCAGCACGTAGTTGGCAATGGCCTCCGCATCGGCTACGTCGATATGGCCGTCGCAGGTGACGTCGCCCGGCTTCTTCGGCAGCGGGGTCTGGAATCCGATCTCGGCGATATAGCTGCGATAGGTGGCCGCCTCGACCTTGTAGACCTTCTTGGCGTCGAGGTCAGTGGCGGTGAGCACGAAGGTGCCCGACGTCTGGGAGTTGCTCTCGCTCGCCACGGCCGTCGAGGCTGCCGTCGGCTTGCCGTCAGCATCGACGGTGCATTCATAGATCTTCAACGTAGCGGGATAGCTGCTGTTGGTTCGCGACTGGCCTAAGCCCAGCAGTTCGACGGCCGTCGTATTGGTGACATAGAACGTGACCGTCTCCTGCGTATAATTTTGGCGTGAGTTGTAACCCATGACGCGTGCCTTGGCCGTGGTGAAGTAGGGCGAACTGCCCAGCAGCACATCGCTGGCATTCCATGAGGTGCCATAATACTTGTTCGAAGTATTGTTCACATTTGTCTCAATCCATGCCTGCGCTTTCGGACTATAATACACAGAACTCCATGCGCCGTAAATCGGCATCGTGAGCCAGGCCACCTCCTGGTTCTCATACACCGTATATTTATAAAAGGTATTGACGTAGCTGGTGTTCCATCCAGCCTCGTCGATCGTGGCGTACTTGGCGATGTTCAGGTAGGGATCGCTGGCCGTGCCGCCGTCGCTGGCCGTGGCCGTGAGGGCGATCGTGACAGGCTCGGCGCCCTCACTCGTCAGGGTGAGCGTGGCATTGTAGGAGCCCTCCTCTGCAGCCAGGAACGTGACGGTCACCTCTGCGCCCTCGGCAATCTGCTCAGCCGTGAGCGTGGCGGGGCTGACGCTGAACGCGCCGTTGCCACCCGTGAGCGTCAGTGTCACGTCGCTGCCGATGAAGCGGCCGCTGACGGTCAACGTCTGGCTCACCTCGCTGTCGAGGTCGGCCGTGAAGTCCATCGCTGCGTCAGCGACGAGGATGGTGGGCGTGGCGGCATCGGCCGTGCCCGTGATGTTGATGGTGACGGGCTGGGCGTTCTGGCTCTCAAGGGTGAGGGAGGCACTGAAGGTGCCGGCTGCGGCGGGATGGAAGGTGACGTTGAGTTCCTGACCGGCAGCGGCCTCCTCGACAGTGACCTGCGTCTTGTCGACGCTGAAGGCATTGTTGTCGTCGCTCAGGCTGACCGTCACACCGCCTTCGAGGTATTTGCCCTTCACCGTGAACGTCTGCGAAGCCTCGGTCGTGGCGTAGATTGTGTCGAAGGCCAGCGCCTCGGCATCGGTCCTGATCGTGGGGACCTTCTCCACCTCAATGGGTGTCTGGAAGCCAATCTCGTAGAGCAAGCCGCGATACTGGCCAGCCACAACCTTATAGATCTTAGAGACATCGAGGTCCGTAGCCGAAAGGCAGAAAGGTGCCGAAGTATCCGTCGACGTGCTGGTCAGGCTCTTCGCTGCCGTCAACGCAGCCGAAAGCGTGCCGTCAGCATTGACGTTGCACTCATAGACGTCCAGGGAGGCGGGGAACTCGGCCGTCACGCCGCTTCTGCCCTTGCCCAGCATCTTAACGCCTGTCGTATTCGTGACATAGAACGTCATCGTGTAGGCATTCGTATTGTTGCTGCTATTGTTGCCCAGCGCACGCGCACGTCCGGCTCCAGACGTACCCGTGAAGTAGCTGCTGCTGCCAGGGAAAACGTCGCTTGCCGTCCAGTCGATGCCATAATAAATGGCGGAATTCTCCTGCATCCACTTTTGTCCGTAAGGCTCATAATAGGCTGCTGCGAAGGCACCATAGAGCGGCATCGTCAGCCAGGCCACCTCGTCGTCCTCATACTCCGTATATTTATATAAGGTGTTGACATAGGTCTTGTCCCAGCCAGCCTCGTCGATGGTCTGATACTTGGCGATGTCGAGGAAGTCATCGCTGGCCGTACCGCCCTCGCGGGCCGTGGCCGTCAGGGTGACGGTGCGGCTCTCAGCACCCGTGCTGGCAAGCACCAGCTGGGCGGTGTAGGTGCCCTCGACGGCCGACAGGAAGCTGACCGTCAGCTCGGTGCTGTCCTCCGAGGCTGTGAAGCTGTTCTTGTCGATGCTGAACACGCCGCTGGGGTCGCTGAGCGTGGCCGTGACGTCGCCAGTCAGGAAGCGGCCGCCGACCTTCAGTGTCCGCGAAGCCGTGTGGTTGAGCAGCGTCGAGATGTCCAATGTCTCGTCAGCGACGAGGATGGTGGGCGTGGCGGGCTCAGCCGTGCCAGTGAGGTTGATCGTGACGGTCTCGGCATTAGGGCTGCTGAGGGTGACGGCGGCCCGATGCGAGCCGGCCGCAGTGGGCGCATAGGTGACGACGAGCGAGCCCTTGGCCTTGCCGTCGGTCTGGCTGATGCTCCTCAGGTTGACGCTGAAGCAACGGTCGCCCGTGATGTTGATGGTGATGTTGCTCTCGAGGTTAATGCCCGTCACTGCGATGGTGTCCGTATAGGTGAGCGTGGCATAGCCCTCGAAGCTGACCTGCGCCTTGTCGACCTTGACGGTCGGCTCGGACGAAGCCCCGAGGATATACTTGATGCCTGCCAGTGCGTCGATCTTGCCATTGCCGAAGTGCGAAGCGTTGGCGCCGTTGGTATAAGAGTCGGTGATGGCCGTCTCCTTCATGATCTCCTTCACGTCGTTGACCGTCAGCTCCTTGCCCACCTCCTGCGCAGCCTGCAGCCACAGCGCCACGATGCCGGCGGCCACGGGCGTAGCCATCGACGTGCCCTCCATCGAGCCGTAGGGATTGGTCGTACTGCCATTGACCCGATACATGTCGTAGTAGGCCGAATTTCCATTGATATAGCTGTAATCACTAGATGTGTCGTAATGATTCACAGCCGACACGATCGTGGCGCCAGGGGCGCAGATCCAAGGATAGGCCAGCCCTGTGGGGCTCTGGTCGGCCGTGGCATAGGATGAGAAATAGGCAATGTCGCCAATCGTCGAGAAATCAGACAGTGTGTGCGACGTCCCGTTATAGTCCTTCACGCTGTTCTTCGTGACATAGGCGCCGATGGAGATGGCGTCGGGAATGGTGGCCTCATCGCTCACGCAGTTGTCGTCAGAGCCAGCCGTCCAGGTGTAACCGCTGGTCGAAGGAGCTGTTGTGAAATACGAATAGCCGCCGCTGGCCCACACGTCAACAACGGAACTACCGTTTGACGGATAGAACTGAACCGCCAGCTGATAACCGGACTTCATCTGGAGTTGAATTCCGTAATCCGGATTACCTGCCAACAATACAATCTGCGACTTATTACTGCCTCCCAAATAATCCCTGTACGCGGTAAGTGAACCGCTGCTCACGTAGGTTGAGCTCAGGGAGACTGTCTCTCCATAATCGTCACCTGAAGCAGGATCGACATTGACAGTCTGTTTGACATTTCCACTTGCATCAAGTACAAGGACCCTGCATGACAGAGGGACGTTAGCCGTGCGTGACCATGCTTCTGCGATGATTCCTAATAAACCTGTGAGTCTATCAATACCACTGATATATTTGCAAACCGTCCCCAAGGGTTTGGAACTGCTTGCATTGCCCGACACATGGTATCCGCCTGAGCCCGCATCGTTGCTTGAAGCAAAAAGACAAATATGGTTAGGCTGGTTGTCGCCGAAATATTGTCCTATGATATCTGCCAAATCACCCGTGCCGTCGCGGGGGCCCATCGACATTCCCCAGCTGTTGCTCACCACGACGGGCATGCCCTTCGAGTCGGCATAGTCGCAGATCTTCTGGAAGGAGTTGGCCAGATATGTGTCGTTCAGGCCGTTGATGCCAGCCAGATAGAGGTCGGCCCCAGGAGCCATGCCGCCGTAAGTGGCGTTGGCATGGTCGTCGGTGACGGTCACTGTGGAGCCGCTGACGACGACGCTCGAGCCGCCGGCCGTCGAGGACGTGTGGGTGCCGTGGTCCTCAGAGGAGTCGTCGGTAGTAGGTGCACTACTGGTTATCGAATAGCTGGCGCCATCGCCATATTCCCTGACATTGCTGCCGTTATAGACATAGGCCCGCTTAATGCGCGATTTGCCGCTCTTGTCCTTGAAGGCGATATGCTGGAAATCGATGCCCGTGTCGATGATGCCGAGCAGGACGCCCGTGCCGTCGTACTTGTTGGAAAGGCCCTCACGGATGGCGTCAGACGACAGCGTGAGCACGTCGTCGACATTCGTAGCCTGACGTGCCTTGTCCGAAAGAGGGCGCATGAGCTTGGCCACGCTGATACGCTTGACGCGGCTGATGTTGGCAACGTCAAGGATTTTGTCGACAGGAATATTAGCCGTGACGAGACCTTTGGCGAACTTGCATTGCACTTCCACGCCCAGCTGCTCGAGCTCATTCAGGTTGCGATTGTCATCCAGTCGGATGAAGGCTGAGATATAGGCTCTTCCAGCGATGGTGTCGGGGGCTGCGATCAGACGGCCGTGATTCTTCCCGCGTCGCACCTTGTCGCCGCGCACGACTCCTGTCGTTTTTTTCTTCAAATCTTTCTCCTCTGACTGTTCAAAAGAGATGTTGCCTGCCTGTTCGTCGAGGAACATCTGCGTCGTGACCGACAGCTTCGAGCTGACGTCGCTTTGGGCCCATCCTGCCGTGGTGGCCATGGCGAGGATGAGTGCCAGGAAGAATCTACGTCTCATAGGCTTCCTATTAGTGATTGGTTATGATTTAGTGTTTTTGACTACGATTTCTTCATCCGCTGCATCTGGGCAGCCATCTGGGCCATGCGTGAGCGGTCCATGCCCGTGACCATCTTCATCATCTTGCGGGTCTGGTCGAACTGCTTCATCAGGCGGTTGACGTCCTCCATCTTCGTGCCCGATCCGCGGGCGATGCGCAGGCGGCGGCTCTGGTTGATGATGTCGGGGTTGGCCCGCTCCTTGGGCGTCATCGACTGGATGATGGCCTCAATCTGCTTGAAGGCGTTGTCGTCGATGTCGACGTCCTTCAGGGCCTTGCCCACGCCGGGAATCATCGAGGCCAGCTCCTTGATGTTGCCCATCTTCTTGATCTGCTGGATCTGCGACATGAAGTCGTCGAAGTCGAACTTGTTCTTGCGGATCTTCTTCTCCAGCTTCTTCGCCTCCTCCTCGTCGAACTGCATCTGGGCGCGCTCCACGAGCGAGACGACGTCGCCCATGCCGAGGATGCGGTCGGCCATGCGCTCGGGGTGGAACACGTCGATAGCCTCCATCTTCTCGCCCGTGCCGACGAACTTGATGGGCTTGGTCACCACCGTGCGGATCGACAGGGCGGCACCGCCACGGGTGTCGCCGTCGAGCTTCGTCAGGACCACGCCGTCGAAGTCGAGGCGGTCGTTGAACTCCTTAGCCGTGTTGACGGCGTCCTGTCCCGTCATCGAGTCGACCACGAAGAGGGTCTCGTCGGGACGGATGGCCTCCTTCAGGCGCGAGATCTCGTCCATCATCTCCTCGTCGACGGCCAGTCGGCCGGCGGTGTCGACGATGACGACGTTGTAGGACTCCTGCTTAGCCTTGCGGATGGCGTTCTGCGCAATCTGGACGACGTCCTTGTTGCCCTCCTCCGTGTAGACGTCGACGCCGACGGTCTGGCCCACCACCTTCAGCTGCTCGATGGCGGCCGGACGGTAGACGTCGCAGGCCACGAGCAGCGGCTGCTTGTGCTGCCGCGTCTTCAGCATGTTGGCCAGCTTGCCCGAGAAGGTCGTCTTACCCGAGCCCTGCAGGCCCGACATGAGGATGATGGCAGGGCGGTTCTGCAGGTTCAGCTCGACGGCCTTGCCGCCCATGAGCTCGGTCAGCTCGTCGTGGACGATCTTCACCATCAGCTGGCTCGGCTTGATGGCCGTCAGCACGTTCATGCCCAGGGCCTTCTGCTTCACCGTGTCGGTGAACGACTTGGCCACTTTATAGTTCACGTCGGCGTCGAGCAGTGCGCGGCGCACGTCCTTCAGAGTCTCTGCTACGTTGATCTCGGTGATTTTTCCCTCACCCTTCAGTATCTTGAACGACCGCTCGAGCCGTTCACTCAGGTTTTCAAACATCTTATGATTTAGTTTTTATATAATTTTAACGACAATTTGGGTGCAAAGTTACAATAAAAAACCGATATCGGCAAACATCAAGCCCCTTTTTTTGCCTCACCCAACTATTTCAGCGGCGCTGAAATACTATTCACCGCCGATGAAATACTGTTCAGCGACGCTGAAATAGTGTTCGGCACCGCTGAAATAAGAATAAAAACGGCCCGGTGCTTGTTCCGCTCCTGGATTTTTATTATTTTTGCACACGAAACGGATTATACCGAAGACAGAACAAAACATTGGATACACATGGCAGAGAATGAGCAATGGCAATGGCAGGAGCCAGGGACGGCATGGCGAGGCATCGGCGTGTATCACGTCACGCTGACGGTGCCGTCGCGCGAGCCGTTGCTCGGCACCTTGGTGATTCCTGAGAACAATCCCTCGCTGGCGCGGATAAAGCGGACGGCGCTCGGCAATGCCGTCGTCGACGAGCTCTACGTGATGTGCCGCCACTATCCGGCCATCCGCATCCTGCAGTTCTGCCTGATGCCCGACCACCTGCATGCCGTCATCCACGTGACGCGGACGATGGAGACGAGCATCCGCGCCGTCCTCCGCGGATATTGGCAGGGCGTCAAGAAGCTCGGCCGGGCCTATTCTTCGTCCCTTGCCTCCGAATTGAATTCGGAGAAAAACAACGAAGGGGCCGAAGCGCCGGCGGCCGAAGGGGGCTATCCCTTCCCCGTCTTCACGGAGCGGCCGTTCATCCGCCCGCTGTCGCGCCGCGGACAGCTGGCGACGATGATCCGCTATGTCCAGATGAACCCCATGCGGCTGGCCACCAAGCGCCTGCATCCCGGCTATTTCCGCGTGCAGAAGGGCATCGTGATCGGCGGGCGCAGCTACGACGGCGTGGGCAATGCCGCGCTGCTGATGGCGGGTGCCTATGCCCCTGTGCATGTCCGCCACGAGCTGGTGGACAAGGCCCGCCAGGGCAACGACCAGGAGCTACGCGACTATAAGAACGGCTGCGTGCTGAAGGCGCGACGGGCGGTGGTGATGACGTCGCCGTTCATCTCGCCCGACGAGAAGCAGGTGATGCAGGTGCTGCTCAGGGAGCGCCACCCGTCCATCCTCCTGACGGACAATGGCTTCCGCGACTACTACAAACCCGCCGACGTGCTCTTCGATGCGTGTGCCGAAGGCCGGCTGCTGATCCTCAGCCCGTGGCCTTACGATGGCGGGAAACGCCACATCAGCCGTGCCGACTGCGTGGCCCTGAACGAGATGGCTGAGGAGATTTGCGCCTCGCTGGCCCGGAGCGACTGACGTCGAGGAAGAAAAAAACTGCCGGGTTTGTTTTGTTCTTCCCGCTTTTCTTCGTATCTTTGCCGAAGAATTCAATAACAACTATAAGCAATGATGAGAAAACTGTTTCTTTCGCTGAGCTGCCTCCTCAGCTTGGCCTGCCTGGCACAGTACATCCCCACGCCCGAGAACCTCGAGGCACGACGCGAGTTCGAGGGCTTCCGCCTCGGCATCTTCATCCACTGGGGCATCTACTCGGAGTTCGCACAGGGCGAGTGGTATCTCGAGACGGGCGGACTGGACGGTCAGGAATACGCGAAGGCCGCCTCGTGCTTCTACCCCGTGCGCTTCAACGCCAAGGAGTGGGTCGAGGCCTTCCAGTCGGCCGGCGCCAAGTACGTCACGTTCACCTCGCGCCATCACGACGGCTTCTCGATGTGGCCGACGAAGGAGAGCAAGTATAACATCGTCGACGCCACGCCTTTCGGACGCGACGTCGTCGGCGAGCTCTCGAAGGCCTGCCAGGACGCGGGCCTGCGCCTGCACCTCTACTACTCGACGCTCGACTGGCACCGCACTGACTATCCCCTGGGCCGCACGGGCCGCAAGGCCGGCCGCACGATGCAGTCGGACTACGACCACTACCTGCAGTTCATGAAGAACCAGTGTCGCGAGCTGCTCACCAACTATCCAAACGTCGAGGCCCTCTGGTTCGATGGCAACTGGGACCACGAGGAGGACTCCGTGCCCTTCGACTGGCGCATGCCTGAGTTCTACGCCTACCTGCACGCCGTGAAGCCCGCCGTGCTGCTGGGCAACAACCACCACTCTGACGTCATCGAGGGCGAGGACTTCCAGATGTTCGAGCGCGACGTGCCGGGCGAGAACACGGCCGGCTACTCCGAGGGCCAGAAGATCTCGCAGCTGCCGCTGGAGATGTGTCAGACGATGAACGGCGCGTGGGGCTACAAGGTGAAGGACCAGAACTACAAGACGGTCGACGAGCTCGTCCGCCTCATCGTGCGCTGTGCCTCGAAGGGCGCCAACCTGCTGCTCAACATCGGCCCGCAGCCCAACGGCGAGCTGCCCCGCACGGCCATCAACCGCCTGCACGGCGTAGGCCAGTGGATGCAGGCCTACAGCGAGACCATCTACGGCACGCAGCGCGGCCCGATAGCCGAATCGGCATGGGGCGTCTCGACGCTGCTGCCCGCTCAGGACAAGAAGCAGCCCGCACGGCTCTTCCTCCACGTCACGGAGCGCTCGGCCTGCCACATCGACCTGCCCTGCGAGAAGAAGCCCCGCCAGGTGCTCGACTACATCACCCGCGAGCCCCTCACCTGTCATTATAACAAGAAAGCCCGGACGCTGACCATCGAGCTGCCAGAACATGAGGCACTGCCCGACTATGTCGTCGAGGTAAGATAACAAAATAAAAAGGAAAAAACAGCATGAAAGTATTACTGATCAACGGAAGCCCGCGCGAGAACGGCAACACGTTCCGTGCGCTGAGCGAGGTGGCCGCGACGCTCAACGACGAGGGCATCGACACACAGATCATCAATATCGGACGGAAGGCCGTGCAAGGCTGCATCGCCTGCGGCATGTGCGGACGAACGGGCAAGTGCACGTTCAACGACGACCTCTACCATCAGGTCATGCGGGCCGTGAAGGACGGCATCGACGGCCTCATCGTCGGCTCGCCCGTCTACTACGGCGGGCCCAACGGCTCGCTGTGCGCCCTGCTCGACCGCGTGTTCTACTCGCTGGGGCCCAGCCTGGAGTATAAGCCGGGCGCCTGCGTCGTCGTCTGCCGTCGCGGCGGTGCCTCGGCTGCCTTCGACCGTCTGAACAAGTATTTCACGATCCTGAACATGCCGCTCGTCAGCTCGCAATACTGGAACATGGTCTACGGACAGACGCCCGGACAGGTCGAGCAGGACGAGGAGGGCATGCAGACGATGCGCACGCTGGGCCGCAACATGGCCTGGATGCTGCGCAAGCTCGGCAGCGGCGACGAGCGCCGGCCCGAGAAGAAGGAGCAGCGCCAGTGGACCAACTTCATCAGATGAGCCATGGCCGACAGACTGCTTGAAGTATGCACGGGCTCGCTCAGCAGCGTCGTGGCGGCCGTTGAAGGCGGCGCACAGCGCATCGAACTGTGTCAGGCGCTCTCACTCGACGGGCTGACGCCCTCCATCGGGATGCTGAGCCTGGTGCGCGAGCTCTATCCTGAGCTGACCATCCACGTGCTGATCAGAGCGCGCGAAGGCGACTTCGTCTACGACCGCCGCGAGGTGCGCCTCATGGAGCGCGACATCCGCGCCGCCCTACCCTACGCCGACGGTATCGTCGTGGGGGCGCTGACGCGTGGCGGCGACGTCGACATGGCGGCCATGGACTGCCTCGTGCAGGCGGCCGAGGGACGGCCGGTGACGTTCCACCGGGCCTTCGACGTCTGCCGCGACCCGCTCGTGGCGCTCGAGCAGATTATCGGGTTGGGATGCCGACGCATCCTGACGTCAGGCCAGCAGCCGACGGCCCTGCAGGGCATTCCCCTGCTGCGTCAGCTGCGCGACCTCAGCGACGGACGCCTCATCATCATGCCGGGCGGCGGCGTGAACATCAATAACGCCCGACAGATCCTCGACCAGGTGGGCACCAGTGAGATTCATGGCTCCTGCTCCGCGGGCACAGGCCAGACTGACGCCGCAAGCGTGAGACAAATCATCAAGAGCATTGAACTATGACTGAGAAGGAGAAAATGCTCGCGGGCGAGGTCTATTCGGCCGTCGACCCCGAGCTGCTGCGCGAGTTGAACGCAACGAAGGACCTCATCTACGAATACAACCAGCTGCGACCGTCGCAGACGGCTGAGCGACTGGAGTTGCTGAAACGCCTGCTGGGCCACGTGGGCGACGACGAGATTCTGATTAACCAGCCGTTCTACTGCGACTACGGCAGCCATATCAGCGTGGGGCGCCGCTTCTTCGCCAACTTCGGCTTCACCGTGCTCGACGAGGCGCGCGTCACCATCGGCGACGACTGCTTCATCGGGCCACACGTGCATATCTACACGGCCTGCCACTCCACCGACCCCGCAGAGCGCAACACGCGCCAGGAGTGGGCACGGCCCGTCACCATCGGCGACAACGTATGGATCGGCGGCTCCGTCGTCATCCTGCCAGGCGTCACCATCGGTTCCAGCACGACCATCGGCGCCGGCTCGGTCGTCGTCAGCGACATCCCGTCGGGCGTCGTCGCCGTGGGCAACCCCTGCCGGGTGGTGAAACAGGTCGTACCGATGAAATAAATCAAAAGAAAGGCCAAGCTATTTGGCAAAGCTAAGAAAAAACATTACCTTTGCAGCACACAAGTAGGAGGCGACGTGTCTCACGTCGCATCAATCTGCTGGATTGCGACGTGAGACACGTCGCCTCCTACTGCAAATCGGCGTAATAACTTTTAGTTATATAGAAGCGATGTTCGAAAAAGAGATTGAAGAATACGAACGCATACGGAGGGAATACCAGGCAAAGATAGCCGACAAGATGGGGCTCGAACAGTGGATGGAATACAACGAGATTCTGTTCTCTGCACATTCCTGCGCCATCGAGGGTAACTCCTTTACGGTCGACGACACGAGAATCCTGCGCGAGCAAGGCATGGCGATGATCCCTGTAGGGCGTTCCCTGCTGGAATGTACTGAGATGGCCGACCACTTCAGGGCTTTCGACTTTATGGTCAGCCATCTTGACCATCCGTTTGACGAAGCATTGCTGAAAGAGACGAACCGATTGGTGACGGAGCACACCCTGGCCTATCGGGCGCCTGGTGCCGTCGCTGGCGATTACACGACGGAGGACATGGCGGCAGGCGACACGGTCTTCGGCGATCACGAAGTGCTGGTGGCACGCGTCCCGTCGCTGATGTCATCGACCGGGCGAGCCCTCGACAGCGGCCAGCATCCTCTCGTCGTTGCAGCCAAATGGCACGGCTATTTTGAGTATCTGCATCCCTTCCGCGACGGCAACGGCAGGACGGGCCGTCTGCTCTCTAACTTCATTCTGCTCAGAGCCGGTCATCCGCTTCTGATTATCGACATCAAAGACCGGGCCGAATACATTGCTGCACTGAAGAGCATCCGAACCGAAGGCACCGACGAATTCCTGGTGGCTTTCTTCTTCAAGGCTGCCACCCAGCGCATGAAGGATGAGCTGGCGCAGAAGCGGAAGAACACCCTTCCACTTGTTTTCTTCTGAGCTAACTGTTGTCGTTATTCGACGGCCAGCTTGCGGCTGGTGCGATTGCCTTTGGCATCTGAGAACGTGACAATGTAAACGCCCTTGGGAAGCGAATGACGTAGAGACTGCAAATCAGCGACAGCGACTGATTTGCCAGAAAGGGTATGGACGGAAATGATCTGGCCGTCGGTCTGGGCGGCGGGAGCGTCGACACCCGTCGTGAAGTCATCAAGCATCTCTGGCGTGGGATGGAAGACAAATTCAAACTTGTAGTAGCCTTTACCCTCGGTATAGCCATACACCGTAAATTCCGTATCGAATTCGTTATCTACACAAGTATCAAAATAGCGTTCGTCTAAAGTCTGAATATAGTAAAAGTACGGCACTTCGGCCCAATCATTCTTTTGCGCTACTCTAACTCTGACAATATTGTCGTTGACTGTTAATGGGAAACGAACCAGCCACGTATATTGGTCACCATCAACAATCGTTTTGAGAATAAAGGCGCTGTCCACCTCTACTTCAAATACCGTGGAATTGTCTGCGCGGCTGCTCACAAGAGCTTGCAGAAGAATGAAAACGAAAAAGAGTTTCTTCATAACGAATCAATCATTGGTTCTGATATTATAACGACGAACCGGCACCATTATTGTGTGCCTGCTCTTATAGTTGCTGGACCACCTTCATGAGCTGTTCGCCGAGGTTGATGGTATAGCCTTGCGAGACGAAGATGACACGGTTGAACGTGTCGCAGACCATGAAGACGGGCAGCGACGATGACGGCAGCTTCATCTGCTCGCGGGCTTCTTTTAAGATCAGGCCATCAGGGTCGACGCCCCAGGCGACGGTGGAGGGCAGCTGTGCGAACTCGCCGAAGTTGAAGCGCTGGGCATCGTCGTCGTTCTCGAAGAGGAGCACCATGCTCCGGCCCCACTTCTCCAATTCTTCCTTATAAGCCGAAATGTCGCGCAGGGCGTGATTCGTCGGCTCCTGGTTGGGCGCCACGATGCCGAGGATGTAGAAGCCGCGGCCGGTGGTGCTGAGCAGACTCACGTCCGGCCCTTCACTCTCTGTGAGCGGAGCATACAGATTCTCGGCATTGAGGGAGCCGATGACCTGCGGCTCCTCGGGGTCTTCGCGCATGGTGAACTCGATGGTTGTCGGGCCGTCGAGCCTGAAGGGCGTCAAGCGGGCCAGCACCTTGCCGCTGGCCAGTCGCGTGCCCGTCGTGAGGATATAGTCACCACGTTCCAATTCCACACCGCGGGCAAAGTCGCTCTGCCACGTGGCCTCCTCGGGGAAGGTCATCAGCTGGGCGCGGCCCTCGTCGTCGATCTTGCTCAGGGTAAAGTGGATGTAATACTTCGGATCGTCGTAGTGGGCGACGGGAAGATATTTCAGTTTAAGAGTAGCCCCCCCTACGGCCCCCGAGGGGGCTTCTATAGTTTTGTTGGCAGAGGAAGAGGCTATCGTGTCCCCCTCGGGGGACGACAGGGGGGCTTCTAACCATTGTCCATCCTTATAATATTGCACTTTCTGGTTCACCTCGTTGATGCGGGCGGGGAAGCCGAGCGAGCGGGCGGCGGCGACGAAGAAGATGTCGCGGCCCAGACGGTCGGTGCGGCGATACTTATAGACGCTCATGGGCTGCATGCGCAGGTGCTGCGGATTTCGGTCGGCAACGATCGCGATGCTGTCGCGCGTCCACCCGATGAGCTGCTCAATGCTCTTGATGTCGCGGAGCACCTCGCGGAAATAATGCTTGTAGGGTGTCAGGTGCTCATACTCCACGCGGGGGTTGAGGACGTACTTGTCTAAGAGTGCAGACTCTACACTCTCCATTCGACACTCTACACTGTTATCGCGAAGCACCTCGATGGTGACGTCGCGCAGATCCTTCTTCGACAGCACATTGAGGAGGCGCTGGGCGAGCACCTTGTCCTGAGCCTCGTCGAGGAACTGCCGGATGACGGCATGGTTGCCGCGCCAGTTCTCGTTGGGCATGGTCTGCTCGTAAGCCTTGCGGATAGAGTCCTCGTGAGCCAGGCGGCGGTTGTTCTCGGCGCGCTGTTCGGCAGTCACCTCTGGCAACGTGGCCGAGACGGGCGGCGGCACAATGTCGAAGTCCTGCGAGGCGAGCGTTTCTTCCCGCTTCCCGAGGGTCATGGAGACGGTCTTGTCCTCATCGAAACGGACTTGCTGGATGCCGATGTTGCCGTCCTTCGTTGCCCAGACAATCATGTCGCCATGGCCGGCGGTGAGCGAGGCGCGGCCCTTGGCATCGGTCTGCTTGCGGGCCACGGTGTAGAACTCGGCGTAGTTGTAGAGTTTAAACTCCACACAGGCGTCGCTGACGGGCTGGCCCAGGGAATCGTTCACCACAATGGTGACTTGCGCCGTGGGGGCATAGTGGTCGATGACGTTGATCTCGGTGTAGCAGGCCGTGCGGCTCATCACCTCCTCCGGACCGTCGTAGTCGCCGAAGACCTTCGTGTGCATCAGCATGCCGCGCGAAGCACTCTCGTTGAACCATCCTAAGTTCAGGACCGGCTCAGGCTCGCAGGCCCCGAGGAAGTACCACTGACCGTCGGCCCAGGCCTCCACCCAGGCATGGTTGTCGTCGGTGTGGGCCCAGCGGGGCGTATAGACCTGGCGGGCCGGGATGCCCACACTCCTGAGGGCCGCCACGAGCAGCGTCGACTCCTCGCCGCAGCGCCCGTAGGCTGTGCGGATGGTGGCCAGGGGCGAGCTGGTGCGCGCGTCGGAGGGCCGATACGTGACGTGCTCATGACACCAGTGGTTGACCTCCAGGATGGCCTCCTGCATCGACATGCGCTCCACGCGCGGCTTCAGCTCGCGATAGAACACCACGCGGGCCGAGTCGAGCGTCTCGTTGTTCACGCGGACGGGCACGACGAAATGGCGGAACTCGCGCTCGGGCACCCGTCGGCCCCACGGCATCTCGGCCCTGGCCTGCAGCGCGAGCCTTACGTTCTGCTCATAGAACTCACGCGGATAGTCGGTCGAGTCGGGCAGCGGCATATACCGGTAGAGGAAGTCAACATACTTGTCTGCGCCGTCGTCGTTGGCGCCACAGCTACAGACCATCGCTGCCATCAGGGCCAGCAGCGGAGTCAGCATTTCGAGGAACGTCTTTCTCATCTTATCGTCATAATTTTGCGGCAAAGATACAACTTTTTAGAAGTTTTTCCGTAGTTTTTGTCTCCAGATTGTTTAATTATTCTTAAAACATATATAACTTTCATCCCTTTTTGTTTACCTTATGCACCGTTTTTTAAATAATCAACCAAAGTAAATAACAAAAGATGAAGAAGTTTTCTATGCAGCAATGGCCCTGCTGATGGCCATGACAGCCAGCACGGCCCTCGTTGCCTGCGGCGACGACGATGACGACGACATCAACAACGGCATTGACAGCCGCATCGTGGGCACATGGAACAGCACCGTCAGCGGCAAGCTCATCGTCAAGTTCGGCACGGATGAGAGCACGGTCGACTATGAGTTCAAGAACAACCAACTGGTCCTCACCTCAGATGTCAAGGGCAATGATTGGCGCGAGGTCGAGGTGTCCTACTACGACAAGGGTGCCTACGCTGCCAAGAAGTAAGACTTTTCTTCGGGCATAGCCTCAGAAGCATAACGAGCGAGGGCTCACACTGCAAGATCTTTGATGCAGCGTGAGCCCTCATTAGTTTGCGATAGCTTTTGTCCTCTTTAGTTGCGATGTATTTTGCCCTCTTTAGTTGCGATATATTTTAGTTAGAGACCCCACCCCCAACCCCTCCCCTTGAAGGGAGGGGAGTAGCTGCGCCGTCATTCCCTGCGAGCAGGGCGGTAGCCACTCCCCTCCTTCGGAGGGGGCGGGGG
>OCTW013421312.1_pt1 | contig 44061 bp, 42 predicted proteins | sample 1539671 | NCBI WGS metagenome assembly OCTW01 (sample SAMN02144230, study PRJEB22623) | gut metagenome | biome: sheep rumen | host: Ovis aries | place: New Zealand
CCCGCCGTTCGCTGTTTCTCACGGGAAAGGCGGGTACGGGAAAATCCACTTTTCTGCGCTATGTATCCCAGCACACAAAAAAGAAGCACGTAATTTTGGCACCTACGGGCATAGCGGCTATCAATGCGGGCGGTTCCACACTTCATAGTTTCTTCAAGTTACCCTTCCACCCTCTGTTGCCCAACGACTCACGTTATGACCGTCGCCATATCAAAGAGACACTAAAATATACTGGTGCCCAACGAAAGTTACTTCGCGAGGTTGAGTTGATTATCATCGATGAGATCAGCATGGTACGCGCTGACATTATTGACTTCATTGACAAGGTGCTCCGAATCTACACGCGTCAGCCAGAGCCTTTCGGTGGAAAACAACTATTGCTCGTGGGTGATATCTACCAGTTGGAGCCCGTGCTTAAGGATGAGGATCGTCAATTGTTACAGCCGTTCTATCCATCATCCTATTTCTTCAATGCGAAGGTATGGCAACAGATGCCTATTGTCGCCATTGAACTGCGAAAGGTATATCGGCAGAGCGATGAGCAATTCATAGCGATACTCGACCGCATCAGAAATAATACGGCCACTCCTGCTGACCTTGACGCTTTAAACAGTAGAATAGAGCCTCAAAGGACTCTGGAGTCTCTGGACTCTCAGAATTCTTCCCTAGAAATCACACTCGCCGCCCGTCGTGATACCGTCGATTTCATCAACGAGCAGCATCTCTCTGCCCTCGTCGGCTCACCTTCCACCTTCTTTGGTGTCATCAAGGGTGACTTCCCAGAAACTTCGCTTCCTACTCCGATGGAACTCCAGTTAAAACCAGGTGCACAGATTATTTTCATCAAAAACGACAAAGACAAACGTTGGGTAAACGGCACCCTTGGTACCATCGAATTCATCGCAGAGGAGGAAGGTATAATCGGCATTATCACAGAGGATGGCCACGAACATGACGTGGAACGTGAAGTCTGGGAGAACATACGCTATACCTTCAATGACAAGGAACAGAAGATAGAGGAGGAACTGTTGGGTACCTATACCCAGTTCCCCATCCGCCTGGCATGGGCTATCACCGTTCACAAAAGTCAGGGACTCACATTCAATCAGATATCCATCGATTTTGGAGGAGGTGGGGCTTTCGCTGGCGGTCAGACATACGTGGCTCTCTCACGTTGTACCTCCCTAGAAGGCATCACACTCAAAGCCCCACTCCGCCAGTCCGACATTTTCGTGCGCGCTGAAGTGGTACAGTTTGCCAACCACTACAATGACCAAGCACTTATCTCTCAAGCCATGCAGGAAGGGAAAGCAGACCGAGAATACCATGACGCCGTAAGGGCTTTTGACTTAGGTGATTTTGACCGTTTTCTCGACAATTTCTTCAAGGCAATACATTCGCGCTACGACATAGAGAAGCCACATATCAAACGCTTCATCCGCCACAAACTTGAGATTATCAATCGTCAGAAGCGCGAGATTATGCAATTGAAAGAAACACATGCTGCTGAAATCAAGACACTCAAAGCAGAAATAGCCTCAAAACAAGAACTTCTCAAGAGACTGGCTGCTGAATACACAATCCTTGGGCGCGAGTGCGAGCATGAGCACATGATAGATGCAGCCATCCGTAACTACGAGAAAGCACTTGAACTCTACCCTGATGCAGGTGATGCCAAACGCCGTCTCAAAAAGATTCAAGCCAAATAAGTTATCAAGGAACTGCGTCAAAAGCCTGAGAGAGACAATGACTTTAGCATCGGTATTTGGGAAAAAACGCTTTTTTTTCAAAAAAAATGCGATAAAATTTCGGTATCTCACTGAAAAACAGTATCTTTGCAGTCCAAAATCGAGATTGTTCCGATTTACACATTATTAATAATAAGTAATAGCAAAAGATAATAAGACATGACAAAGGCAGAAATCATCAACAAAATTGCTGAGGAGACTGGTGTTGCCAAAAGAGATGTCACGACGACTGTAGAAGCCTTTATGGAAGAGATTCGACAAAGTCTTGCTGAAAACAAGGAAAATGTCTATCTTAGAGGTTTCGGCACTTTCATCGTCAAACGACGTGCCCAGAAGACGGCTCGAAATATCTCCAAAAATACCACCATCATCATTGATGCCCATGATTTCCCAGCATTCAAGCCATCTAAGAGTTTTATTGAGAAAATGAAGTAATTAACATTATAAAATAAGTATTATGCCAAACGGAAAGAAAAAGAAGGGCCACAAGATGGCTACTCACAAGCGTAAGAAGAGACTACGCAAGAATCGTCACAAGAGCAAGTAACTAATTGCCGTGACAAAAGAAAATGAAAGGAGTGTGTCTGACTATTCAAAAAGAATAGCGACACACCCTTTCGAGTTATAACGACAACTCCCAATATAAATGACAAGTGAAGTAATCATTGATGTCCAACCGAAAGATATCTCTATAGCACTGCTGGAGGACAAGCAGTTAGTAGAATACCAAAAAGAGATGCGTACCGTTTCTTTTTCGGTGGGTAACATTTATGTGGCAAAAGTAAAGAAACTGATGCCTGGCCTGAATGCATGCTTCGTCGATGTCGGCGCTGATCGTGTGGCATTCCTCCACTATCTTGACTTAGGGAGTCAATACTACTCTTACGAGAAATATCTGAAACAAGTTGCAAGTGACCGCAAGAAACTCTTTCCAATTCAGAAAGCCACTATTCAGCCGTCGCTAAAAAAGGATGGGAGCATAGCAAACACCTTGAAAGTTGGTCAAGAACTACTCGTTCAGATTGTCAAGGAACCAATTAACACGAAAGGGCCACGTCTAACATGTGAGTTAAGTTTTGCAGGTCGTTATCTTGTGCTCATCCCCTTCGACGACACTGTCTCCGTTTCAACAAAAATCAAGCGTGGGGAAGAACGTAGCAGACTGAAACAACTCATTCAGAGTATTAAGCCGAAAAATTTTGGTGTTATAGTTCGCACAGTTGCAGAAGGAAAGCGTGCCGCAGAACTTGATGCAGAACTGAAGATTCTTTTGAAACGTTGGGAAGACACCATTACTAAGGTACAGAAGACAACAGAACGACCACAGTTATGCTTTGAAGAGGAAAGTAGATCTGTGGCTCTGCTTCGTGATTTGTTCAACCCTACGTATGACGGTATCTTTGTCAATGACAACAGTATCTTTAGAGAAATCACGGATTACCTGGGTCTGATAGCACCGGACAAGAAAGATATTGTAAAACTTTACAGTGGTACTCTCCCTATCTTCGATAATTTCGGTGTTACCAAACAACTAAAGTCTGGGTTTGGAAAAACTGTCAACTACAAACATGGAGCCTACCTTATTATTGAGCATACTGAGGCTATGCACGTGGTTGACGTAAATAGTGGCACACGACTGAAAAAAGAGAATGGTCAGGAAGCCAATGCCCTGGAGACGAATCTTGGGGCTGCGGATGAACTGGCACGTCAGTTGAGGCTTCGAGATATGGGTGGCATCATCGTTGTTGATTTCGTCGATATGAAACTGCCTGAAGATCGTCAGATGCTATACGAACGAATGTGCAAGAATATGCAGAAAGACAGAGCCAAGCACAACATCCTACCACTGTCGAAGTTTGGCCTGATGCAGATTACTCGTCAGCGCGTACGTCCTGCCATGAGCGTCAATGTCGAAGAAACCTGTCCCACCTGTTTCGGGAAAGGCACCATTAAGGCAAGCATACTGTTTACAGACACTTTAGAGAGTAAGATTGACACACTGGTCAATAAAATTGGAATACGCAAATTTTACCTACACGTACACCCCTACGTGGCAGCCTACATCAATAAAGGCATTTTCAGTCTGAAGCGACAATGGCAAATGAAATATGGACTCGGTGTCCATGTGATCCCCTCTCAGAAACTGGCCTTCCTTCAATATGAGTTCTACGATGAGGAAAGACAATTCATCGACATGAAGGAAGAGATTGAAACACAATAAAGAATCCTCTAAAACCCAAAGGCTATGTTGACACTGAAGATCTTGTTTTGGGCATGTCTGCTCATCGTATTCTACACCTACATCGGGTATGGAATATTATTATACATGATCATCCTGCTTAAGCGGCTCTTCAAAGGGAAACCTGCGAAGACCGCTATGCCCAAGGATGGAGAATTGCCTACAATGACCTTAATGATATGTGCATACAATGAGGAAGACGTTGTGGCAGAGAAGATGGAAAACACACTAGGACTTGACTACCCCAAAGACAAACTGCGCATCATGTGGGTAACAGATGGGAGTAATGACCGCACGAACGAATTATTGGCGGACTATCCTGAAGCAAATATTGTATTCTCTCCAGAACGCAGAGGCAAGACAGCCGCTCTGAAGCATGGCTTGCGTGAGATAGAGACCCGATACGTAGCCTTTACCGATGCCAATACAATGATCAACAAGACAGCCTTACGTGAAATTGCCCGTCAGTTTATGGATCCCACCGTAGGTTGTGTGTCTGGTGAAAAGCGTGTAGCGGCGAGGAAGGAGGGTGAGATGGCTGCCGAGGGCGAAGGTCTCTACTGGAAATATGAAAGCACGCTGAAAAGATGGGACAGCGAACTCTATTCTGCCATGGGGGCTGCTGGAGAACTTTATGCCATCGACCCGACGCTTGTCAAAGAAATACCCGACGAAGCCCTGCTTGACGACTTCATGATGTCTATGTATATTGTAGATGAAGGTAAACGCATCGCCTATGCACCTGACGCCTATGCCCAGGAGTATGGTTCTGCCAACATCTATGAAGAGTCTAAGCGCAAACGACGCATAGCCGCAGGAGGCTTGCAAAGCATCTGGTGGCTGAGGGCAATGCTCAACCCCTTCAAGCAACCACTTGTTACTTTCCAGTATATCAGTCATCGCGTACTCCGCTGGAGTATTACTCCCGTGGCAATGGTCATACTACTGATATTAAATATAGCACTGGTTTTGACTCATGCAGGTACAACTTATACAGTACTCCTTGCACTTCAAGTCATTTTCTATCTGATGGCTTTCGCGGGATGGCTACAAAACCGCTATGGTCACAAGAACAGGCTACTCTATACAGCCTATTATTTTGTATTCATGAACTTGAATGTATTCCGAGGGATGGCATACCTGAGAAAACATGGCAGGAACGGTGTCTGGGAAAAAGCCAAAAGAAGTTGAAAAAAATCGTGATTTTTGCATTTTATTCAAAATTATTTATTAACTTTGCACCGCTATTGTATGTTGTAAACTCAAAATGGAAAAAGACGAAAGAGAGATTCTATTACAGAAGTTTGCAGATGCGAATCGCAAATTGCTACTTGTGAGTGAGCAGTTGTCGATTGCGAATAAGAAGTTAAAGGAATACGAAGAAAAGGCTCAGAAAGCTGAAAAGGCCAGCAAGATGAAGTCCCTTTTCCTCGCAAACATGAGCCATGAAATCCGCACGCCACTGAATGCCATCGAAGGATTCTCCAGAGTCATCGTTGAGACAGACTCTCCAGAAGACCGCATGAAATTCTTTGAGATCATTGAGAGCAATAACAACCGGCTCCAGAGCCTGGTCAACGAGATATTGGATCTTTCAAGAGTGGAATCCGGAGAGATTGTAATGAAAAAAACAAGTACGGATCTCAATGAACTATGCACAAGTATCAAGAACCTGTTTAAGTTCCGGTGCCCCGACAATGTCAAATTGGAATGGCAAAAGCCCCTGATGCCTGTTGCATTTATTACTGATGCCAATCGCCTGACTCAAGTTTTTTCCAACCTGATAAGTAACGCCTTGAAACATACTTCGTCTGGAAGTATTAGTTTTGGATATAAGGTACTAGAGGAAGGACAGAAAATTGAGTTCTTTGTCAAGGATACTGGGACTGGCATTGCAAAAGAAGATATTGACCATATCTTCGAGACCTATGTCTCAAGGGATGCTGAGACCAATAATAATGGCTATGGTCTTGGCCTGCCTCTCTGTAAAATAATTGTAGAGAAATTAGGAGGTACCATCGCTGTAGAATCTGAACTTAACAAAGGTACGACGTTCACATTTGTCATGCCATTCGAAGGGACAATAGGCGGAGTTGATCAGACAAAAACCACTACGACCACAAATGTTCGTACAATCCGTATCAGCGGTCGTCCTGATGACATCAACATGAAGAAAATCCTAGTGGCTGAGGACGAAGACAGCAACTATGAACTGGTAAAGATCGTTCTTCAGAAGCGCTATAAGTTACTCCGTGCCCATAACGGCATTGAGGCTGTTACCATCAACGAAGAAGAAAAGCCGGATTTGATACTCATGGATATCCGTATGCCAGAAATGAATGGCCTGGATGCCACTCGTATTATTAAGGAAGTCACTTCCAACACGCCTGTCATTGCACTTAGCGCATACGCATTTGAAGAAAATATCCGTGACGCGAAGGCTGCTGGCTGTGATGATTTTATGGCAAAACCATTTAAAGTTGAGAACCTTATTGAAGTAGTGAAAAAATATCTCGATAATTAACGATAACATTATCTGTTTTACAATATGGGAAAACTAGCAGTCCAAAAATATTTCTCATTTATGATGTTGATCATCACTTTCCTGCTGATGATTTTCACGATTGTCGGACTATATGGAGGTAATGTACCGCCAGCAGGCAATACAGCACGAGCCATGCTGGTCTATGCGCTGCCTTTCCTCATTGTCGGTAATGTCATCTTCCTTATTTACTGGCTTGTGCTGCGTCGCTTTCACTGGATGTGTATGCCATTGATTACGATCCTATGCTGTATTCCCTATATAGGTACACTTTACCAGTTTGGCTCCCTAGATGAGAAAGCCGATGCTAAACCTGGTATAAAGGTTGCCACATATAATGTAGCCATGTTTGGGCGTGAGACTTCTGGATTCATGGCTCAGGATATTCTCTCGGAGATGAAAAAGCAAAAGGTTGACATCGTCTGTTTCCAGGAGTACAATGACTTTGCTGGTGACAAGAAGAACTCTGACTCCTATAAGGACTATTTCCCCTATAAAGCCGTGGGACAAAGTGACATGATTATCTATAGCAGATACCCCATTGTCAAGACCAAGAATCTCAATTTCGAGATGACAAATAATAGTGCCATGTGGGCCGAGGTCAAAATCAATGACAACATCTATCGCGTCTATAATGCACACTTAGAAACTACAGGTATCAACAGTGCCCTCCACAGAGCCGCAAAACAGCAGAATAAGGGTTTGGAAGTAAGTAATAACAGGTTGATAGACGCCATATATGGTAGTTATACGGTAGGTATGATCGCCCGTTCCGGACAAGCAAATCAACTGGCTATGGACATGAAGGAGTCAGAGGTACCTATTATCGTGTGTGGTGACTTCAACGATGTACCATATTCTTATGTTTACAATACGATGCTTGGAGACAAAATCGACGGTTTTAAGGAGTGTGGCAGTGGATTTATGAGTACTTTCCGCGGCAACAAACAGGTACGCATTGACTACATTTTCCATGACAAGTCTATGGAGGGTATTTCATATTATAAGAAAGAGTTGAGTTACTCCGACCACTATCCCGTATTCATGCGAATAGCCTTCAAGCAATAATTGACCGTCTATAAACTTTTACTGCACAATTTTAAATCTGACCCTGAATGAGTGCTCATGCTCATCCCAGTTTGTCCCAAGCATCTCGAAGCGTCCAATTTGCGAAGTGGAGCGAACATGCTTACCTATACAGGGACAAACGTCATAGGTGCCAATACGTACAAGTCTGATGGTTTCTGAAGCATCGTCTGGCAAGCGATCAAGTGATATCTCTTCTGGTAATTCATCACGCTTCACGAACTCAAAGGTCACAGGCAAGTCCTCCTCTATCAACTCATTCATTCTCCGCTCTATCTCTTTCTCTTCTTGACGAGTCGGTTTGTGGTCGAGATAGAAACTCATCTTGCTCTTTTTACGCTCGATATGCGCATTAAAGGAACGGCCACAACCAAACAAGCGTATCATCGTCTGATTCAACAGGTGCTCCGCCGTATGCGCTGGTGGGAATTCCTCCTTGTTATGCTCATTTAAGATATAGTCCTCTATCATTTTATTATATTCTATTATTTTCCGATAAGAGTCAGTATTTGCTTGGCATCCTCATCACCCTCAGATGCATCCTTGCGAATTTTCATAAGAATCTCCTCACCATCCTTCTCATTGTTGACGGCTTTCTTCAGCAACGATTTTGCTTTCTTTTCATCAGCAGGAACGCCTTTACCCTTCATATAGGCTTTCCCCAATTGGTACTGGGCATCAGCATTCTCCTGTTTAGCGGCCTTCATGAAGAGTTCTATGGCTTTCTGGCGGTTTTTCTCCACTCCCTCACCATCCTTGTAACATTTACCCAACTGATATTGAGCCTTGGCATAGTTCTGAGCCGCCGACTTTGCATACCATTTAACAGCCTGGACATCATCTTCTTTCACACCGCGCCCCTTGTCGTAACAAAATCCCAAACGGTATTGGGCTTTCTTATGCCCTTTCTCTGCAGCGGGTTTCAATTTAGTAATGGCACCGGTATAGTCCTTCTTGTCGTACAATGCCTTACCCTCCCTGTAAAGTGCCTCGGCACTCTGTGCACTGGCTGCCACACTAAGCAGCACTGTCACCATCGTCATTAATACTTTCTTCATATACTGATTACATTTATTAATAGTCATACTCTGAATCACTGCCGTTAAGATAATTGACATCACCTCCGAACGGGTCCTCTGCACTACTACTTGACACCATGTCACATATATCACCATCCTGAGCCGATGGTTTTTCTTTACTGGACAGGATTGAAGACACCGATACAGGCTCGTCGGCAGGCTTTTCTGGCTTATTCTCTTTCTTCCCAACAATCTCAAAATCCTTTGCCACATCATCTGGAACAGGCTGAGACTTCCTGATATCCTCACAGGACACTAGGAGAACGATGATAGATAATATGAAAATTTTCTGGTTCATTCTAAATTAATTACAATGAGTCTATGTTGTCTGCATAGAGATGAACTGCCGTTTCATTGCGTTCATCATCTGTCATTTCAATTTTTGGATGGATATCGAGAGTCTCGAGATTAAACCCCACACGATTGAGATTTTGGTTAGTAAAGGTAAGTTGAGCACCAAACAAGCAGATGGTCCATGAGAACTGCACCCAAAGCATGAAGAGCGGCAGTGCGGCAAAGGAACCATAGATGGCATTATAGCCCGTCACCCATATCTGTGAATAGATATAGAAGAGTTGAAGGACCTGCATGGCGACTCCCGCCAAGATACCTGGGATAATGGCACACGACAGGCGCACCTTAGTATTCGGCAGATAGACATAAAGTACGATAAAGAGTATTGATAATAATATATAAGGTGAAATTTGCAATAGCCAGTGTACCATGGAGCCGATAATGACAAAATGATGAATAGAGTCGGACACCGTGGCAAGAAAGAGAGAAAAGCCCATCGATATGATAATGATAATGGGAAAAAGAAAGAACATAGCCATATAGTTAGTCAGCGATCGGATGATGGGCCGCGAATTGCTTACCTGCCATATTTGGTTAAATGTCTCCTCTATATTGTTCACCAGCATCAGCACTGTATAGAGCATGAAAATCAGACCGACACCAAGAAAGATGCCGCTCTTGATGTGGATTAGATAACTGTTGACAAAGCCCACAATCACGTCTGCAGCCTGAGGCTGAGAGGAAACCATGTCGCGAAACCATATCTCTATATACTTATTGTAGCCGAATCCCCGTGCGATAGCAAAGACTACAGCAAGGATGGGGACGATGGCCAACAAGGTGGAATAAGTGAGAGCAGCCGCCTGGGTCATCACCCGCTTCTCTGTAAAGAAACGTATGGTGAGCCATAGTTTGCGATAGACCTGAGTAAAAAACCGTTTCACTATCCTTGACCTTTCACTATTATAACTTAATCTAAAAAAGAAAGCACTGCCCTTATAAGCCGGGTTCTGTTCCACTTTCGTGGTGTCTGCCATTTATCTAGGCCACAGGTCACCCTGTGGTTCAAGCGTTCTACCCTCCGCCGCATGAGCCCCGGCCGTATCGCATTTCTGCCCAGGCCTTCGTCAACTCGGACGGGCAATCCTCTATCGGGCGGTTTACATGAACTTGCAGCCCCCAGCGAACACAGCCAGATGATCACCCACCTGCTGGTGGTCTCTTACACCACCTTCTCACCCTTACCAATCATGGCGGTCATTTTCTTCTGTCCTAACCTACTGTCACCAATAGCTTCCATTTTCAGAAGTGGGGTACCCTTTGCTGCCCGGACTTTCCTCTCGCGCCTAGGAGGCACCAGCGACAGACCATGACAGTGCTTTCTGGCTGCAAAGGTAGCAATAAATATCGAAAAGAGCAAGAGGCTTGCAAAGATAATTAAATATTCGCAACCAAAATATATGAAATTCGTTAATTTTGTCAGACATTTAAGATTTGAACTGTTAACCGCAAATGGGCGTTAAGTCACCTCCGACAATTGTTAAATGGGGATAAATATTCACGACATTTTGTCAGTAAATGAATTTTTGCACCTATCTTTGCAACGTGAAACTTGAAATAAGTTAACGCAGCCCTTTTTAACTGCCAGTGTTGAATTTAAATACATAACAAAAATGACTGAGAATATGAAAAAGATTGTAAATGTAGCAACGCCAGCCGTATGCGCCGTTGCTTTGATTCTTTCGGTCGCAGCCTTCACCAAGACTAACGCTGCTACCGCTTCTGCTCCAGTGGCTACTCCTGTCATGACATCTGCGCCTGCAGGTCAGCCTGTTGATTTGACATACGCTGCAGAGAAGGCTCTGCCCTCTGTGGTCTATATCAAATCTGTCCAAAACTCAAAGGTACAGACCATTGAGTATAGTGATCCCTTCGAGGATTTCTTCTCTGACCCCTTCGGCGGATTCTTTGGCCGTGGTCAGGGACAGGGCAATAATGGCAAGCGCCAGCGTCAGGTACAGACTCCAAAGCGTGCAGCAGCCGGCTCTGGTGTCATCATCTCTGCAGACGGCTATATCGTAACTAATAATCATGTTGTCGATGGTGCTGATGAACTGACTGTCAGTCTGACAGACAACAAGGAATACTCCGCACGCATCATTGGTGCAGACAAGACCACCGACCTAGCCTTGATCAAGATAGATGGCAAGAACCTGCCTGCCATCACCATTGCCAATAGTGATGATGTGCGTGTAGGCGAATGGGTTCTCGCTGTGGGTAATCCCCTCGGGCTGAACAATACTGTGACGGCTGGCATTATCTCTGCCAAAGCCCGTACACTGGGGGCCAATGGCGTAGAAAGTTTTATCCAGACAGACGCTGCTATCAACCAGGGTAACTCTGGCGGTGCACTTGTGAATACCCGCGGAGAACTCGTGGGCATCAACGCCATGCTCTACTCACAGACTGGTTCAAATATCGGCTATGGCTTTGCTATTCCAACGACTATCATGAATAAGGTGGTGGACGATCTAAAGCAGTATGGTAATGTACAGCGTGCCATGATAGGTATTGAGGGTATGGACGTGAAGAATTATGTAGATGCCGAAAAAGAAAAAGACAAGGAAGTTGATCTTGGTACAATGGAAGGTATCTATGTGGCTAAGGTCGTGGAAGACGGGGCTGCCGAGGCTGCTGGTCTCAAAGAAGGTGATGTAATCACTGCTGTTGACGGACAAAAGGTAACGAAATTTGGTGAACTGCAGGGTATCCTTGCCAAGAAGCGCCCAGGTGACAAGGTGACATTAACTTACATGCGCAACAAGAAGAGCCACACTGCTACGGCTACGCTGAAAAATGAGCAGGGCAATACAAAAGTGGTGAAGAATGCGGACCTTGATGTACTGGGCGGCACCTTCCGTGCCATCACCGATAGCCAGAAAGAGCAACTGAATATTGGCTATGGTCTGGAAATCGTCAAAGTGGCGGGTGGCAAACTGAAGGATGCTGGTGTACCTAAGGGATTTATCATCCAAAAAGTGAACGACCAGAGCATTAAGAGCATTGAGAATCTGCAGGATGCTGTAAAAGAAGCATCTACCAGCAAGGAGCCTGTACTTTACATCCAGGGTATTTATCCTACTGGCAAGAAAGGCTATTTTGCAGTTCCTCTCCAGAACGAATAGGCGAAAAACAGGAAAAAAGCCACGAAGAAGAAAATTCGTGGCTTTTTTTTTGGTTGTCTCAGAAAAAAGTCATAATTTTGCAGAACTGCTAATAATGAAACCAATATGAGACAACTGAAAATCACCAAATCTATAACCAACCGAGAAAGCGCTTCACTTGACAAATACTTACAAGAAATTGGCAAGGAAGAGATGATTTCGGCGGAAGAAGAGGTTGAACTCGCCCAGCGCATCAAGAAGGGAGACCAGAAGGCTCTTGAGCGCCTGACAAAAGCCAACCTCCGTTTTGTGGTTTCAGTTGCTAAGCAGTATCAAAATCAGGGGCTCAGCCTGCCAGACCTTATAAATGAGGGAAACCTCGGACTACTAAAGGCGGCTGAAAGGTTCGATGAGACGCGTGGTTTCAAATTCATCTCCTACGCAGTGTGGTGGATTCGCCAAAGCATCCTGCAAGCAATCTCTGAGCAGAGTCGTATTGTGCGCCTCCCCTTGAACCAGGTTGGATCTGTCAATAAGATCAACCGTGAGATCAGTAAGTTTGAACAATTGAATGAGCGTCGTCCCTCGGTGGAGGAAATTGCTGATAATATAGACCTGCCCCAAGATAAGATTGACGAGGCGATGAACATCAATGGGCGACACGTATCTGTAGATGCACCATTTGCAGAAGGTGATGACAGCAGTTTACTCGATGTCATGGTGAATGAGGACGTACCCACGACAGATATGACACTTGTTGCAGAGTCTTTAAAATCGGAGATACAGACGGCCTTAAGTACACTCAGCGAAAGGGAGCGTAACGTCATTGAGTGTTCCTATGGCATCAACTGCCCAGAACTGACACTTGAGGAGATTGGCGAGAAATTCGGTCTCTCTCGTGAGCGTGTACGCCAGATCAAGGAAAAGGCTATCAGGAAACTGAGGTCGTGTACGAAGAATAAAATTTTAAAATCATATTTAGGATAATGAAATATCTCAGACCCCTTACCTTCGCTGCCGTTTTTCTGGCAGTATCGTTATACATGCAGATATCTGCAAAGAACTATGTTGTGCCAAAAGGCTATATGTTTGGTTTTGTTGCTTCCTTCAATGACTCCATTGTGTATTTCACCGATATCCAAGAAGTCGATAGCATTTGGCTGACCTCAAAGAAAGCCATGCTGGCCGGCCGAAGCAACTATTCCTATCAACTGCGTGACTATTTCAGAACCAATCTCAATATGCCCAATCGCACATGTATAGTAATAAGTGATGTGAAACGCAAGAAGGTTGAGAAGAAATACCTTAAGATGAAGAAGCAATATACCAAGAATCCCGGGAAGTACGAAGTACGTTATCTGTCTTCTTCTGATTTTCAGTTTAAAGTGGTCAATATGGATGATGACAGTAAATAACAAACAAATAATCCTCGGCATTACCGAGGATTATTTGTTTCAAAGATCTTCATCCGCTCTTCAAGTATCTCGTACTGATGATCTTCGATAAACGACGTACATACGCGTAGGCCTTCTTGATCAGAGCCACAAGTAATGAGGCAGATAGCCGATACACCGTAATACATCAGTTCATGAGCCAACTGTCCACTTGTCATGCCAGGATAACCAATCGTAAAATAGAACCCATCGGCTATCGGCTCATCAAGATCTTTGTCATACACTACATAGAAGTTGTGACGGCAAAATATCTCTTTCAGTTTCTTGGCTCGCTCACCATAAACGCTAATCTCCTTACGGAAATCATACTTTCCCTCATAGGCTGCCTTCAGCATAGCAGCCATGGCATATTGCGCACTATGACTGGTTCCAGAACTCAGGGCATAGAGCATACGCGTCGAGAACACTGGACCAAAAGGTAATCCCTGATAACGTTCAGAGAGTGCATCGAAATGGCGATGGAACAACTTATCAGAGATACAAGTCACACCAATACGCTCACCAGCATAACTAAATGCTTTTGAACCACTTATCAACAGCATATAGTTGTCCGTATAACGGGCAACTGTTGCCTGATAAGGGGGCTGAAACGGTTGGGAAAGATCCTTGCGGAAGTCCATAGCAAAGTATGCAAGGTCTTCCATAACGATGGTATCGTATTTCGTAGCGAGTTCGCCAATCATCTGCAATTCTTCCTCACGCAGACAGATCCAAGAGGGGTTGTTGGGATTCGAATAGACGATGGCACAGATGTTACCTTTCGAGAGGTAACTCTCCAACTTTGGGCCCAACTTTTCTCCACGATAATCATAGACATCGAAAGTCTGATACTTCACGCCCATGACCTCCAATTGCATTTTCTGGACAGGGAAGCCCGGGTCGATGAAGAGTACGGTATCTTTCTGGTTATCTCGTTGTGAACACGTCAAGAATGATGCAAAAGTCCCTTGCATAGATCCGCTCACAGGAATGCAGCCCTCAGGCTTGATATCGATACCGATAAAAGCCTTGACGAACTGTGAGGCAACCTCCTTCAGAACAGGTGCGCCTTGAATATCAGGATAACTATGAGCAATCCCGTCTTGCAAAGCCTTAATCTGAGCATCAACACCCACCTGGGCTGCAGGTAAGCCAGGGATGCCCATCTCCATCTTGATGAACTCCACCCCACTTGCCTTCTCGGCTTTGGCTGCCACTTGTTTCACCTCGCGTATCGTTGCCTTGGCAAATTCCTTGATACCAAGTTCTGAAACAAGTCCGTCAACGATTTCTTTCTTAATAGGAGTTTCCATATTACTTCTGAGCCTCTCTTCCTATAGCAAGAGCCTTGATATTGGCCTCGACAATAGCCTCACCTTTTCGACCAAACACTCGACGGATGGCATCCTCCAACTTGTCGTACTCGATGCCGACTGCCTTTTGGGCAGCACCAAGCAAAATAACATTTGCCGAACGCGGCACGCCATTGTCTTTCGCAGCCTGCTCAATGTCGAGTATAATGACGTTGCTAATCTTGCTAAGATCTGCCTTAATCGTCTCGATATCAGGATAGTTAGGAATATTTACGAACGGAGTACTCGAAGTAATAATCCAGCCATCCTTTGCCAAGAATGGTAGATAGCGAAGTGCCTCCATCGGTTCCATCGAAATGATGACATCTGCACCACCTAAAGGAATCAGGTCGCTCGAAATAGGATCACTCGAAATACGCAAGTTTGACTGCACGTCACCACCACGCTGCGACATACCATGCACCTCAGCCTGCTTGATATAAAGATTCTCCTTCATGGCAGCCTCGCCAATGATGGTTGCGATAGAAAGGATACCCTGTCCTCCTACGCCACATAAGATGATATCTGTCTTCATTTCTGTGTCTCCTTTGCTTTTTTCTGTTTCAGATGACGCTGCAATGTCTGCATGCACTCACGACGTGGAATAATCACGCTCACGCCATGATAGTTAATTTCATCACGGATAGCCTGGGTTATCTCCGGCATATTCTTGGGAATGGGATTCACTACTTTCAGATGATCCTCACTCAGACCAAGCCCTTTACAAATAGCCTCAAACTTATTGGTACCAGCAGAGTCCTGCCCTCCTGTCATGGCCGTTGTAAGATTGTCGCTGATGATGACAGTAATATCGGCATTTTCATTGATGGCATCAAGAAGTCCTGTCATACCAGAATGAGTAAAGGTTGAATCGCCTATGATGGCCACGGCTGGCCATTGACCTGCATCACTGGCACCTTTAGCCATGGTAATAGACGCGCCCATATCTACACAACTGTGAATGGCCTTATATGGTGGCAGGAAGCCCAAGGTATAACAGCCAATATCACCAAACACACGGGCATTGGGATACTCCTTCAGCACCTCATTCAGAGCCGTATAGACATCACGATGTCCACAGCCCTGACAGAGTGCGGGTGGACGGGGTGTTACATCTTCACAAGGTGCATAACACTCACCACCTTGAATACCTAAGGCTTTTTTCAAGAAATCAGGATTCAACTCACCAGTACGAGGAAGTTCACCCGTCAAACGCCCCTTAATGACGGCATTACCAGGCATTACGCCACGCACCTGATCTTCAATGAAAGGCTGACCTTCTTCTGCTATCAGCACGAACTCGCAGTCGTCAGTCATCCTGCGTATCAGTTTCTTGGGAATGGGATACTGTGATATCTTCAACACGGGATACGGACACCCATCCGGATAGCACTCCATCAGATAATTATAAGCAATACCACTGGCAATAATACCCAATTTATGGTCTGCTGCATCAATATACTTATTATACTTGCTATCGACAGCCATCTGCTCAAGCAAGGGTTGCTGGCCTGTAACGACGACATTACGCTTACGGGCGAACGCTGGTAACAGCACCCAGTTCGAAGCCTGGGCGTCATAGTTCAAGGCGTTCTGCTCACGGGGCGTATCCTTTATCTCCACGACGGCACGGGAGTGTGCCATACGTGTTGTTACACGCATCAAGATAGGTAGATGCAACTGTTCCGAAAGGTCGAATGCCTCTCCCATCATATCGTAGGCTTCTTGTTGACTGCTCGGTTCCAACGTAGGAATCATCGCAAACTTGGCATAGAAACGGCTATCCTGCTCGTCTTGCGAAGAATGCATCGATGGGTCGTCGGCTACCAGCACAATCAGGCCGCCGTTCGTACCTGTCATCGCCGAGTTGACAAAGGGATCGGCACACACATTCAGTCCCACATGTTTCATACACACCAGCGCACGCTTGCCCATGTACGACATACCGAGCGCTGCCTCCATCGCAGTCTTCTCGTTCGTTGACCAGCGGCGATGGATGTTTCTCTCTTTAGCAATGGATGACTCCTGGATATACTCGGTAATCTCCGTCGATGGCGTACCAGGATAGGCATAGACACCGCTCAGACCAGCATCAATGGCACCCTGGGCAATCGCCTCATCACCTAACAAAAGTTTTTTCATTTGACTATTTGACAATTTTACAATTTTCCGCAAAGGTACGACTTTTCGGCCGAATAAACAAAAAAATGCGGCCTTATTTGCATAAAGCCGCATGTATATACGATTTTCTTACAGGTTTAGAACGTGTAACCTAAGGTCAGGAGCACCTGATGACGATTATTCTTGACTTCTGTGACACCTTGAGTGCCGGAGTACGGCTGGAATGGATGGAAGTCTCCCTTGGTACCACTGTACTGATAAGCCAAGTCGATATTCATGCCACCGAACTTTACACCCAGACCACAGGTAATACGATGGGTATCCTTCCAGTTCACATAGTCGGTCGTGGATGAATAAGACACTCCTGGAGAGTCTAGTGTCATATCGCGGTAGCCTTTATCTTCATACGGCGATGACAGATAATTATAGCCTAGGCGAACAGCCAGTTCTGGAACAGGTTTGAATTCCACACCTGCCTTCAGGGTGTGCTGTCCTGTCAGGGAATATTCCGTATTCTCCTTCATGGGCTGGTCAGTGGAAGATGGTGTGTAATTATAGTCATCATACCAGCCAGAATAACGAATACCTCTATCATTAATGCGGTTCTTACTGGCACTGTAGTCGGAATACTCATAGCCAAGGCCAAGAGCCACCTGACTGCCGATAGTATGCCCCACACTCAGTCCGAACTTCCACGGTGTGTAATACTTAAAGTCGTAACTCTCATGGCTGCGCCCCTCATCCCATGATCCGTATTTGCTATTGTTCAGCAAGTATGTATCATTGCTGGAGGTCAACTCATACCAAGTTGGTGTGGCTACAGACATTCCGATTCTGAATGGCGACTCCTCTACAGGCCGGAAAATAATACCAGCCTTAATATCAAAGCCTGTTCCCTTAATCTTACGTTCATCACCTACAGCCACAGAACCGCACTCACCTTCGCTGTCCAGCAGTGTCTCTGCATATTCACTATAGCCTTTGTAATTCACGTTTTTAAGGCCAACGGTGAGTCCCCAGTAGAAACGGTCATTCACATTTCCACTTACGTTGAAATCATAATCGGCAATCCAACCACGATGCGCACGGTCGAACGAATAGGCACTCGCATCGTTGTAATAGATCAACCCATCGTCAGGATCTAACATCAGTGTATTCACATTCATATAGTCTGACAAACTGAAGGACCAAGATCGGTCTTCACCTTCCCATCCAATAATCTCGCCCTGATCATTCTCGTCGAATTCAAAGATTCCTTTGTCTTCTTTATAGTAAGTCAGCCCATTCTGGGAGCACCCCCTAAGGGCATTGGCGGCCGACAGAATCTGGTCAAAGTTACGACTCTTATGATAATTAAAGGCAACATTCACGAATGACGACTCGCTAACGCGCGCTGAATATACGAAGCCTGCTTGGTCGAAACTCATGTTCGTCTTTCCCAGACCGTCGAACTTCTGGGCATCCGACTGAGACACGAAACCAAAGCCGACACTGACATTCGAATGGCGGAACACGCCAATACCTGCCGGGTTTGTACTGATGGTAGAGATATCTGCACCCAAGGCATCCATCGCTCCGCCCATACCCACATAACGGGCTGTTCCATTCAGGTCACTGCCCAACAATCGGGCACTTTCATAAGTATCCTGCGCAACTGCCGGCATCACAGCCAAGGCTAATGCTGCTAAATAAATCTTCTTCATCATACTTACTTAGAAATTACGATTAACATGATTATCTCCTGCCGCCCATACGGGAGCCGCCACCGCCTCCGCCACGGCTGCCACCGCTAAAGCCTCCGCCGCTTCCAAAGCCACCGCTACTACGGGAACCGCCGAACGATCCAGAGTAACTGCTGCGAGAGCCGCTATAACCAGAATTTCCACGATTGGAGTCACCTCGATAGCCACTGAAGTTTCCGCTGCCACTACGCACACGATTACCACTTCTGTTAGTATAGAGTCCTGAACCATGCGACATCCTGTCAGCACGATCGCGCAGACTACTCACTCGACGACTGCTGCTAGCCACTCCACCACCATGGTAGTAACCATGGGTAGAACCATTCCTGCGGATCGTACCAGTGCCAATATGGGCATAGTGCCTGCCAATTCCGCCAACAATATAATAATAATGATGATATGGGTATCCCCAACTATTGTACCAGGGATAGTACCAGCCATGATAGTAACCATAATAACCTGCATAACCGTAATACCATGGATCATACCAAGGGTCATACCAAGTGGTGTACCATCCAAAGCGACTATAATACCAAGGTGAGTGCCATGCCCATGTGTCTATGCCTGCACGATAACCTGCCCAGAAGGCAGCATTATCAGCCAGTTCATAGTCTTCGAAGCGACTCATTTTCTTCGTCAACTTATAATCTTCGCTCAGAGAGTCGGGATAGACTCCCTTCTCCTCACTGAAAGCAATGATGTCACTCTTCGTGGTATCACCGTCAATCACCTGATAAGAACTCTGCAGGCGGCGATTGTATTCATCAACATCCCTGTCACTTCCACTGTATGTGACGTCGGACTGTATATTATCCACCACTTTCTCCGCACTCTTCTTGGGGACGAAGTAGAGGTCGTCATCCTGAGCCACCATAGACAATGGCATGGCTCCGATCAGCATAGCAATCAGTAATAGTTTCTTCATTTTCTACAAAGTTTTAATGATCACGTTGCAAAAGTACAACCAATTTTTCTGCAAAGATAGGGAAAAACCCTAACTTGTGATAGGATTTTCCCTATTTTATCTATTTTTTTATTAAATTTAGTTTCTTCAGTTCGCTGTATATACGCTGTACCGGCAATCCCATCACATTGTAATAACTACCATGCAGGCTGGTGACGCCAATATAGCCTATCCATTCCTGAATACCGTATGCCCCAGCCTTGTCAAAAGGTTTATAATGCTTGATATAATAATGGATTTCCTCATCTGTCAAAGTCTTGAAAGTGACGTCCGTAGTCACGTCAAAACAACGCTCATGGGAAGTTGTCAGCAGACAGACGCCCGTTGTTACCTGATGCGTCTTCCCACTCAGCAGATGGAGCATACGCTCTGCATCAGCCTCATCCACAGGTTTCCCAAGAATCTCATCTCCCACGATCACCACAGTATCAGCGGTAATCACGAGGTCTTCCGCAGTAATCACCTGGCGATAGGCATCTGCTTTCTTCTTTGCAATATAGCGTGCCACCTCCCCGACATGCAATCCTGCTGGAAATGATTCGTCAATTCCTTCAAGGACTTTCACCTCATAGGGCAGGCCAAGTCCTGCTAGTAGTTCCTTTCGTCTCGGCGAATGACTCGCCAATATAATTTTCATCCTCAGAATCTTTTGTTTCCATACTTACCAGCCAAATGCCTTGGCGTTCATCAGCCATTTCCCCTGAGCACGCAAGACTTGTTCGATGACATCCCTTCCGCAGCCATGACCACCAATACGGTCACTTACATAGCAACTCACTTCCTTGATCTCCGGACAGGCATCCTTTGGGCAGACCGGGCACCCTACCCTTCGCATAATTTCCAGATCAGGGATATCATCGCCCATATACATCACCTCCTGGTCGGTCAGACCGTATTCACTAAGAAATGCGTCATATTTTTCTATCTTCACAGAACATCCCAAAAAGATGTCCTTAACGCCAAGTCCCTCGTAACGGACCCGAACACTCGGCGTGTTGGCACCACTCAGTATGACGATACGCAGACCAAGTTTCATCGCGAGTTGGATGGCATATCCATCCTTAATATTTACCGTGCGCAGGGGGACGCCCTCCGCACTTAGGGTGATAGTCTCGCTACTCAGCACGCCGTCAATATCGAAGATAATGGCCCTTATCTTCGTCAAGTCATAGTTGATCATCAAACTTCAGAACTTATTAAGGTGAACATTCTCCCACTTCAGCCGATCTTCGGCCTGTGGCTTGCGCTCATCAGTCCAATGCCCCATGGCAAGGATGCACAGGCAATTCATGTTTTCAGGAATATCAAGCACCCCACGGATGACGGTATCTGCTGCCGTACCATCGTCAAGTCCCCGGCCGCGCATCTGAATCCAACAAGTACCCAATCCCAGGTCTTCTGCCTGATACTGCATGGAGATGGCTGCGATAGAACCGTCCTCCACCCAGCAATCATTCTGCACAGGATCGCCAAGGACCACGACAGCCACTGCCGCATCTTTCAAGAACTGACTCCCCAGATTCTTCGCATCAGCGAGTTTCTCGAGGTCGAGTTTGTCATCGACGACAACGAACTGCCATGCACGCTGTCCCTTAGAAGTGGGTGACATCAGGGCTGCCCGAAGTATCAGCCTGAGGTCTTCTGGATCAATTTCTTCCTCTGTAAACTTACGATGGCTACGGCGCATCTGCACCAGATCTTTGAATGCTGTCATACTAGATAATTTATATTTGCGTGCAAAGTTACGAAAAAATTTTCCAAAATCATCATCCATATCAAAATATTTCGTATCTTTGCAGTATGAACAGACTGACGACGACCATTTACCATAAGAGCGAAGAACTGCCTGAACTGGAAGGAACCAATTTCTTCCACAGTCGGCAACTCTTTGAGATTTGCGAGCAGGTCCCTCGCCTACGCCCCTATATGGTGGTGGTGACAGAGGAATCTGGAAGAATCGTCAGTCACATGCTGGGTGTCCTGCGATATCGTACCTTCTGGCTTCCTCCCTTCCTACTTGTACACTGTCAGGTACAGGGTGAAGGGGTGTATGCCGAGAGTGACTATAGTCACGATGAATTGTTTGGGATGATGATCAATGCCTTGACACAGAAGCAGAGCAATAGGACCTACTATATGGAAGTCAGCAATCTGAGTCATAAGATGCTGGGCTATAAGCAACTGCGGCAAAACGGTTTCTATCCTGTCAACTGGGTAAGTATTCACAACTCTCTGCACAGCCACTCTCCCGAGGAGCGTATCAGCAAAAAGTTACAGTTACGGATTGACAATGCCCATACTCGTGGGGTCGTCACAGAGAAAGTCCATAATGAGGAAGACTTCACTGCCTTCTCCAAACTACTGCGCCGCCACAATCTCTTCAAGCCACGCCGCTACATGCCTGATGACCTTTTCTTCAAGAAACTGATGAACGGCAATGACGGTGATCTGTTCATTACCAAGTATCACGGAAAAGTGATTGGCTGTTCCGCAGTGGTCTATAGTGAAGGAAACGCCTATCTATGGTATTCGGCATTCCTTCGGAAGACCTATCTCCACCTGCATCCTGACATCCTGACCATCTGGGACACCATCAAGGATGCTCACCAGCGCGGTTACCAGCACATCTGTTTCATGGACGTTGGCCTGCCTTACAGTAAGAATCCGTTCCGTGAGTTCATCCTGCGTTTCGGAGGAAAGGAACAGAGCACATACCGATGGTTCCGATTCTCCATAAAATGGGTCAACAAACTGCTGGCCTGGATTTACAGAGAATAGCCGGCGTCATTCTCCCCTGCCCTTCATCATCTTCTCCAGTTCATAGTCACTGGCGCTCATATCGACATGCCGCTCCTGCGGTATGTCAGGGATGGTGATCAGTTCTCCCTCGTCCATCCAATCCTCTTCACCGGCTGTCTCCTCTATCTCAACGGTATCTGCCGGAGGTGTGATAAACTCCATTGTCGTATCTTCCTGGAAGCGTTCATACTGGCGCTCCATCTTGTTCCGCCGACAGCCCACAAGCGTCACAATCAGCAAAGTTAGTATCACATAGACAAGTTGTCGCATATTTAATTTAGGTATTATGTTATCAAATCCGTTCTACGTGTTTCACACCTTTCACAGAGCGCAACTTCTTCAAGAGCGACTCCAGGCGTGACGTATCTTCAAGCATCACGACGATATTACCGCTGAAGAGTCCGTCGTGCGAGTCGATGTTGATAGATCTGAGCACCAGTTTCTCGTCCTTCGAGATAATACTCGTCAGGTTGTTCACGATGCCGATATCATCCGTACCTATCACCCGAAGCGTGATGGAGTACTGCGACGATCCCTTACCGCTCCAGCGGGCTTTCACGATACGATAGCCATAGCGACGACGCAGTTCTGGCGCATTAGGACAGTCCATTCGGTGAATCTTGATGCCTCCGCTGATGGTCACGAATCCGAAGATAGGATCCCCATAGATAGGAGCACAGCAACGCGCCAGTTGGTAGTCGAGCCCTTTCAGGTTACGGTCAATCACAAGTGTATCGTCAGAAAGTACCGTGCTCGGATTGGCGAATTTCGACTCGTCGAGTTCGAACTCACTGGCTGAGCGAGCCTGATTGTCGCCCGTGATAGTCTTCTCGCCATCGCGTACCTCTATATATTTCTCTATGACGGCATTCACATCAAGCCCACCGTCAGCCAACTGCTTGTAGAAGTCGCTTACCTCCTTGAACCCCATTTTCTTGATGGTCTGCATCATGACGGACTCGTCCTGGTCAATCTTGCGGTTCTTGAATTTTCGCTCCAGCATCTCCTTGGCAAAGAGTCCTTCCTTCACCTGGGTCTCTTTCAGGGCCAGACGAATCTTCGACCTGGCGCGAGAGGTCTTGACGATGCTAAGCCACTCCTGACGAGGTTTCTGTGTGGTTGAGGTGAGGATTTCCACCTGGTCGCCACTCTTGAGTTGCTGACGGAATGACACCACCTTCCCGTTGATCCTGCCACCCGTACACTGATTACCGATCTTCGAGTGGATATGATAGGCGAAGTCAAGGACGGTGGCACCCAAAGGAAACTTGAACAGATCGCCTTTAGGGGTAAACACGAACACCTCGTCTTCATACAGGTCCATCCTAAACTGATCCATCGCGTCGAGTCCGTCGGCATGCTCGAGCATCGACCGGATATTGGTGAGCCATTCGTCGAGTCCCGTTTCGCCCTTCACGCCCTTATAGCGCCAGTGGGCTGCAACACCCCGTTCTGCGATCTCATCCATCCGCTCCGTACGGATCTGCACCTCCACCCATTTCTGCTCAGGTCCTAATACGGTGATGTGAAGCGACTCATAGCCATTCGACTTCGGCACGGAAAGCCAGTCGCGCAATCGCTTCGGATTAGGCTGATACATATCGGTAACGATCGAATAGGCCTGCCAGCACTGCATCTTCTCCTTATCTTCCTCGCAGTCGATGATAATCCGGATGGCAAAGAGGTCGTAGATACCCTCGAAGCCACACTTCTGCTTCTTCATCTTCTGCCAGATACTATGGATGCTCTTCGTCCGCCCCTTGATATGGCACTTGATGCCCGCTGCCTTCACCTTCTCCTCCACTGGCTTGATAAATGCTGCTATATAGGCATCGCGCGAAGCCTTCGTCTCGTTGAGTTTGTCCTTGATCATATAGTAGGCATCAGGCTCCATATACTTCAGTGACAAGTCTTCGAGTTCGCTCTTCAATTTATAGAGGCCGAGTTTATGGGCTAAAGGGGCATAGAGATAGGCCGCCTCCTGCGACACCTCCATCTTTGCCTCGAGGTTCTCAGTATCGCGGATCTGCCGCATCAGGTTCACCCTGTCGGCTATCATAATAAGGATCACGCGCATATCCTCGGCAAAGGAGAGCAACAGGTTGCGGAAGTTCTCACTCTCGATGACGGGGTTCTTCTGATAAAGTTGCTGGATACGGTTCAGACCATGGAGGATAAGTGACACCTGTTCGCCATATTCCTCCCTCACCTGCTCCGTTGTCAGCCGGCCTTCCTCGATCTCGGGAATCAGATAGACAGCCTGGATGGCATCTCCCTTCAGCCCGATCTCCTCTTCGAGAATCTCGGCTGTCTGAGCGGCCATCCGCTTCTTTTCTTCGTATGTAAAAGCGAACAAATCTGCCATAAATCCTTATTTTACGTTGCAAAGATATAATTTTTTAGGGATTTATGCACATTTTTGTGGAAAAGTTTGTATTTTTGCATCATAAAACAATTATATTTACCCAAATTATGTTACAAGAACAAGACCTGAAACAGATTGCCCAGAAAGGTATCACCGCTGAGCAGATTGAGAATCAACTGAATGAGTTTAAGACAGGATTCCCTTTCCTGAAGTTGGAAGCAGCAGCAAGCATTGGCCATGGCATTATTGCCCCCAATACCGACGAGCGCAAGAATTATGAAGACGTCTGGAATGCCTACAAGGCCGCTGGCAACAAGATTGTGAAGTTCGTGCCCGCCTCAGGTGCCGCCAGCCGCATGTTCAAGAATATGTTTGCCTTCGTCGATGCCGACTATGACGTGCCCACGACCGACTTCGAGAAGAAATATTTCGACTCCATCGAGAAGTTTGCCTTCTACGATGCACTGGACGCCGTCTGCAAGAAGAACGAGGGCAAGGGCATCAAGGAACTGATTGCTGCAGGCAACTACAAGGCCGTAGCGGCTAACATGCTGAAGCCTGAAGGCCTGAACTACGGACAACTGCCAAAGGGCCTGCTCCTCTTCCATAAGTATCCCGAAGGTCCGCGCACCCCGATGGAAGAGCATCTGGTGGAAGGAGCCCTCTATGCCGCCAGCAACGGCGAGGCCCATGTCCACTTCACCGTTTCGCATGAGCACATGGAACTCTTCAAGGCTAAGGTGGCCGAGAAGGCCGACTCCTTCGCCAAGAAATACGGTATCAAGTACGACATCACTTTCTCCGAGCAGAAGCCCTCTACCGATACCGTTGCCGCCAACCCCGACAACACACCGTTCCGCAACGACGACGGTTCACTGCTGTTCCGCCCAGGTGGTCATGGAGCCCTCATCGAGAACCTGAATGAGATCGATGCAGACATCATCTTCATCAAGAATATTGATAATGTGGTGCCCGATCGTCTGAAGCCCGAGACCGTGGAGTGGAAGCAGGTAATCGCAGGTGTGCTCGTCAGCCTGCAGAAGAAGGCATTTGAATACCTGAAGGTTCTCGATGCTGGTGCCTCTGAGGCTCAGATAGCAGAGATAGCCGAGTTTGTGGAGAAGTGCCTCTGCACAGATGCAAAGGGCAAGAAGGTCGATGCTGCCTATCTGCGCACGAAACTCAATCGTCCGATGCGTGTCTGCGGCGTGGTGAAGAATGTCGGAGAACCAGGCGGAGGTCCGTTCCTTACCTACAATCAGGACGGCACTGTCTCGCTCCAGATCCTTGAGAGTTCACAGATCGACACCAACAATGAGGCCTATATGAAGATGTTTACCCAGGGTACGCACTTCAACCCCGTGGATCTCGTCTGCGCCGTGAAGGACTATCAGGGGAAGCCATTCAATCTGCCTGAGTTCGTTGACAAGACCACAGGCTTCATCTCTTCTAAATCGAAATCAGGTAAAGAACTGAAAGCCTTAGAGTTACCAGGACTCTGGAATGGTGCCATGAGCAACTGGAGTACTGTCTTTGTGGAAGTGCCACTCGGCACATTCAACCCAGTGAAGACTGTCAACGATCTGCTCCGCGAACAGCATCAATAGACCCCTCTTGCGCACATGCGCAGTTTCACCAATAAGATTAACGCCCGAGCACTTGCTCGGGCGTTATCTGTAAGAATGCAATAGAAGTCACTTCTTCAGAATCTGCCCTGCATGCTCCTTGGTCTTGATCTGCTTGCCCTGCAGAATCTGCTCGATAATACCTTCCTCGTTAATGATAAAGGTGGTGCGGATGGTTCCCATCACCTTTTTGCCGTACATCGACTTCTCGCCCCAGGCGCCCATCGCCTCCATCAGCGTCTTGTCCACGTCGGCTATCAGCGGGAAAGGCAGTTGATGCTTCTCCTTGAACTTCTGGTGCGACGCTGCCGAGTCCTTGCTCACGCCCACCACTTCATAACCCTGCGCCTGCAGCGCTTCATAGTGGTCGCGCAGGCTGCAAGCCTCACTGGTGCAGCCGCTGGTATTATCCTTCGGATAGAAATACAGTACCAGTCGGCGTCCACGATAGTCACTCAGACGGATTTCACGTCCCTGTTCGTCCTTGCCCAGAATCTCTGGAGCCTTATCTCCTATGTTCATATTGTGCAAAGATAATTCTTTTTATTCTCTTTTCCAATTAAATCTACATTCTTTTTACCTGTTTTTATTTAATTAACGATTCACTTTTCCTTTCAGCGAAGAGGTAACGCGCTCACATACAGCCAGTTACACTGAAAGGACATTTTCCCCTCCTGCATCGAATAAATTTCATGCCGAGGCGAGTATCACGAAAGGGAAGGCCGCTATAATTCGTTTGACAATTGTCAGACACTCGTTTGACAATTGTCAAACGAACAAAAACAGCATTCTGAAAGGTAAAAAGTCACATACAAAAGGACCCTTCAGCCAAACCAACTCATTATCAGACAGTTAAGGCTCGGCTGAAGGGTAATGTCGCAAAACTTTTCTACTTTTTATAGCACAGAAGACTATCTCAGCCTGAGACCCTCGCCTACACGTATCTGATGGTCTGGCTCGAAGTCGTTCATCTTATAGAGGTTCTTCAGGCGGATACCGTATTTCTGGGCGATGGAGTACATCGACTCTCCTGCACGTACATAGTGCAGGCGGCCTTTATAATCCTTTGGTGCTTTCCTCTGTTTCTTCTTCAGCCAGATAATCTCGCCCTCCTCCAACTGGTCGCGCTTGTCGCGCTCGTTGTACTTGGCTATCTTACGATAACTGATACCTATTTCCTCGGCAATCGACTTGAAGGTGTCTCCCTTGCGCACAATGATATAATAGTTCTTATTGAAGGCCTTGATGATATGCAGGTCGCCATTGACGGCATGATCCCTCGCATGCTCCGTCATGAACTTGTCGTAGCCCTTCGCCGTGTCATACTGATAGAGTTTGTAGAGTTGGATAATCTCAATCAGTTTGTTGGCATACTGCGGGTTGGTGGCATAGCCAGCGTCCTTCAGTCCACGGGCCCATCCCTTATAGTCAGTCTGCTTCAGCCTGAACAGCGAACGATAGCGCTGACTACCTGCAAGGAACTTGGAGTGGTCCTCGAATGACTCGTAGGCCGAGTCGTAGGCACGGAAACACTCGTTGTTCTTATCGTCGTCGTGATAGGTGGTACGCCCAGTCCAGCCATGGCACTTGATTCCGAAATGGTTATTCCCCCTTCTCGTAAGTTCACTTCTACCTGCCCCACTCTCGAAGAGTCCCTGGGCCAGCGTGATAGAAGCGGGGATGTGATAGCGCTTCATCTGTTCGATGGCGATATCCTTATACTGGTTGATATATTGTTGATAGACCTGATTCCAGCGTACTTGAGCACTGCCGCTCAATGCCAGGAACAGGGCTATGGACATGAAAAACTTCCTCATAATTACAATTTGTTGGTGCAAAAGTAGTGATATTTCTCGAATTATTCGTATATTTGCGGAAAAATAACGCAAATTATGGAAGAACTTGAATTAAAGTCCATCATTCAAGTATGCCAGCCAGAGGAATTGACTGACGAGGAACGTCATCTGTTAGAATTAGCCATCGAAGCCACGCAGCGGAGTTATGCCCCCTACTCGAGATTCCATGTGGGAGCAGCCGTCCGTCTGGACAATGGGGTGGAGATCATTGGCTGTAATCAGGAGAATGCCGCCTATCCCTCTGGTCTCTGTGCAGAGCGCACAGCCCTTTTCTCTGCTGGGGCACAATACCCTGATGTAGGCGTCAAGGTACTGGCCATTGCCTCCAGAGGAACGGATGGGGAACTCCTGGAGGAGCCTGTAGGGCCCTGTGGCAGTTGTCGTCAGGTGATCATCGAGTCGGAGACTCGCGCTGGGCATCCCATCCGCATCCTGCTATACGGACGGAAGCATGTCTATGTGATGGATGGGGTCAGGCAACTGATGCCGCTGTCCTTTTCTGAGTTCTAAAAGTCGTAGCAGCCCAGGCCCTTGGCCGTTGAGAGGGAGTCGAGGTGGAAGTCGTAGATCAGATTATCCTCGTCGATCTTTACGAAATGCTTCGTTCCCTGTATGGAGTCCTTGGGCGTCTCCCAGATGACATTCTCGAAACCCTCATCATCCTCCACCTTTGGCGTACGGAGCAGGCAATCCTCGAAACTGTAGTCGAAAAGAGCATCGCTGTCTTCTCGCGTATCTCCCATCACCACGTCGTCTTCATAGCCTGTCAGAATAGACCCCATGCAGAATAATTGCAACGGGATGTCAGTTGTTCCCTTGTAATTGACGAAGTGCAGGGCTGCACCACGGTTTGCCGAGAAAGGATAGAACTGGGCCAGCGTACAGTAGTTGACCTCTGCCACGCCACCAATAATCGACAGGCAGTCACCGCCAACGTTCGTCACCTGACAGTGATCGAGCCTGACGTGGGCATTGACAGCCTCCACACCAACACTTACGCAGTTGTGCACCACGCAATGCTCCATCTGCAGCCGATAGCGGTCCGTGTCGAGTGCTGCAGAATCACAGATGATACCGTAGTTAGCGTTGCGTATCTCTGTAGAGACGAGATGGTTGTCCGTCGATGTCTCATAGAAATGGACGGCCCCCCACTGGCCGCTCACACGGTCGTAGGGCAGATAGGAGAACATATAGTCGAGTCTGTCGCCACGCAGCGTGCAATTCTCCGTCTTCAGGGTTCCATACACATAAAGGCCTGCTTTGTCGTGGAAGTAGAGCGTGGTATTACGAATGGTCAGCGTCACCCCTTCATTCACAGTCATCTCACCATATACCACGACGGGAACGTCCGACTCTATCACCGAGTCTTTCGTGATCTCTGGCGAATAGAGTTTCTGCGCATCCCAGGCCCAGGCCTGCAGGCATACCTTCTGCTCTGCCCCACTCTCAAGGAAGAACTGCAAATCGTCCTCCACCAACTGAGGCTCCACCTTACGCGTCTCCGTAGCCGTCAGTTCCACAAAGACCAGAATACTGTCGTTCTTGCGGATCTCCACGTCACTGGTCTGCGAACCGTTGGAATTGTCCAGATACACCCCATCGACATTCACGCGGAAGCCCGACTGGTTACCGCGTCTCAGTTTCACCGTTGAGATACGGACACCATCGTCATGCCTGTTATGTACCCAGAACGAATAGGTAGAAGATGGGGTACGGCTGAAGACCGTATCCATCGCAAGGGTATCGGCAGAGAATTCCAGTCGCAGTCCCGTACTTACAGAAAAAGAGTCGTCGTCCTCGCATGCCACAAGGACCATGAATATCGTGAGCAAATAAAAAATCCGTTTCATCATATTGATAAAACGGATTGTTTGCTGATTTATTGTATCTTACTTACCGAAGTAGCGCTTCAGCAGTCCTGCAAAGCCGGCACCATGACGGGCCTCGTCCTTGGCAGCCTCGTGCACCATGTCGTGGATGGCATCGAATCCCAGAGCCTTCGCCTGCTTGGCCAGTTCAAACTTATCAGCACAGGCACCCTCTTCAGCGGCAGCGCGCTTCTCCAGGTTGGTCTTCGTGTCAAACACCACCTCACCAAGCAGTTCTGCGAACTGTGCAGCATGCTTGGCCTCCTCGAGAGCATAGCGGTTGAAGGCCTCTGCAACCTCGGGATAGCCCTCGCGATCAGCCTGACGAGCCATGGCGATATACATGCCAACCTCGCCACACTCGCCACGATAGTTGTTGCGCAACTCTTCAATCATCTCCTCTGGCACACCCTCTAACTTGCCGTCGCCAAGTTTATGGACGGTAGCATAGGTCACGTCACCCGTTTCCTTCAGTTCAGAGAACTTCGAGGCGGGAGCCTTACAGATAGGGCACTTCTCAGGAGCAGCGTCGCCTTCGTAGATATATCCACAAACGGCGCAAATAAACTTTTTCTTCATAATCGTATTTGTTTAGTTATTAATAATGTGATTTCTGAATCTCGCATGCAAATATACGACAAAAAAACGAACCGTGCAAACTTTTCCACACTCCCAAGGTCAATTTATACATCGTCTAAATGAAAAGAGAGCCCGACAGAAATCGTCGGACTCTCTTGGCGGTGCGTACGAGATTCGAACTCGTGACCTCCTGCGTGACAGGCAGGCATTCTAACCTACTGAACTAACGCACCAAATTGGAGCGAATGATAAAATTTTGCGGTGCGTACGAGATTCGAACTCGTGACCTCCTGCGTGACAGGCAGGCATTCTAACCTACTGAACTAACGCACCAGAAAGCGCCTCTTTCTTATTTGCGGGTGCAAAGGTACGATAAAAACCCGAAACCGCAAAACATTTTCTGCTTTTTTTTACTTACACTTTCAAAAAACCCTAAAACACATGCTGCATCAGCACGGCATCGTGGTACCTACAACCATCGTAGAGCCAGTCTTTGATGATGGCGGACTCCTGGTAGCCTTTTGTTTGGAACAGCCGATAGGAAGCCTCGTTCCTGATATCGACGAAGGCAAAGAGTTGATGCAGATGAAGGATGTTAAGTGCGTAAGTATTTATCGCATCCAATACTCCGCTGCCATATCCCTGACGACGGAAGGCGTCAAGGATGATCAGTCCCACCTCTGCACGGCAGTTACGGGGATCGAAGTTGACGATATCGACGATGCCCACGATCTCACCAGTCCGATTCTCGACCATCATGCGCACCTGACGATCTACATAGATGTCATCAGCGGCATTGGCAATATAGTCGTGAAGCGTGTATCGCGAATAGGGAACGTTGGTGGCCCCCACATTCCACAGTTTCATGTCGTTCTCAATCCTGTAGAGCAAGTCGAGGTCTTCGGGCTCAATGGCACGCAGCCGTACTTCGGAGTTTGGTGTCGTCATAAATGTAGTTTTTTACGGAGTATGTCTGTCAAGGCGATAGCAGCACGGAAATAGATGGCCATCTTCACTGGCATGGTATAGAAGAAACTCTGATGACCATAGTGCTTGCGGAAGAAGATAAGCATGGCCTGATAGAAGATATGGACGTAGCGGTAATCGCTCTTCTGAGTCGATTTGCCTTTGTAGTGGATGATGGGATATGGCAGGTACCAGTTCTGCCAGCCTCCTTTCAACAAGCGGTACGAAAGGTCAATGTCCTCGCCATACATGAAGAAATCCTCATCAAGCAGCCCGATCTCGTCGAGGGCCTTCTTACGCAACAGACAGAAGGCGCCACTGATGACCTCAATCTGAGCGGGTTCGTCCCAGGGCAGGTGACTCATATAGTAGCGCTTCGTGAACCCCAGCATCTTCAGGCAGGAGACCCACGGCGTGGGCAGGGCACGACGGGACTCAGGTGCCACAGTACCGTCCTCGTTATGCATCTTCACGCCTGCCCCACCCGCCTCCGGATGGGCATCCATGAAGGCAAGCGAATGGCGTAGCGTATCCTCTCCAACCACCGTGTCAGGGTTGAGCAACAGCACATACTCACCCACCGACTGGCGGATGGCGATATTATTGGCACCTGCAAAGCCAAGATTCGATGTGTTGGCAATCAGATGGACCCAGGGATAACGGTGCCCAATGACTTCTACGGTATCATCGGCTGAGGCATTATCGACGACGAACACCTCCACATCAATCCCTCGCGAGGCCTTCTGCACACTGTCGAGACACTGTTCGACAAAGGTGCGCACATTATAACTGACAATGACGATGGAAAGTTTCATGCGGATTCTTCTGTGGTCTCAGCCATACAGCGCTCCATATTGGGCCAGACAAAAGGCAGACAGAGTAACTGGATAATTGCCATGTAGCCAAAGGTTGGCGCCATATATATATAATATAAATAGGTGTTACAGAGCATCTGTCCCTCGAGGAGCACCAGTCTGAGCAAGCCCCACTTCAGAAGTGCAGGAGCCTTTTGCGACACGAGATTCTGATGGATGGCCCTGAACTTGAAAAGCCTCAGGGCGAGGAACACACCAGCCAGGGTCGTGATCTCCATCGTGGTGGTTGCGATGAACTCCGTTTGCTTACTATCTGCCAATACACCTGCCTCAAGGACGTCTGTCTCATAGAGCACCACCATGAGCAGTGCCACCGCGAGCAGTCCGAGGAAGAAGGCCATCAATATTTTCTGAGTCTTTTCCATATCTTTTTTATCCTTCAAATATCGTGCGGTTCTGGATTGAGCGCCCAAGCGTCACCTCATCCGTGTATTCCAACTCATTGCCCACTGCGACGCCTCTTGCGATAATGCTTACCTTGACATCGTATGGAGCCAGTTTTCGGTAGATGTAGAAATTAGTCGTATCACCCTCCATCGTGGGGCTCAGGGCAAGGATGACTTCCTGGATACTGCCTTCCGCCACACGCTGGACCAATGAATCTATCTCTATATCACTTGGGCCAATACCATCCATCGGTGATATAATACCACCTAACACGTGGTAGAGACCATGAAACTGCAGGGTGTTCTCGATGGCCATTACGTCCTGGATATTCTCAACGACACAGACCGTCGAGGCATCGCGACGCGGGTCGGCACAGATAGGACAAACATCGGTATCGCTGATATTATGGCACGTACGACAATATTTGACCTCATGCTTCAGCCGATGAACAGCCTCAGCAAACTGCTCCACCTCAGAATCCTCCTGATGAAGCATCCAAAGTACCAGACGCAGGGCCGTCTTCCGCCCGATGCCTGGCAATTTGGAAAATTCCGATACGGCCTTCTCCAGCAGTTGCGATGGATATTGTTGTTGTATCATATCTTCTCAAACCATTTATTTAGCCTTCTATCTCTGAAAGTTCCAACCAGCGCATGGACTTCTCATCGAGTTCATCTTTCAACAGGGGAAGCCGCTTGCTCTTCTCCGTCAGTTCCTCCACAGAGAGCGAGCCACTACAGAGAGCCTCTTCGAGTCGGTGCTGCTCTTCCTCCAGGGCGGCTATCTCTTGTTCCAACTGCTCGAACTCGCGCTTCTCCTTGTAAGTAAACTTACGCTTCGAGGAGGATGAACTGGGATTACCAGGGGACCTTGGAGACCTTGGATTACCAGTTTGACCAGGAACGGTCTCTTTGGGCTGGAGGGTGAGCCACTGGCGATATTGGGTATAGTTGCCAGGGAAGTCTTTGATTACACCGTCTCCCTTAAAAACCAGAAGATGATCCACCACCTTATCCATAAAATAACGGTCGTGGCTGACGACAATCACGCAACCAGGGAAATCCTGCAGATACTCCTCAAGTATCTGGAGTGTAACGATATCGAGGTCATTCGTCGGCTCGTCAAGCACCAAGAAGTTGGGATTCTTCATCAGTACCGTACAGAGATACAGTTTCCGACGTTCACCCCCACTGAGTTTATAGACATAATTATGCTGCTGTTCTGGAGTAAAGAGGAAATACTGGAGGAACTGTGAGGCAGAGAGATGCTTGCCGCCACCCATGTCTATATATTCCGCAATATCCTTCACCACGTCAATGACCTTCTGGCTTTCGTCAAACAGCAACCCATCTTGTGAGAAATAGCCAAAGCGGACGGTATCACCAACATCGAAGCGTCCGCCATCCAGTGACTCAAGTCCGAGGAGCATCTTGATGAATGTCGATTTACCAGTACCATTGTTGCCCACAATCCCCATCTTCTCAAAGCGGGAGAAGTTGTAATAGAAATCCTTCAGGATTATCTTCTCCCCAAAGGACTTGGAGACATATTGGCACTCGAAAATCTTCGAACCAATATATACATTACGCGACTTCAGGCGTAACTGCCGTTCCTCAATGCGCTGTTTAGCCACCTTCTCCAGTTCATAGAAGGCCTCTTCCCTATAACGGGCCTTATGACCACGGGCCTGTGGCATACGGCGCATCCATTCCAATTCTGTACGGTAGAGATTGTTGGCACGGGCTATTTCTGCGCGACGGTTGTCTATACGTTCCTGACGCTTCTCCAAATAGTAACTGTAGTTACCACGATAGGTGTAGATGGTCTGATCATCGAGTTCCAGGATCACGCTGCACACTCTGTCCAGAAAGAAACGGTCGTGAGTCACCATAAGCAAGGTCTTATTACCCCTGTTCAGGAAACCCTCCAACCATTCTATCATCTCCAAATCCAGATGGTTTGTGGGCTCATCGAGAATCAGCAAGTCAGGATCAGTGATAAGGACATTAGCCAATGCCACACGTTTTTGCTGACCACCACTCAACTGTCCCATAGGCTGTTCAAGATCGCGGATTTTCAGTTGCGTGAGAATTTGCTTGGCCTTAAGCACTTTCTCAGGATCCCCTTGGTGATTGAAACATGCATCAAGAACGCTCTCAGAAGGGTCGAAGTCTGGCGACTGCTCCAGCATGCCAACTTTCAGGTCTCGACGGAAGATAATCTCCCCAGAGTCACAGCCTTCTTTGCCAGAGAGCACGGAGAGCAGCGTCGATTTACCAGTACCATTCTTGGCTATCAGTCCCACTTTCTGCCCTTCGGCAATGGAGAAACTGATATTCTCGAACAGCACCAGCGAACCGAACGACTTCGTCAACTGTTGCACATCAAGATACGTGTTATCCTTGGCCATCTGCTATTCTTTCAGACTCTTGTTAATCTGGTCTATGTAATCGAGGACTTCATCACGTCCCTGCTTCTTCTCTGCAGAGGTGATAAACATTGGCGGCATCTCCTCCCAAGTCTCACTCAGCACTTTTTTATAGGCCTCCACATTCTGAATTGCCTTTGTGGGCGACAATTTATCAGCCTTCGTGAAGACGATGGCAAAGGGCACGCTACTCGCTCCCAGCCATTGAATGAAATCAAGGTCTATCTTCTGCGCCTCCAGTCTGATATCCACTAATAAGAATACATTTACTAACTGCTCCCTTTGCAAGATATAGCCATTGATCATCTGCTCCAGTTTCTGGAGTTCCTTCTTCGAGCGCTTGGCAAATCCATAGCCCGGCAAATCGACAAGATACCACTCATTATTAATAATAAAGTGGTTAATGAGCAAGGTCTTACCTGGTGTGGCCGAGGTCTTAGCCAGTTTCTTGTTGTTGGTCAGCATATTGATGAGACTCGACTTACCAACATTAGAACGCCCAATGAAGGCATATTCTGGCTTATTGTCCTTGGGGCACATCGACTCCATTGGGGCACTTAGCGTAAACTCTGCTTTTTTGATTTCCATCGTTATAATCCTAATTTGGCTGCAAAGGTACAAAAAAAATTGGGAAAATTTGGTGATTTAAAAAATAATGCGTACCTTTGCATCGTTTTTCAAAACATTGCTTCCATTCGCGAAGCAATTCCATCACATTTTTTCAAGACAAAAGGTAGAATTTATATACCCCATTTTATGTACACAAAAGAAGAATTAGAAACTATGGAGATACCTCAGTTGATGGGTATCGCCAAAGAACTGGGAGTTAATGTCTCACAGGATAGCGCACTCGAGGATGTCATCTATGCCATCATTGACAAAGCAGCAGAAAACAGTGCACAATCCGATGATACACCCAAGAGAAAAAGAACTCGCATCACCAAGAAAGATACGAACAAAGTATATACGGTAAAAGGAAAGGACGGTGAGAATCTGGATACCAAGAGTAACCGCTCGAAAAAGGCAGAAACGCCATCTCTATTTCCTGAGGAGTCCCAGGCGACCACATCAGAAGATGCAGAAACCCAGATGCCAGATGTCGTTGAGGAGGAAAAGCCTAAGCGTCGTGGGCGCAAGCCAAAGGCTACCGTAGAGGAGCCATTGGAAGAACCCATCCCAGACACTGAACCCGCAAGCACTGATGAGACTCCCATGAATCTGGAAGACATCATCCCTGAGGCTGCAGATCTTTCTACTGGCAACGACGAGAACGATGCTGAGACAGCCAATGCAGTACAGATGCTAAGAGAGAAGATAGCAAGCCGCAAGGAAGAGGAGACAAAGACAGATGAATTCTCAGAAGAGGACGTCTGGGAGGGTGATCCAGGTGACGGTACAGATTTCATCACCGTTATTGACATCCCTATCGAAGACCATGAGGCAATCCCCACTCTTGACATGTTTGACCGTCCGATGGCCCAGCAAACTGAAGCAGAGCCCACCTTTGACAAAGAGCAGAAAGCGCCCAAATATGATTTTGCAGACTTCATTACCGGTAATGGAGTTTTAGAGAGTCTTACCGACGGTTACGGTTTCTTGCGCAGTTCAGACTACAATTACCTGTCGTCACCAGATGATATCTACGTATCACCGCAACAAATCAAGAAATATGGTCTCAAGACTGGTGACGTCGTGGAATGCACTGTTCGCCCACCACACGACAACGAGAAATATTTCGCACTTTCAACAGTAAAGAGCATTAATGGCCGTGAGCCTTCTGAAGTACGTGACCGTGTGGCTTTCGAGCATCTGACGCCACTCTTCCCGGAAGAGAAATTCAACCTGTGTGGCGACAAGTCCACTATCAATCCAAGTGTCCGTATCGTTGACCTTTTCTCTCCCATCGGAAAAGGACAGCGTGCCTTGATTGTGGCTCAGCCCAAAACGGGTAAAACCATCTTGATGAAAGATATTGCCAACGCTATTGCCGCCAACCACCCTGAAGCCTATATCATGATGCTCTTGATTGATGAGCGCCCAGAGGAGGTCACGGACATGGCGCGCACCGTCAACGCAGAAGTAATCGCCTCTACATTTGACGAACCTGCAGACCGTCACGTGAAGATTGCTGGTATCGTCCTGGAGAAAGCCAAGCGCATGGTAGAGTGCGGGCACGATGTCGTGATCTTCCTCGACTCCATTACCCGTCTAGCGCGTGCCTACAATACGGTTGCACCCGCCTCTGGTAAAGTGCTAACTGGTGGTGTGGATGCCAACGCGCTACAGAAGCCCAAACGCTTCTTCGGTGCTGCCCGTAATATCGAGGGAGGTGGATCACTCACAATTATTGCCACGGCTCTTGTCGATACTGGTTCTAAGATGGATGAAGTGATCTTCGAGGAGTTCAAAGGAACGGGTAACTCTGAAATCCAACTCAACCGCTCTCTCTCGAACAAGCGTATTTTCCCTGCTATCGACTTGGTACTGTCTTCTACGCGTCGCGACGATCTGCTGCAAGATCAGACCACACTCAATCGTATGTGGATCATCCGAAAGTTCATAGCAGAGATGACACCTATCGAAGCCATGAACACCGTACGCGATCGACTGGTACAGTCGCGCAGCAACGAGGAATTCCTCATGTCGATGAATGGATAATAGAAATCCCCGCCAGTTTGGCGGGGATTTCTATTTATTATTATAACTCTTTTCGTTACTTGTTCACCTGGAACTTCGTGTCACCATCCTTGAAGAAAGCATTGATCTGCTTAGCAGCAGCGATACCGGCATTGATGTTTGCCTCAGCCGTCTGAGCACCCATCTTCTTCGGTGTCGAGAAGTAACGGCCCTCAAACTTCTTGAAGTCATCGTTGGCATCAGGCATGATATCTGTCACGAACTTCAGGTCGTCACGCTCAGCCATCAGTTTGAGCAGTTCCGGCTCATTGATCACCTCCTTGCGGGCTGTGTTCACCAGGATGCCACCCTTCTTCATCTTGCCCACCAATGCATAGTTGATGCTCTGCTTGGTTTCGGCAGTAGCAGGAATATGGAGCGACACCACGTCACACTGTTCGAAGAGTGCATCCTGATTTGCCACGGCGTGCACACCAGCCTTCTCTATTACCTCTGCCGGGCAGAAAGCATCATAGGCATAGACGTCCATACCGAAGCCCTTGGCAATACGGGCTACGTTGCGACCTACATTACCGAAAGCAAGAATACCCAGTTTCTTGCCCAACAGTTCCGAACCGCTTTTGCCATTGTAGAAACCGCGCACGGCCATCACCAGCAGTCCGAACACGAGTTCGGCCACGGCGTTGGCGTTCTGGCCCGGCGTGTTCTCTGCCACCACCTTGTGGGCCGTAGCGGCAGCCAGGTCGATATTGTCGTAGCCGGCACCCGCGCGCACCACAATCTTTAACTGCTTGGCAGCGTCGAGCACCTCAGCATCCACCTTGTCAGAACGGATAATCATCGCGTCGGCATCCTTCACGGCGTCGAGCAACTGGGCCTTCTCCGTATATTTCTCCAGCAGCACAAGTTCATTGCCGGCTGCCTCTACTTCCTTGCGAATACCCTCCACAGCGGCTGCAGCGAAAGGCTTCTCTGTTGCAACTAATACTTTCATTTCCTTTTTATATTTAAACTACGAATTATACGAATTCAACGATTTATCTGGGGATATTCAAATTCGTAAAATCCGTGTAACTCGTAGTGGTTAATTTACTTAGTGGTTTGCCTCAAATTCCTTCATGCATGCTACGAGAGCCTGACAGCCCTCGATGGTCTGGGCATTGTAGCAACTGGCACGGAAACCACCAACGGAGCGGTGACCCTTCACGCCGACCATGCCCTTAGAAGTAGCAAAGTCGAGGAAGTCCTTCTCCAGTTCCTTATACTCAGGAGCCATCACGAAGCAGAGATTCATTAGCGAGCGGTCCTCAGCCTTTGCAGTTCCCACGAACATCTTGTTGCGGTCAATCTCGCCATAGACGATCTCAGCACGCTGATGAGCCAGTTTGTCCATAGCCTCTACACCACCCTGCTTCTTCAGCCAGCGCAGGTTCTCCAGGGCACAGTAGATGGGCACCACGGGAGGTGTGTTGAACATAGAGCCCTTATCCACATGCGTACGATAGTCGAGCATCGTGGGAATCTCACGTGGAGCCTTGCCCAGAGCATCATCCTTCACGATAACAACAGTAACACCTGCCATAGCCATGTTCTTCTGAGCACCAGCATAGATAGCGTCATACTTAGCCACGTCGATAGGACGGCTGAAGATATCAGATGACATATCGGCAATCAAACGCACAGGCACATCAAGGTCCTTGCGGATCTCTGTACCATAAATTGTATTATTGGTCGTGATGTGCAGATAATCAGCATCAGCAGGTACCGTCCAGTCCTTGGGGATGAAGGTGTAGTTGGCATCGGCAGAAGAGGCCACCTCGACCACCTCACCAAAGAGTTTTGCCTCTTTCATGGCCTTCTTGGCCCACACGCCGGTGTTCAGATAGGCTGCTTTCTTGATCAGGAAGTTATAGGGGATCATGCAGAACTCGAGACTTGCACCGCCGCCGAGGAAAATCACTGAGTAGCCCTCGGGGATGTCAAGCAGTTCCTTCACCAGAGCCACGGCCTCGTCAACCACGGGCTGGAAGTCCTTTGCACGGTGGCTAATCTCCATCAGTGAGAGACCTGAGCCATTGAAATCAAGACACTGTTGAGCGGTCTTCTCAATCACTTCGCGCGGAAGGATGGAGGGACCTGCATTAAAGTTGTACTTCTTCATTTGATCGTTTTTTTTATGGTTTATATACTTGTTTCCGAAAAACGCTGCGAAATTACACTTTTTATTTCATTCGACCAAATATTTGAGCATAAATTCACAAAAATATTCATTTTTCTTTCATTCTGTCAACTCGACTTAACAAAGCCGAAACACGATCTCTACTCTTCCTGGCTCTTAAACATATCTTTTATCTCATCAATCTCTTCCTCATCGAACCATTTGGAAAGTTTTTCTCTTGCCTGTTCTACAATAGCAGGATCTATATCAGTCCACACCTTCTTCAGAACAAACATCAGTACGGCAAAATCATCTGTAAGTCCTGCTATTGGTATTGCATCTGGGATAACATCTAAAGGACTAATCATATAACCCAGAGCACCTATAATAATAGCCTTGTCTGCTTTACTGACATGATCACTCTGAAGGGTATAATACAAGATGAGAGCAGCATAAACAAGTTTTGCACCGGCTCGTTTAGCAATGCGTGAAATTTTTTCGACAAATTCAGACTGAGAGAATTTGTTGGCATAACTCATAAAATCGGGTAATTCCATAATTCTTTTGGTTTTATTTATTGATTCTTACTATTCTTATTCCGATAAAAGAAGGATGGCGCTGTAGATATTGATATAGCGTCATAGGCTCTATTACAACTTTTTTATGCAACATGGAGGCATTAAGAAGGTGTAATTCTCCATTTTCCCAAATAGCCAATCCAAGATGTGCAATATCAAGTCCTTTTTTGTTACAGCAAATGGCAATAATATCTCCATCTTTGATGACATTTCGTAACCGAGAAAAATAGCCAACAGATCTTTTGGGGATATATCGGTATTTTCTCCCTGTCAAACGCTTCTCCATAAGGCGTATTTCATCTATATACTCTGGATGGAGGCGTAGCGCTTTGTAGTTCTCAGGATGACAACTCATGTAGTCCACATTCACTTTCTGTACTGCAGAGAAAGGAGGATCAGGTGACTGAATCTCTGTAACGATGCCTGCCATTGTATTGGCATCAATCCATTCGGTAAAATAATGAATGCGGCTCGTATAGTTCTCGATGCGTCCATCACGGTAACGCATGCTAGTCAAAGCATTCAAGAAATCGCGCCATGTAAAGAGATGGTGGTAAGCACAGAGAGTCAAGGATGTGACAGTTTCCACGAGGGTCGTACAATCCAATTGTCGTGTATTGACCACTAACTGTTCTTCGTCATTAATCTCAAGAGTATGGGCAACGTAAGGCACCTCCAGGAACTTCTTGGCAAAAAAGAGTGTATAATTGGAAGTCCGTGGAAGATGCCGAGCCTCGTCAAGTAATCGACAGACTGTCACGCTATCCTCTTGAAGAAAACAAGTCTTCGTCTTCAATTCCCGAGCGTTCAATTTCGCCACTTGCAAGATGCATAAATATATGAAAATCAACAAAATCCTATTCATTTGTTCCTGTATTTCTTTTTAAGCATGAAATTGTATCCTATATAGGCATTAACAGAGCCAAAAGCATTATTTGCCGTAAAGCGAGAAGTCCGGTAATTATTAGTCCTCATGATAATGCTGGCTCCAACATACCACTTCACATTATTATAGATCACTCCAAACCGTCCGATGACATCTGGATTAAATTTTCCAATATCAAAGCCATTTTTCTCGTCTGCTAATTTCCCATAACTTGTCTTGTATGACACGGCCAACTGCCCACTGGCGCAGAATAACCAATTTTTGGCAAATACCCAGTTATATGCATAGCCACCAGAGAGCATAAAATCACTATATTTGATACTATTGAACAACATTCCACTATCGAGTCTAACCGTCTGTCCAGCCTTCATCCTTTCATCCAAGTCCCTTTGAAGTCTCTGATAATCTAAATCTAATGTGTTGTGTGTGTAGCCTACACCTGCCATCCAAGATCCACAACTGATTTTCTGACAAGTTGATTGACTGAAGGCTGCTGGATAAGAGAAGTGTTTATGATTGAATATATAATAAGCGTTAACGCCTGTAATACCAACATTCACCCCGGCAAACGGCATACCCTCAAAGATGTCTCCATCGATATCATCTCCGAGTTTCACATCCCTAATTTTATAGTCACTACCAGAACGACGATAGTAGAGGTCAATACCAACTTGGGAAGAGTAGATACTCAAGTCGAACTGCTTTCTCAATCCACCGTTACTGAAGTTCAGATTCTTAATATCAAAAGTATATCCAAAGAAAAACCATCTCCACCCAAAGAAAGGCCCGACTTTTGTCAATCCATCAGGTGCAAGACTTATGCTCTGCCCATTACTACTGAGAACGAAATTTTCGAATGTACGAGTCATTTGCATCATGACAGTAAACTCGTAATGCTGTGGCTCAATATAGTCGTCCTCCGTCCTATCAAGTCCACGAATGGTTTCTCGCAGTCTGCTAATCTCCCTTACTTTCACTGTATCCCTTGGTAATGGGGCACTAGCCATAATTCCATCACCATCCCTGCCTTCGACAACACAGGTTACTAACAAGAGGATTATTCCCAGTAGCAGTCTCACAGGTTTCAAAACTTACTTAATATTCGATCCATAACCCAATTCACTGGAGTTGCTGACACACTCGTACATGTGCATATACTCAATCCCTGCAAATGTTCTATTACATTCTTAATCAAGGGGTATTGGACATAAGGAGGATTAGGTACCATAATACTTTCTTCACCTTGGCTAGTCTGCAAACGGATAGGCTTATAATCGAACACAGAAAAACTAACGAGGCCTTCCGTTCCTATAATCTCAATACAATCTTCCCTTGCACTCTCATGTGCCACATAACACCAAGAGCCACTTCCAGGAAGGCCATTCTCAAAACGGAAACAAGCACTTACAGAGTCTTCTGCTTCATAGAAGCCCCCTCTATTAGCACAAATACCACGAGCCTCAAGAATAACCCCAAACATATCCTGCAACAAATCTAGTTGGTGAGGAGCCATATCGTAAAAATAGCCTCCTCCAGCAATTTCTGGTTGTAAACGCCAAGGCAGTGGCTGATTATTTTTTAGCGCTTCAGCATCCAGGGAGCGCAATGGTTCCGCATAACGTATCTGTACATTGAGAACTTTCCCAATTCCATTGCTATTAACAATTTCCTTAACCTTTTGGAAGTAAGGAAGATATCTCCGATAATATGCGACAAAACAAGGAATCCCCGTCTGCTCTGAAATCCTATTAATACGAGCACAATCCTCATAACTACCTGCCAATGGCTTTTCAACATATACTGGTTTCCCTGTTTTCATAGCCATAATAGCATAGGTTGCGTGGCTTGAGGGAGGAGTCGCCACATATATAGCATTTACATCGGGATCATCTATTAGTTCTTGTGCATCTGTGTACCACTTCCTTACCCCGTGTTTTACAGCATAAGTACGTGCTTTCTGCTCTGAACGACTCATCACTGCTTCAACACAAGAGCCCTCAACTTCATTGAAAGCCGGGCCACTTTTTTTCTCGGTCACCTCACCACAACCTATAAATCCCCACTTAAGTTGCTTCATATTTTAGAATTTTCTGCAAAGTTACGAAAAAAGGAGAGAAGAACAAAAGAAACGAGTTTCTTTTTTCTTCAGAAATAACTAAGTAACGAGAAAACGAAAGAGCCCCGACTCATTTCTGAATCGGGGCTCACTTTCTTAAAAAGACGGCGGCTTCCTACTCTCCCGCATTGCATTGCAGTACCATCGGCGCAGGCGGGCTTAACTTCTCTGTTC
>OCTW011413199.1_pt1 | contig 44042 bp, 40 predicted proteins | sample 1539671 | NCBI WGS metagenome assembly OCTW01 (sample SAMN02144230, study PRJEB22623) | gut metagenome | biome: sheep rumen | host: Ovis aries | place: New Zealand
TAATTTAGTTAAAAACATAAATAAATTTTGAATATTTATGTTTAATATCATAAGAAGTTTAAAGTTTACACAAACTTTACGATATTCTCATTTAAATTTATTTAGTAATTTTTTTCCAACTTATTCATTTCATTTAGCTCTTTTTGCTTTTTGTTCTGGTTATTTTTATAAAGCTGAAAATGAGAATGTAATTGGAACATATATATTGAAAAAATTTAAAAAAACAATAATCCCTTTATATTTTTGGAATATAATGTATGGTTTATTTGTTCAAATAACCCGAATAAAACAGTTTAAAATAGGCGGTGATTTAACTTTATATAATATTTTTATTTCACCTTTGAAAAGTACACATCAATTTATATACAATTTAGCTACATGGTTTTTGGTACCTTTATTCATAATTGAGGTATTTAATGTTATTATAAGAAAAATTACCAAGAGATTAAACATTAATGACTATATATATTTTATAATATATTTATTATTAGGAGTGTTTAGTGTATATTTGGCATATAATGGTTATAGAACAGGATGGTTCTTGCTTATTGATAGGACATTATATTTGTTACCATTTTATGGTTTAGGTACTCTATACAGAAGTAAATTAGAAAAAAGAGATACACTAAATAATTATTTATATTTTATTATAATATTGTCTATTGATTTAATATTAATAACATTAAATAATGGTGCTATTGATTTTACCCCATCTTGGTGTAATGATTATACTAATAATTATTTGATGCCTTTTATTGTTGGAGTGCTTGCAATAGCGTTTTGGTTAAGAATTTCTAGAATATTATCCCCAATAGCTAGCAATAGTCAAATAGTAAAATTAGTAGGTACGAATACATTTCCAATAATGGTGCATCAGTTTTTTGGTTTCTTTGTAGTTAAATGCTTTTTTGCAATAGGGAGTAAATTTATACCGATATTTAATTCTTTTAACTGGAATAGGTTTAAAACAGATATATGGTATTATTATATTCCAAAAGGTTTAAAACAATGGCTTATTATATATGCTTTAGCGGGAATTTTTATACCTATTTTAATCAATTTTATTTTAAAGAAAATATTTAGCAAAAATAAAAAATTTAAATTTTTAGATGGTATTTTATATCAATGTTAATGCCAATAAATAAATATACAAAAAGTATTAAAAGTTAATAATAAAATTAGTGTAAGAATCTTAATGATCAAAAATAATATAATTTTAGAATAAAGAAATTTTAGAAAAAATATTGTAAATGGGAATATCTCAAGTTTAACAGTTTTGAGAGCGTAAAAAACCTGCAATGCAATAATATAAAGCATTATAGGTCTTTTTTTTAAAAAAAAGTGCGTACAATTTATTATTTTTTAAGACTTTTTAAAATATTTTTCATTGATTTATTAGAGGTTATTTCATAATCAGTCCTTGCTCCTAAAAAATTATGCAATTCATCTGTTAAATCTGTTCTAGTATAGATTGGAATATAATTTTCTTCATCACTTTTTATTAATTTCATTTCTCTTAATGTTTTTATTATTTCATTACTTGTATATCCTTCTTTTAATTTCTTTTCTAATATTCTAAATATTAATAATGATAAGAAACATATTGTAAAATGTGCTTTTATTCTATCATCTCTTTTCAAATATACCGGTCTTGCTTTAAAATCTGTTTTCAATATTCTAAATGATTCTTCAATTTCCCATCTGTTTTTGTTTACTTTTATTATTTCTTTAACGTCATCTTCAAGAGTGGTACAAACTGCATAAAAACCATCAAATTGTTCTTCTTTTTTTATTGCTTCTATATTTAAACTTTTTACTTTTTTATCTGCGATTTCGCCATCTTCTGTTATCGTAGCCACATTTATAAATCTTTTTGGGTCATTTAAATTTCTAGTTGCTACTCCTGGATCCTCTATTATATTTTTTGCTCTTTGAATTTGCTCTTCTCTTACATGCTTTTGGTAATCTGCATATTTTTGCGAATATGATACTATTAATCTTTGCTCTAATCCATTTTCATTTATCCATTTGTCCTTATAGAAAATCTTATCATAATCTTTTTCCGTTAAATTATTTAAATTTATTTCTTTTTTTGAACCTAATATATGCCATCCATCTTTTGAAAGTGCCCATTCTTGTAAATGCTTTTTGATTTTCTTTAATGATTGGGTTACTATAAATGATCTACTTTGTATATTATTAAATTTTCTGTTGGCTATAGATGCAAGTCCTGCATCTGTACAAACTACAAACTTTGACATTTCAAAATCTCTCATTATTTGTTCTTCTAATGGTTTTAATGTTGTCTGTTCATTTGTATTTCCACTTGTTATATTAAATGCAAGGGGAAGACCATTTCCATCCATAAACAACCCCATTTGAACTATTGGTGTTTGCCTATGTTCTTTACTTTTTCCATATTGTTTTAATTCTTCTGCTTGTTCTATTTCAAAGAAATAATTTGTACAATCATAATATAAAATTTTTGAATTTCTATTAATAACATTAAGACTATTTTTATATACTTCGGATTCTATAAAGTCTGTTCCTTTTGCTATTACTTCTAATGCTCTATATATATCATGTAATTCATAATCTGGTTGCTCTATGAATTTCTTTGCAACTTCAAAAGAAGACGATTTTGAACATGGTTCAATTATTCTTGTATAAATTAAATCTTGCAATATTTTATTTAAATCATATTTGATTCTATATTCATCAGAGATTTTTTTACATGTTTCATTAAGTTTTAAATCATAATATAATTTTTCTAGAAAAATGTATCCGACATTAAAATTAATATTATTATTTTTATCTATAATTTTATTTGTGGAATATTTAATAGTTATTTTTCTATTGCCTTCTTTTTCTTGTTTATTTAATTCTTCAACATATTTTTTTGCCCAAATATATGGATCTTCATTTTTTAATTTTAATTTCAATTCATCAAGAGTTCCAAGTTTTTCAACAACTTTATTTGAACGTTTTCCTTTTATATAAGTTGATTTAACAATATAAAAAGACTGCGCATTTTTTGATTTAACAATTTGTAATCTCATATTTTTCACATCGGGGTTATTATATAACATTGTGAGACATTGTACAAGAGACAGATAGAAATTTGACAAAAAAATAAAGTGTTTGCAACACTTTTGTAACATTTAATGGATTAAAACTGTCAAACTTCCGATCACAAGTTATTCATAAAAAATGCAAAAACCAATTGCATTTTAAAAATATATATGGTACAATTAAAAATGTCAAATAAAAACTTATGGGAGCGTGTAAAAATGGAAGTTTTAAAATACATAGTTTTAGCAGTATATTTAATAGTTTGCGTAGCATTAATAATAGTAGCAACAATTCAAACAAAGGATACTTCTGGAACATCTGCAACAATTACAGGTTCTTCAACAAATAATTTCTATGAAAAAAATAAAGGAAGAACAGCAGAAGGCAGACTAAAAAGAATTACAATCATTCTAGGAATTGCATTTGGTGTACTTGCAATTATAACTGGTATTTTGTATGTAATTTAATTTTTAGGAAAAAATAAGGTGTAGCGAACAAATTTAAATTGCTACATTTTTTTTATGGGAGATGGGTTGAAGAAATAATTACTTTAATTCTTTTACAACCTACTTATGTTTTAAGGAAGGAAGTAAATATGAAGGAAAAATATTTAACTGGAACATTTAAAGGAAACGAAAAAGGCTTTGGATTTGTAAAAGTTGAAGATAGAGAAGATGAAATCTATATATCAAGAGAAAATACAAGAGGAGCCTTAAATGGAGATATAGTTGGAATAAGGATAATTGGTAAAAGAGAAAATGGTGAACATGAAGAAGGAAAAATTGTAAAAATAATAGAACATAAAAAAGATACTGTAGTTGGAACTTTTACGAAAAATAAAACCTTCGGATTTGTCGTGCCAGATGATAGGAAATTTGGGACAGACATATACATTCCAAAAAAGAACATAGGAAAAGCAAAAAACAACAGTAAAGTTGTAGTTCAAATTACTAAATATCCTTCAAAAGACAAAAACGCGGAAGGCACAATTATAGAAGTTTTGGGCAATGTAAATCAAGCAGGGGTTGATATGCTAAGTCTTATAAAAGAATATTCGTTGCCTTATGAATTTCCAAAAAATGTTTTAAAAGAAGCAAAGTCAATAGGAACTGAAGTTCCAAAAAGAGAATATGCAAATAGGCTAGACCTAAGAAAAGAAGAAATATTTACAATAGATGGAGAAGATGCAAAAGACTTAGATGACGCAATTTATGTTAAAAAGTTAAAAAACGGAAATTATGAACTTGGAGTTCACATTGCAGATGTCAGCCATTATGTTACAGACGGAAGTTTTTTAGATAGTGAAGCTATAATAAGAGGAACAAGTATATACATGTTAGACAGAGTAATTCCTATGCTTCCAAAGGAACTTTCAAATGGAATTTGTAGTTTAAATGAAGGGCAAAATAGACTTGCAATTTCTGTAATTATGGAAATAAATAAGGAAGGACAAGTTATATCATCAGATATTCAAAAGTCTGTAATAAATGTTACAAGAAGAATGAGCTATACAGATGTTGCAATTATTTTAAAAAATGCAAACAAAGAAAAATGGAACAAAGATAATGAAAAAAATCCGGAATTTAACAGCAGTAAAGATGAAAATGAAACAATAAAAAAATATGAGCGATATATAAATCATTTCATACTAATGGAAGAACTTGCACATATTTTAAAAGAACGCAGACTAAAACAAGGATATTTAAACTTAAATTTACCAGAAACAAAAGTAGTGCTAGATGATAAAGGCTATGCAATAGATGTAAAAAAATATGAAACAACATTTGCAAATGAAATAATAGAGCAATTTATGCTTACAGCAAATGAAACAATTGCAGAAAGATTCTATTGGCTAGAAGCACCTTTTATATATAGAAATCATGAAACGCCAGACGAAGAAAAAATTGATGAACTAAATAAATTTTTGTTTAATATTGGATATAAAGTGAAAAAATCTCAAGATGAAATTTATCCAAAAGCATTTGCACAAGTATTAGACCAAATTTCAGGAAAGCCAGAAGAAAGGGTTGTTTCAAATCTTGTACTTCATACATTAAAACTTGCAAAATATGAAAGCGAAAATAAAGGGCACTTTGGAATAGCAAGTAAATACTATTGTCATTTTACATCACCAATTAGGAGATATCCAGATTTATTTATTCACAGAGTAATTTCACATTATATTGAGGAAAGTTACAATGTAACAGACCAGTGGAAAGATGAGTATAGTGTAAAGGCAACAAAATTTGCAGAATGCTCATCTGAAAGGGAAAAGGTTGCACAAAAGGTTGAAAGAGATAGTGTGGACATAAAAATGGCAGAATATATGCAAGATAAAATTGGAGAAGAATATGATGGAATGGTTTCTTCTATTACATCATTTGGAATGTTTGTAGAACTTGAAAATACAGTAGAAGGGCTAATTCGTTTTGAAGACCTGGGAAACGAATATTTCATATATGATGAAAATAGAAAAACACTTGTGGGAGAGCAGACAAAAACAACATACAAAATAGGAGATAAAGTAAAGATAAGAGTCAAATTAGCAAATAAACAACTTCGCCAAATTGACTTTGAAATTAGTACTGCCACACCATAATATTTCCAAAAATAACACTAAATAAAGTGAAAAGAATAACAAGGATTGCACCAGAATTATTCTTTTCATTTTTTATTTCGTAAAGAGCATAAGAAACCCCTTTATACAATATATAAATTGTAAATAATAAAAATACAATATGAGATAGTAAAACTAACATTTTCCCTCCTCCTAATTATTACTAAGCAATTCTAAGTTTCTGTAACAATATAACCTGACTTAACAGAAACATCTATATTGACTTTAAAAACTGAATTTACAAAATTCGCCTGCCAGTCATAATTTTCAGAATCTTGAATTGTTAAGAAATTTTTGAGTGCATATTTGCCAAAATCATTTATATCTGCTCTCAATTCAGTAGAAGTTCTATAAAGATAATCCCTGAAAATTTGCTCTAAATATGCATTTGCTTCTGAAGATAAATCTTCTAAAACTTTATCATCTACATATTTTGAATCAGCTTTCATTGAGTAAATTCTTCCTATAAAATATATATCAACAGTTATATAAGGAGAGCCATTTACAATTTTTACTTCAGGATTTTTTTTATATGATGGATATAAAACTAAATCTACATCTTCATTTGGATTTTCTGAATCAGGCACCTGTATCAAAAATGAATTAACTTTCTTTTGCAAAATAGAAAGACACAAAGTTTCAAGTGCAGTCAACTCACCAACAAGCTTATCATCTTTAAACACAGCAATGCCAAAATTTTCTGTTTTATTTCCACCAACAAAAGAAGTATCTGTGGACTTCATATTTGTTACATTTGTAGCATTATCATTATTAACTTCTGTATTGCTATTTATTCCGCCTAAAATAGCAACAGGCTCACTTGTAGGAGAGACCAAATCATTTAAAAAACCTGAAAGAGTAGCATCATATACATAACCTGTGTATTTGCTTGAATTTGGAAAAATCTCGTAATGCTTTGTAATCAAATTTTCAAGAGGGGATTCTGTGCTTTCCAAATAATCATGAGCCTTATTTTTACTAACAATAATATTAGTTGAAGGACGTACATGTGGATCATTTGTTAAAGTATATATTTCATCAGAAATTCCGATTATAAGCAACTTCTTCAGAAAAAACAACAATTCTGCAGTGAGACAAATTTAACTCTTTTGCCATATATGCATTCATTAAATTTACAGCACTATCAATAGAAGAAGCCTCAACAGAATTAATTATTAAAGGTGGATTACTAGAAGAACCACTTTCAGAATGAGCACTACCAGAAGTAAATTGAAAAGAAACATTAAATTTTTCTTCTTTTCCAATATCAATCCCTATTGCTGTAACATAAACTAGATTATCAATATCTAAAGAAATATATGATGGGTTAAATGCTCCCAAAAGTACTAATATTATGATTATAATAAATATGTTTTTTAAAATATTACTCACGGGACTTATCACTCACCTTTTTATTCTTTATATTTGCTAAAATTAGAATTACAATTCCAAGAATAAATATAATACCTATTGCGAGCTTTGGAAATACTACTGTTTCAAAATATTTTGAATTAGCATAATTATTTGGGATAAGGGCAGTAGCAAGAATTAAAATACCAATAGGGTAAACCATAATTTTAGCTTCTTTAATTCCAGAAATCTCTTGAAAGATTCGTACAACAAAATTATTTACAATACTTATAAAACAAGCAAAAGCCATCATCCAAATAAGTAAAAAAACAGACTCTTGTCTTTGAAAAAATGAGCCAAATTCTATATAGGTTGCAGCTGTATAAAGAGGCATAATTTGGTCATTATCCATAAAAAATGAAAACATAAAAAGCAGAAGAGATATAGTTAAAATTAAATATAGTGCAGATACGAGAACAGATATAATAGCTACCTTTTTAAAATTTTCACTTTTTTGTAATAAAGGTGGAATAAAATATAAAAAAACAATTCCACTAAATGCAAAAATATTTCCTGCACCTGTTACAAAAAGGCTATACAAACCATTGCCAAATACAGGAAAAATTCTTTGAACAGAAAAATTTCTTATATTTGCAAAAAACAAAAATAAAATGCTAAGCAAAACTGAAGGCATAATAATCAAATTCGCTTTCAAACTTGCAGTAAAATCAAGGCTACTTACAAAACAAACAGATGCAATAAAAAATATAAGTACAAAAAAGATATTTGTAGATGGATAATAAACAATTTTTAAAGCTTCACAAAAATTTCTTAAAAATATGCTATAACTTATAATAAGATAAGCCATGAAAATAAAGCCAACAATAGTTTTTAAAGTCTTTCCACCTAAAAATTCCGTAATATCTATAATATCTTTATTTGGAAATGCCTTAAACAATTTATAAACAATATAAACAAAGCACAAAGCTAAAATTGTAACATATATTGTATTTAAAATTGCAGCACTTTTGGTATTTGTAATAAGTGTTTTAGGCAAAGACAAAACAGTATGAACAACAATTGCAATAAAAACACAAAGAACTGCTTCAATATTTCCTATTTTTGAATTTTCCATAAAATAATCTCCTAAATAGTTTAATTAAAATTTCCACTTCATACTAATATGCTTCTGGGACATAGGCCTTTTGGTGTCAAGAAAAGGAGCTCTATATTCTTGTTTCCAAACATCTGGAATAAAATAGCCATTATTCTTAATAGACTCTGCAGGAGCATAAGGAACCATAAAAGGAACGCCGAAGCTCTTAACATTACAAATAACAGAAATATACAAAAATAGCCCAATCGATATTCCTAAAAAACCTGCAATATAGCCAAGCAAAATAAATACGAATCTGTGAAATCTTAGATGAAATCCAAATGAAAAATCTGTAATTGCAAAAGAAGCAATACCAGTAATGGCAACAATAATAATCAAAATTGGACTCACAATACTTGCGGAAACAGCAGCTTGTCCTAAAACTAAAGCACCAACAATACCTATTGTAGGTCCAATAGGAGAAGGAACACGAAGACCAGCCTCACGAATTAGCTCGAAAGAAACCTCCATAATAAGAATTTCAAAAATAACAGGGAATGGGACAGTTTCTCTCGTACCTAAAATTGAATATAGAAGCTCTGTTGGCAAAATTTCTTGATGAAAACTTGTAATTGCAACATAAAAGCTTGGCAAAAGCAATGTTATAAGCACAGAAAGAAAACGGAGAACTCTTAAAAAATTTGCAAAATAGGGTTTTAAATTTGTATCTTCAGGAGATGACATAAAGTCTATTAAAGTTGCAGGTAAAATAAGAGAATAAGGCGAGCCATTTATAAGAATTGCAACTCTTCCTTGCAACATGTATTTAGATGTTTTATCAGGCCTTTCAGTAGAAATAATTTCAGGAATACCAATTGGATTTCCATCACAAATAAGTTCTTCAAGCTGCCCGAGAAGAAAGCATTGAATCTATTTCCAAATTATTTAATCTATACCTAACCTCAGATACTAAATTATCATTTACAATATCTGAAATATAACAAAGAGCACACTTTGTTTTTGTAACACTTCCAATTTCAACTTTTTCAATTACAAGCTTTTCATTGTTGACTATCCTTCTCAAAAGAGAAGTATTTGTTCTAATATTTTCGACAAATGCTTCTTGAGGACCTTTTATAACAATCTCATTTGTAGGAGAAGAAACGCTTCTTTGCTTATAACCTTTAACATCAATATCAAAAGCAATGTTTAAAGTATCTATAAACAAAATACAATTACCAGAATTTATACTTGAAATTAATTTATCAAATTTACTTTGCTTTGTAATATTATTTTGTGGCACTAATCTATCAAAAATTTCTTGAACCAAATCAGTTTTTTTTACTTTACGAATAATAACATTATTTTTCTTTTCTTCAGAAATAACATTATTAACAAATGTGTTTGAAAAATTTTTAAGCATTAAAGGCTTCAAAATAAAATTATTTATTAAATTTGAATCAACCATTCCATCTATAAAAACTAGAAAAGCATTGTAATGCTTACTTTTAACGATAATGTCAAATTCTCTTAAAATAATATCACTATTCAATGGAATGTTAAATCTATTTTTTATATAATTTAAATTTTCAGGCAAATTGGTATAAATTTCTTTTTTAGAATCATCATCAGAATTATTTTTTTTAACATCTCCTTTAATATTTCTAAGAGTAAAAGAATAATCATTTTGAGGTTTCCAAGTTATATTATTAAGAAATTTTTTAAAATCCATGTAAATCCATCCTTTGAAGATATACTGCCCAAAAGACTGGAAAAATATACAAAAAAATAAACTCAATAATGCAATAAAAAATGGCAGAAAAAAGCTATAAATGCTGAAAATAAAGAAAAACTTTATTATTTGAAATTTATTGCCTTATACAAGTTTAACTCTTGACTTTATTGTTATAAAGTGTTTAAATATAAAAGAACAAATCGAAGAAAGTCGAATATTATATAATATAAAATAGAATGTTAGGGGATATTGAAATGCAGAGCCTAGATGAAAAAACAGGTGTTGAACAAGTAGAAATAGAGCCATTAACTATTACAGTAAATGATAAATATATTAGCGAAAAAAACAAATTATCAAATTATGCATATTTATTTACAAAAAGATTATTTGATATAATTGGTTCGATAATTGGAATTGTTGTACTAATTCCAGTAACATTTATGGTTTATATAGCAAGAATTATATTAAGAGAAAACGATGGATCATTATTTTATTCACAATTGAGATATGGCAAAAATGGAAAAATGTTTAGACTTTACAAGTTTAGATCAATGTGCAAAAATGCTGATGAAAAATTAAAAAAATATTTAGAAGAAAATGAGGATGCAAAAAAGGAATTCGAAGAATCTCAGAAATTGACAAATGACCCAAGAATTACTAAACTTGGTAAATTTCTTAGAAAAACAAGTATTGATGAGTTACCTCAGTCAATAAACATATTATTAGGACAAATGAGTTTTGTTGGACCAAGACCAGTAATCAAAGATGAAGTCGAAAGATATGGAAAAAATAAAGATAAATTTTTAAGCGTAAAACCAGGATTAACAGGCTACTGGCAGGTAAATGGAAGAAGCAATATAAACTACGAAGAAAGAATGAATCTAGAACTTTATTATGTAGACAACCAGTCTTTATTACTTGATATTAAAATATTTTTTAAAACATTTGGAACAGTGCTTAAACATGAAGGAGCAAAATAATAAAATTATAACTTGTAGTGTTACAATTGATGTGAAACAAAAAATATAAAATTGCATAAGTGATTCAGATCATATATAATTAAGTTGCAAAACAAAAATTATATAAAGGAGATTTGAATCACTTAATAATATTATAACAGAAAAAAATAAAAAAAGAAAGGGGAAACAAAAAGGCTATGAAAAAAATTTTAAAAATAACATTATTGCTACTAATTGCAATTGGTTGGATGTATTTAATATACAGGTTATCAGGAATGAATTCAAGTAATTCTAATGGAAAAAGTACAGGTTTAATTGCTTTATTTATTGAAGATACTTTAAGTGTTACAAATCAATATGGAATTACAGATTCACATCCAACAGATAGCAAATTAGAAAGAGCATCAAACTTAATAAATGCGCCAATGAGGAAAGTAATGCATGCATCAGTTTATTTTGTGCTTGCTGTATTTCTTATGGTATTATTTAACATAATTTTTGACCATAAGCATTTTATTGTTTCGCTAATTTTATCTTTAATATGTTGCATTCTTTTTGCTATGTCAGATGAATATCATCAGCTATTTGTAAGTGGAAGAACAGGACAAGTTAGGGATGTTATAATAGATTCTATAGGAGCAGTAGCTCGGTTTATTAATTTGCTTAACTTATAAAATTACATATTATTTGGGTTATAAAAAGGGTTTAAAAGAAATTGAAGATAATAAACTAGACACCAAAACTAGAATATATTATAATAATTTTGAATAAAATAACAAAAGAGAGGCTATAGATTGAAAAATTTAATTTTTTTTCAAACAGATTTATGCCTAAATGAAGGGATGATATAAATTTATGAAAGTAATATACAAGAACATGGAAGTGAATGTAGATGAAGGAAGTAGTGTATTAGAATACTTTAAAGATGCTATAAATGCAAACAAAAATATAATTGCATGTATAGTAAATAATGAAGTCAAATCTTTAAATTATATATTACAAGAAAATGATGAAGTTGAACTACTAGATACAACAACAAGAGATGGAGCAAGAATTTATACAAGAGGACTTTTATATATAATGTCTATGGCTTTTGACGAAATATATCCAGAAATAGAATTAAGTGTAAATTACCAGTTATCTAGTAGTATGTTCTGTAAAACAGAAAATAGTGAAATAACAGAAGAAATGCTTGAAAATATAAGAGCTAAAATGCAGGAAATAATAAATGAAAACATACAAATAAAAAAGGTGCAAATGTCTAAAAGAGAAGCATTGGAACTTATGAGAAAAGAAAAAACATTGGTTGGTATTGCTCAAATAGAAAACAAACAAAAAGAAGATGTTTCTTTTTATTTTTGCAAAGATTATTATAACTATTTCTTTGGAGTTATGCCAATTTCAACGGGATATATACAATTATTTGATATTATGATATATAATGATGGCTTCTTAATTAGATATCCAAATAAAAAAGAGCCAAATAAAATGAGTCCATATATAGATACTAAAAAACTTCACGCAACATTAAAAGAATATGATGACATAAACCATATCTTAGAAATTTCTACATTACATGAAATTAATGAAAAAATAAGAAGAGGCGAAGGAAAGGATTTAATATTACTTTCAGAAGCATTACATGAGAAGAAAATCGCACAAATAGCTGATAAGATTACTCAAAATAAAAATAAAAGGGTAGTTTTAATTGCAGGTCCTTCTTCATCAGGAAAAACTACATTTTCAAAAAGACTTGGTATTGAACTACAGCTAAATGGAGTAAGACCAAAAACAATTTCAGTAGACAATTATTTTGTTGAAAGAGAACAAACTCCACTAGGTGAAGACGGAAAATTAAATTTTGAAGCTTTAAATGCTATAGATTTACAGCTTTTGAACAAAGACATTATTGCACTTTTAAATGGTGAAGAAATAGATATGCCAACATTTAATTTTAAAACAGGACATAAAGAGTTTAATGGTAACAAAATGAAACTTGAAAAAGACGAAGTCCTTGTTATGGAAGGTATCCATTGCTTAAATGATGATTTAACACCAGAGATTCCAAAAGAGCAGAAATTTAAAATTTACATTAGTGCATTAACAGTTCTTAACATAGATTATTATAATAGAATTTCAACAACAGATACACGAATTATTAGAAGGACTGTTAGAGATAGCCAGTTTAGAGGATATGACGCTCTTCATACACTATCTGCATGGGCTTCTGTAACAGAAGGAGAAGAAAAAAATATTTTTCCTTTTCAAGAACAGGCAGATGTAATGTTTAATTCTTCTTTAGTTTATGAAATAAATGCACTTAAAAAATATGCGCTTCCATTGTTTGAAAAAATAGGAAAAGACAAAAAAGAGTATTCAGAAGCAAAGAGACTTTGTGAATTTTTGAAATATTTTGAACAAATTAATGTTGAAGATATACCTAAAAATTCATTGCTTCGAGAGTTTATCGGAAATGGAATTTTTGATTATTAAAGTTGTAAGTGAAGAAAAAAGGGAGTAATGTTTAAAAAAGATTTTTTCAAACGAATCAGATTAGTGCCTTGAGAAAGGAATGAGAGCAAAGATGGAACGAAAATTTACAGAAATAGATGAAGGATTTATTTGTGAACATTGTGGTAAAAAGGTTGAAAAGTTAGGATACTCAAGCAGAAACCATTGTCCATATTGTTTATATTCAAAACATGTAGATGTAAATCCAGGAGATAGGCAAGAAAAATGTCATGGAGCGCTTAAACCAGTTGGAGTTGAATTAAATAGCAAAAAAGGCTATGTGATTATTTTTAAATGTGAAAAATGTGGAGCAATACGAAAAAATAAAGCAGCAAAAGATGATAATATGGACTTAATTATAAAATTAAGTGCAAACCATGAATATTAAAAATCTTTTTATCAATATTTTCAATTAAAATAATAAAAAATAAGAAGATAAATATCTTCTTATTAAATTTCTCTATTTAAATTCCCATTTGTATATTCTTTTCCTTCAAATCTTTTTCCAGCTGAAATATTCTCAATAATTGAATTTATTTGCTCTACATTTTCATCTAAAATATCAACTCTATAAGAAGAAACCTTAAATTCACTACCATCAATAGATGTAATTTTGCTATTATATACTGTTGTTACTGTTTGCATATTGTCTGGAAGTATTCTAAAGTTAAGACCTAATCTATCTTTTAAATAATATTGCTTTTCATCTTTGCAATGAACACCACAAGTAGGGTAGCATTTGTTTGTTTTTCCAAGTAGACAATAATTCATATACATTAAAGGAGTCCTGCCATAAATAATAAGTTCATGTCTTGAAGAACTATTTGATATTAAACTTTCAATTGTTTGTCTATCTAATTCTGGAGATATTGTAAATTTTTCATCAATACCAATGTTTTTCAACTCATTTTCAGTCTGAATATTAAAAACGTTTAAAGTGTAATTTCCAATAAATTTGAATTTTCCACCGTATTTTTTCTTTAATTTTTCAGTATAAGCAAAGTTAGATAAATTTGAAATCACAAATCCTTTAATTGGGTATGTATCTATTGATTTATCTATAATATTTATTAATAGGTTTTTATAATTAGCTTTTATTATAGGTGGTAGATAAATGTATGCATCAAAACGCACACTTAATGTTCGCAATGCTCTTTCATATTTAGTATCAGAAAAATATTTTAAAGGAATATATATTTGTTTAAATCCTTTTAAATCTTCATAATTCTCGTCTTCTTTTAAAATGTTAAGCAAAACACTTATGTATTTTTGTGCATTTCTTATTTTTTTGTTATCACTATTAGGATCTGGCAAAGTTGGAGATGTCCTTAAAAATTTACTCTGAGCAGTATAATAAATTTCATTTAATGCATTTCTACGAAGTTCATTTAATACTTTTATAGAAGGCAAAAACAAATTATCATCTAGATCTACTTCTATATTTTCAAAGAAAAACATTGTATCTCCAGTTTTGTTTAGTTGCTCAGCAATTCTATATTTTGAAAGAGGCTTAGATTTTGCCTCAACTGGTGTATCTGAAGAAGAAAATGAAACTTCAATACCTTTGAATATAGGTATAACATCTTCATTTGTTTTTACATTTAAAACTATTGGCTCATTTTCCTTAAGGGTAATATGTGCCGATAATCCTACTTTTTTATGTTCTTCACTATAAGATTTTTTTGCAATTTCAGTAAGTTCTTTGCTTACAATTCTATAAACTTTGTCTCCATTTTTTATATTACCTTTCATTCTTCCAATTTCAACAAGCATGCCATTATTTGCTTTTTCGATATTTTTATTTTTTATCATCAATTCAGAAATTGTATATTTTGTATTTTCATTTTCAAAAGTAATATTATCTCCTAAAGAAATGGAATGGGTTAAATTTACAAAAACATGACCTTTGTTTTCTTTAACATTAGAAACATTTCCTATGTATATACCCATATTACTTGGCTTTTTAGAAAATACTAATTCTTTATTTGGATTTGAGGAAAAGTGTCCATCTGAAAAGTTGCCACGGTTAAATACCTGAGTAAGTTCTTCAACATCTTTTTGCTCTACAACATAAGGTTTATCAGATAAAGCCAAATCTATGTATTTTCTATAAATTCTTGTAACTGTTGCGACATAATCTGGAGCCTTCATTCTTCCTTCAATTTTGAAACACATTACTCCAGCCTTTATTAAATCTGGTAAAAAGTTTAAACCACATAAATCTCTTGTACTTAAAAGATATGAATTTGGTTTAGAAATATTTGTAGTTTCATCAGTTTTTTCAGCCTCAGAGGAAACAAGAGTATATGGGAGTCTACAAGGACCTGCACATTTTCCTCTGTTCCCAGAACGACCACCAATCATGCTAGAAAATAGGCATTGACCTGAATATGAGATACAAAGTGCACCATGTATAAATGTTTCTATTTCTAAGCCAGAGTGTGAGCAAATATATTCAATCTCTTCTAAAGAAAGTTCACGAGAAAGCACTGCTCTTGAAAAACCCAGGTTTTCTAATTCTTTTACTCCTTCTAAATTATGAATTGTCATTTGAGTACTTGCGTGAATAGGAAAGTCTGGAAAATTTTTTATGAGATAGCGAGCTAATCCTAAATCTTGAACAATTATGGCATCTATTCCGAATTCATAAGCTTTTTGTGCAAGTAAAACAGCTTCTTCAAACTCAGAATCTTTAATAAGTGTGTTTAATGTTAAATGGGTATTTACACCTCTTAATTTTGCATAAGTAATTGCGTCTTTTAGATTTGATAAATCGAAATTTGTTGCTGAAGCTCGTGCATTAAAATTTGAAGCACCAAAATAAACAGCATCTGCTCCATTTTGAACTGCTGCCTTTAAACATTCAAAATCTCCAACAGGAGATAGTAATTCAATTTTTTTCATTTTGAAACCTCTTACTTAATTTTTTTTACAATAACATTGTAACACAAAATTAAGAAAAAACATACTATATTATATAAAAAGAAATATGAGGAGGTAAGAAATATGCAAGATGATATGAGAAATTGTGGATGTAATAACAACAATGGAATTCTAGGTAGCATGTTTAACTGCGGAGATAATAGTGAAATATTATTTTTCATTATAGTTTTTTTACTATTATTTACAAACTTTGGTGGTGGAAGATAAAAAAATCTAAATATTACTAAAATATTACAATTTTGTAAGATTTTCAATTTTTGTTGACGATATTTTCTCTTAATGATATAATGCAAATTAGGAAATAACAGTTAAAATACTAAGGAGGAAATAAGATTGATTACGAATTGTAATGCTAATATTCATAAGATATCAAAGTTAGTCATAATATGTACTATACTAACTTTATTATCTTATGTTTTTTTTAGCTATATATATATAAGCAATGTTTTGGCTACTGTAACTCAAACAAGAGAAAGCTATTCTACTAGCAAAATTGAAAAATACCCAGGATATAAAGAACGCATAGAAAGCCTTAAAAAGGCTCATCCGAACTGGACTTTTACAATTTTTTACACAGGACTAGACTGGAACCAAGTAATTCAAAATGAAACAACAGCACATCATGGGAGAAATGTTGTACCAGCAAGTAATTCCTCTGCGTGGAAGTGTAGCTTATGTGGAGAAACGCCGTATGGAGGAAGCTCATGGAGATGTGCATCAGCAGCTACAGTTTCATATTATATGGACCCAAGAAATTGGTTGAATGACAGCTATATTTTTGAATTTGAAAATTTGTCTTATAATTCTTCTACACAGACAGCTCAAGGAGTACAAAAAATTATTTCAGACATTAAATACATGCAAGGAAACACTGTTACATATACAAAGACAGATGGCTCAAAAGCAACAATAAACAAAAGCTATGCACAAATTATTATGGATTCTGCAAAAGAGGCTGGAATAAGTCCATATCATTTAGCATCAAGAATTCGACAAGAACAGGGAACAGATTCAACTCCAGGAAGTACTGCAACAGGAACTTATTCGGGCTATGTAGGTTATTATAACTTTCTAAATATAAAAGCAGGAGGGAGAACAAATTCGCAGGTTATAGTAAATGGACTTACTTATGCTAAAGAAAAAGGATGGACAGATCCAGAAAAATCAATAAAAGCAGGAGCAAAAATGCTTGCTTCAAGTTACATAAATGATGGACAAGATACTCTATATTTACAGAAATTTGATGTAGATAATTCAGATGGAACTTTATTTGTTTATCAATATATGCAAAATGTATCAGCTACACTTACAGAAGGAGCTAGTGCTAAAAGTGCTTATCAAAATTTAGGACTTATAGATAGTTCTATAGAATTTATAATTCCAGTATATGAAAATATGCCAATTTCAATTTGCTCTGTACCACAAGAATCAACAATTGTTACGCAAAGTATTAGAGTAAATGGAACTGATGTTAGAGTTAGAGAGATACCATCAACAAGTGGAGCGATATTAACTAATGTTAATACAGGAGATATTCTTTTAAGAATTGAGACTGCAGCAAATAAAGATAGCCAAAATATTTATTGGGACAAAGTAGTTTTACCAGATGGAAGAAAAGGATATATGTCTCGTAGTTATATTGTCCAAATTGATGATGTTACAAATTGCAATGATTCAATGATAACAACAACAGGAGTTTATTTAAGAAACGGACCAGGAACAAATAACACAACTATTATAACATTGCTATCTGAAGGTCAAATACTTACAAGAATTGAAAAAGAAAAATACAATGTTGATGGATATACATGGGACAGAGTAAAACTTTCAAATGGAACACAAGGCTATATTGCTTCAAACTATATTAAACTTGTAAATAGCACAAAAACTTCAAATGACAATTTCAAAATAGAAAATAGCAATCTTGTTTGTGAACCAGAAACAACAATAGATACGATAAAAAATAAATACTCTGGACAAAAAGTAACAGTAACAAAAGCAGATGGAACTATAGTTTCTTCTGGAAATCTAGGAACAGGGTATAAAGTTATAGTAAATGACTCAACTTATACAGTAGTAAAACTTGGAGATTCTAATGGAGATGGAAAAATAAATTCAGCAGATTTATTAAGAATTCAAAAACATTTATTAAATTTTAATAAAATTACAGATCAAGCAGTAATAAGTGCAGCAGACACAACAAAAGATGGAAAAATAAACTCGGCAGATTTATTAAAGATTCAAAAACATTTACTAAATGTTTCAAAAATAAGTTTATAAAGGAGAAAAACAAAGGTGAAAAGCAAAAGAATATTTTTAATGGTAAACTTAATTATTATTCAAATATTAATGTTATTGATGCCAAATGTATTTGCAACAAATTCTTCACTATCATTTAGTGCTTCTAATGAAAATCCAACAGTAGGAGATAGTGTAACGGTTTCAGTTACAGCGGTAGCAGGAGCATTTAATTTAACTCTAACAGGAAATGGAGAAACAAAACAAATATTAGGTCAAACAGATACAACAGACAATGTTTCAAAATCTACTAGTATAACGTTTACTCCAACAGAGGCTAAAAGTTATACGTTTACTTTGACAGGCGATTATTCAGATTTTTATAAAGATAATGCAACAGATGTTAGCAAAACGATAATTATAACTGCAAAAGCTAAAAGTACACCAGGAACTCCAAAAAACAACCAAACAACTTCACCAACAACGAATAATACACCAAAAACTAAAGAACCAAAGTTCTCATCAGCAAATGAAACAGTATATGCAACAACAGATGTAAGAGTTCGTTCAAGTTATTCAACAACATCATCAGTTCTTGGAAGTTTAAGAAAAAATCAAAGTGTTACAAGAATAGGTGTAGGTGATAATGGATGGAGTAAGATTTCATATAATGGTTTGACAGCGTATGTTTCTTCAAAATACTTAACAACTACAAAACCGGAAGGAGCGGCAAAACCAAAAGAGACAAATACAACAGCAAATGGCGCAGTGACTACTACAGAAACAGAAAAATCTTCAAATGCGAATTTAAAATCTCTTGAAATAGAGGGACAAACACTTTCTCCAACATTTAATACATCTACATCATCATATTCATTAGGAGTTGAAAATGATGTAACAAAATTAAATATTACAGCAGAAGCAGAAGATCCAAAAGCAACGATTTCTATAAAAGGAAATGAAGATTTGCAAGAAGGAGAAAATACAGTTACAATTTCTGTTAGTGCTGAAGATGGAACAATAAAAATATATGAAATAAAAGTTACAAGAAATACAGTAGGAACATTAGGGCTTTCAAGTATTAAAATAGCAGGTAAAAAAATAGAAAACTTTAAAACAGATACATATAATTACGACTATTTACTAAAAGAGGATTTGTCAAAATTAGATATAGAAGTAACAGCTAATAATAGTGAAGCAACAGTAGAAATTCTTGGAAATGAAAATTTGCAAGAAGGAGAAAACACTATTACAATTATAGTAACTTCAAAAGATGGAGAAGAAAAGGCTATATATCAAATAAAAGTAAATAAAGATTTGACTGCAAATGCAAATGAGAAAACTAAAGTGAAAAGTCTAGGATGGGATACATACATTTATATTGCAGTAGCAGCAATTTGTACAATAGCCTTAATAATTGTAGTAGTATATTATATAAAACATAGAAATACATCGCAAGATGAAGAAACGGTAGACAATATGCCAAGTGAATCACCAGATAAAAATGAAGATCAAAAAAACGATAATTTTGAAGAAAAATTATCAGAAGACACAAAAGATAATATTTCAAAGAAAAAAAAGGGTAAACATTTTTAGAAAATAAAAAGAAAACCAGTAAGATTAAATTAGTTATAACATTAAAATATTATAAAGATAAAATAACAAAAGTTAAAGAAACATTAACAGATGAATATCTAGAAAAATTAAGAGATACTTGTTCAAATGTAAGCGATTTAGCAATATCAGAACTATTAATTTCTACTGATATAAGGGTTGGAGAACTTACTGTTATAACTAATTTATACTTTCTTTGATGGAGATGATATGCATTATATGTTGGCAATTTGTGTTTTATATCTTTTCCAAAGATTTTCTCTTTTACCCATTAGATTTCTATATTCTTCATAGTTAGTTTTTGAAAAATATTCTAGGTCCTCTTTAGTTTCAATATTTTTACTTGCCATAAATCTTATTTGATAATTACTTTAATCATATTACATCACATCTTTCTTTAAAATAACACACAAAAAAATCAACTAAAATTTAGTTGATTTAATCATTAACGTCACATTGGTGCGACGATTTTCTCTTATGGAGCAGATGATGAGAATCGAACTCACACCATAGCCTTGGGAAGGCCATGTTCTACCATTAAACTACACCTGCAAATGAAAGTGGAGCTAATGATGAGAATTGAACTCATGACCTACTGATTACGAATCAGTTGCTCTACCAACTGAGCTACATTAGCATTAATATTTGTTATTATACATTTTAAAAATTGCACTGTCAATAAATTTTTCTTAAAATGTAGAAATACAGCAAAAAATATGTTACAATATTATATGTAAAATTTTAAAAAGATATGGCAAAATTATATATAATAGAAGGTTAGGCAAAAAGTTTTATATATAAACAAATGTTAAAAGGAGTGAGCACATGGGATTTTTTGATAAACTAAAAAATGGTTTAAATAAAACCAAAACATCATTTGACGAAAAAATGAATGAGGTTTTTAGTAATTTTAGAAAAGTAGATGAAAATCTACTTGAAGAATTAGAAGAAGTTCTAATTATGTCAGATGTTGGAATGGATACATCTACAAAAATAATAGATAATTTGCGAAAAAAAGTTAAATTAGAAAATTTACAAAATGAAGAACAAGTAAAAAATGCTCTAAAAGATGAAATGGCAAATATATTGCAACAGGTAGATAATTCACTTAATTTAGAGACAACACCTTCAGTAATTTTAGTTGTTGGGGTAAATGGCGTTGGCAAAACAACATCAATAGGAAAAATTGCAAATAAACTTAAAAAAGAAGGAAAAAAGGTTGTGCTTGCAGCAGCAGATACATTCCGCGCAGCAGCTGTAGAACAACTTGAAATTTGGGCAAATAGAGCAGGAGTAGATATTGTAAAAAAAGAAGAAGGAACTGATCCTGCATCTGTGGTATATGATGCAATAAAAGTTTGCAAAGAGAAGAATGCAGATGTATTAATTTGTGATACAGCGGGAAGACTTCATAATAAAAAATATCTAATGGACGAGCTTGAAAAAATAAAAAAAGTTATAGATAAAGAAATGCCAAACTCATCAAAAGAAATTTTGCTAGTTCTTGATGCTACAACAGGGCAAAATGCCATTTCACAAGTTAAGGCATTTAAAGAAACTGTTGACATTACAGGGTTAGTTTTAACAAAACTAGATGGAACGGCAAAAGGTGGAGTTGTAGTAGGAATAGTTGAAGAAAATAGAATTCCAATAAAATTCATTGGAGTCGGAGAACAAATAGATGATATGGAAGAATTTAATGCACATGATTTCGTAAATGCATTTTTTGATTAAAACACAAAACATAATGAGGAGGTTTCAAATGGAAGAAAAAAAAGAAGAAGTTAAAGCAGAAGAAAAAGAATTAAAAAATACAGAAGAAAATATTCCAAAAAGAAAACTAAAAAAGAGATTTATAATTGTGTCAACTGTGATAGTTATTGCAATAATAATTGCATATATCTTAATTAGAGGATCTTATCTTGAAACAATGGAAATAGGAGAAACTTACCTTAGCGTATTTTGGAAAAACGTAAGGTATAAAGCCATTGCATGGTTAATAAATTTTGTAGTCATATTTGTAGCAATTTACATTAATAATAAAGAAATTAAAAAAGGTTTGCAAGAATTCTTTAACCAAGAAAATAAGACAATGCCAAAATTGGTTAACAAATCAGTAGCGTTTATTATTTCTTTAGTCGTTAGCACTTTAACATCCAACTATATTTTAGAGAAGGCAATGCTATGTTTTAATAGTGCAGAATTTGGAGTACAAGATCCAGTCTTTGGAATAGACATAGGATATTATGTTTTTAAAGAGCCATTTATTGAACTTGTAATTTTATACTTTTTAGCATTATTTGTTGGACTACTTATTTATACCGCAGCATACTATATAATTACATTTAGCGTATATTTTGATGGAGTAGATAGAAAAACATTAAGGAATAGCAAACTTATAAAACAAGTAACAAATACTATAATGATTGCTGCAATACTAATTGCTGCACTTGTTATTGTTAAAGCTCAAAATGTTGGAACGCAGAAATTTTTAAATTTACAAGATGAAGAATCAACATATTCGCTTTATGGAGCAGGAGTTATAGATGTTACCATAAAATTATGGGGTTATAGACTCTTAGCTGTTGTAATTGTTATTTCTGTTTATATGGCATTAAAAGCATTTAAATCTGGAAAGAGCAAGAATGTAATATTAGATATTATGATTGTTCCTGCATATTTAGTTATTTTATTTTTAGCAATGGTATTATTCCAAGCAATATTTGTAAAAACAAATGAGTATGATAAGGAGAAAAAATATATAGAATATAATATTCAATATACAAAAAATGCTTATGGAATAAATATTGAAGAAGTAAATTTAAACAGTACAACTGAAAACTTAACTACTCAAGATTTAAGTAATTATGCAGATGTAATAAATAGCACTGCAATAGTAAATGAAGATATTGTTTTAAAAGATTTAAATAATAGTCAAACAGCAAAAGGCTACTATTCGTTTAGGGATAGCCAAATTGGTAATTACTTAATAAATGGTAAAAAACAACTTGTTTATGTTTCTCCAAGAGAAATAGTAAATGGTAGTGGAACATACAATAACAAAACTTATGAATATACTCATGGTTATGGAGCAATAATAACGTCTGCAACAACAACAAAGGAAAATGGTACTATAAATCATATTCAAAAAGGATTTAAAGATTCAAATGAAGCAATCACAATTTCTGAGCCAAGAATTTATTATGGAATACAAGAAAATGATACAGTTGTTACAAATACTAAGGGGAAGACAGAATTCGATTACCCAATACTTGATTCAGAAAATGCCGACAATGCAGAAAATAGTTATGACGGAAAAGCAGGACTATCACTAGATTTCTTTGATAGAATAATACTTGCAATAAAAGAAGGAGATATGAAACTTGCATTTTCATCAAATGTAACATCCGAGAGCAAGATTTTAACCAATAGAAATGTTATAAAAAGAGCGCAGACTATTATGCCATATTTAATGTATGATGAAGCTCCTTATTTAGTTGTTACAGAAGAGGGAAAACTTGTATGGGTTCTGGATGCATATACAATTTCAAATTCTTACCCTTATTCTCAAAAAACAACAATAAGGCAAAATTCTACAACGAAGTTTGATATAAATTATATAAGAAATTCTGTTAAAGTTTTAATTGATGCGTATGATGGAACTATTTCTTTCTATATTACAGACAGAAATGATCCAATAGCAATGGCATATAGAAATATTTATCCAGATTTATTTATAGATTTAGACGAAGAAATACCATCAGATATTAGTTCACATTTTGTCTATTCAGAATACCTATATAATATTCAAGCAGATGTAATTGCAAGATATCACAATATTCAACCAGAAGTACTATATAGAAGTGATGATATGTGGGAAATTGCAACATATAGTTCAGGAAAGGTTCTTACAAAAACAGGAACAAAAATTAGTCCATATTATACAATGGTAAAACTTCAAAATGAAGAACAAGCAATTCTAGGACTCGTTTTACCATATACTCCAGAAGGAAGGCAAAATATAATTTCTTATTTGGTTGGAAGCTATGATAATTCTGGAAATAGTAAATTAACAATTTATAAATATCAAGCCAATAGCAGTATTTTAGGCCCAATGCAATTAGATACACAAATAGAACAAGATTCAACAGTTACAAAAGAGCTAGAACCGTTAAATGTAAATGGAATAAAGATTACTAAAAATATTTTAGTTGTTCCATTAGACGCTTCACTTCTATATATTGAGCCAATTTACACACAGTATATAAATGAAGATGATGCTCTTCCAACATTAAAGAAAGTTATAGTTGCATCTGGTAATAAAGTTGCAATAGGAGATACACTAAGCCAAGCACTTTCAAATTTGGTTTCACAAAACGCTGTAAATATAGAAGTAGAAAGCACAGATACAATAGAAGAAACAATAAATACAATAATAAAAGCTAATAAAAACCTAACAGATTCAAATTCAAGTAATGACTGGGAAATGATGGGCAAAGATATTCAAAAATTGCAAGAACTTATTAATAAACTAGAAGAGCTAGTTGACGAAGAAAATAAGACTAAAAATGAAATTAAACAAAGTACAACAAATGAAATAGATTCAAATATTATAACAAATCAGCTTGAAAATGTAATTGAATAAAAAACAATAAAAAAACATACCCTAACATAAAAAGGAAGGGTATGTTTTTATGTGGCATAAAAAGAGAAAAGAAGAAATAGAACAAGAAAAACAAGAGATATTATTAAGTAAAATAGATTCATTAAATAAAAGTTTAACAGAAAATAACATAATAGATGTTGTACAAATTCTTGGAAATAGAAAGAAACTGCTATTAAATAATTTAATAGCAGGAATTTCAAGAGGTGTTGGAATTGGAATAGGTGTAACCATAATTTCTGCAATCTTGGTACTTATTTTACAAAGAATAGTAGCACTAAACATACCCATTATAGGAAAATATGCAACAGATATTGCTACAATAGTTCAAAAAAGTTTACGGGTATTAGTTATAGTATAATGACTTTTCATTGCTTAACATTATTATATAGCCTAAATTAATTTGAATTCTTAAAAACTCTTGCTTTTTTTAACATACTTTTATATAATAAAAATGTTAAAAGATGAAGGGAGTTTTTAAAAATGAATTTACCAAATAAATTAACAATATCAAGAATAATTTTAGTTGTAATAATGGTTATATTATTTTATATTCCAATACCAGGAGATGTTTATGGTCTGCCAGTTAAATTAATAATTTTAGATATCATATTTATAGTTGCTTCATATACAGACCATTTAGATGGGAGAATAGCAAGAAGAGACAATTTAGTTACTACTTTTGGAAAATTCTTAGATCCAATAGCAGATAAAATTCTTGTAATTTCAGCAATGGTATTACTTGTAGAACTTAATAAAATACCAGCATGGATTCCAATTATTATAATATTCAGAGAATTTGTAGTATCTGGTTATAGATTGATTGCAGCAGGGAAAAAAGGAAATGTTATAGCCGCAAATATATGGGGCAAAACAAAGACTGTAACACAAATAATAGCAATAGTTATTACATTTATAGATAGAAATTCGTTTGGTGCATTTTTAACAGGAAATTTGACAAATATATATGATTATGTAATTAACATTTTATCATTTATAATGCTTATTGCATGTGTTGTAGCAACAATCTTTTCAGGTTGGACATATATAAAAAATGGAGAAGATTTACTAAAAGATTAGAACTTATCCGCGAAAGGGTCAATTAAATGGAATTTACAAAATCTTTAATAAAAAATAGAAAACTTGTATGGCAGCTTGGTAAAAATGATTTTAGAAATCGTTTTGCAAGTACAAGTTTAGGAAGTATTTGGGGCTTTTTACAGCCTTTTGTATTCATGTTTACATATGTAATTGTATTTCAATATATTTTAAAGACAGGAAGTAGTGGAAACTATCCTTATGTTGTATGGTTTTTGCCAGGTATGGCAATTTGGCAATGGCTAAATGACAGTATAATGTCTGCGAGTGTATCTATTAGATCGTACAGCTATTTGGTTAAAAAGGTGGTTTTTCCAGTAGATGTTATTCCTGAAATCTCTATAGTTGCATCAAGTTTTGTAGGATTATTTTTAATACTTGTTGCAACCGTTGTATGTATGGCATTTGGATATATGCCAAATGTTTTGAAACTAATTTATGTTATAATTGCAGCTTATGCATTTGTAATAGCTTTTACTCGTTTTACATCGGCTGTTACAACAGTTGTACCTGATTTTTCAAATTTACTTGGAATTGCAATGCAATTATTTTTTTGGTTTACGCCAATTATTTGGAATTTATCAATGCTAACAGATCATCCTAGATTACTTACAATATTAAAATGTACACCATTTACATACCTTACAACGGCTTTTAGAGATGTATTTATGGAAGGAGATATTATTTCTGAGAGTAACTTTGTATTTACAATTGTATTTTGGGTAATAACATTAGTTATATTCTTTTGGGGTAATAGCGTGTTTAAACGAAACAAAAAAGATTTTGCAGATGTTTTATAGTATAAAGTATTCATATTGTAGAATAACTTAACTAACAATAAGAATAATGGAAAGGATTAAAAATGGCTGAAGAAGAAACAGTTATTGAGATAAGAGATTTAGTAAAAGATTATAAAATGTTTTATCATAAAAGAGATAGATTAGTTGAGACTATATTTCCTTTTGTAAAAAGACATTCTAATTTTAGGGCGCTAGATAATTTGAATTTAACACTAAAAAAAGGTGAAGTCCTTGGAATACTTGGGAAAAATGGAGCAGGTAAATCAACTTTACTAAAAATGGTTACAGGAGTAACATCTCCAACATCAGGCAGTATTAAAGTAAATGGGAAAATAAGCTCACTACTTGAGCTTGGAACAGCTTTTAATATGGAACTTACAGGAATTGAAAATATTTATCAACATGGACAAGTAATGGGACTTACAAAAGCTGAAATAGAGGATAAAAAGCAAGAAATTATAGACTTTGCAGATATAGGAGACCATTTATTTCAGCCAGTAAAAACATATTCATCAGGAATGTTTGCTCGTTTAGCATTTGCGTGTGCAATAAATGTAGACCCAGATATTTTAATAGTTGATGAGGTTCTATCTGTTGGAGATATGGCATTCCAATTAAAATGCTTCAAAAAATTTGAAGAATTTAAAGAAAAAGGAAAAACAATTTTATTTGTTACACATAATGTCTCAGATGTACTAAAAAATTGTACAAGAACAATAATTTTAGAAAGTGGCAAGAAAGTATTTGATGGTGAGACAAAGGATGGAGTAGAGCTTTACAAAAAAATTATTACAGGCAATGCACCAAAAGAAAATGATAATCAAGTTGCTTCTTTAAATGAAAATGTCGTCATAGACAATAATGAAAACACTTGGAAATCTCATTTTATACAAAATCCGAATTTAATAGAATATGGAAACAAAAAAGCAGAAGTTATAGATTATGGCGTATTTGATGAAAATGACAATTATTTAAATATGATTGACAATGAAAAAGAAGTAATACTTAAATCAAAAATAAAATTTAACGAAGAAGTAGATAATCCAATTTTTACTATGACGGTTAAAAATTTCCATGGAGTTGAAATTGCTGGAACAAACTCTATGATAGAAAAAATTTATCCTGGAAAATTTAAAAAAGGAGATATAGTTGTTGCTGAATTTAAACAAAGATTTCCAATTGCTCCAAATAGATATACATTGTCATTTAGCTGTACACACATAAATGCAAAAGGAGAACTTGAAGTGTTAAATAGAAAATATGAAGCTCTTTTAATAGAAATAATCTCATCAAAAGACTGTGTAGGTCTTTTACGATTAGACTCAAAAATAACAATAATAAAACAGGAAAATAACAAGTTTGAAGAGTAATTACAATTTGGCAAGATTGGTACTTCGAGAAATGGATGAAATTAAAAATGAAATATAAAGTAAAGTTAAGAAGAATTATAGTTGTTTTAATAGCATTACTTATAGTCTCACTTGTAATTGATATAACAAACAATAAAACAGTACAACTTACACAACTCTCTCCTAAAGGAGCAAGACAGATGATGGGATACATAATAAAAAGCAATGCAAGTGGAAAAATAATTGTTGTAGATGGTGGGACAGTAGATGACACAGAAAATTTAATAAAATCAATAAATGAAAACGGTGGAAAAGTTGATTACTGGTTTTTAACACATGCACATGATGATCATTCAGGTGCTTTTACTCAAATTGTAAATAATACAAATATAGAAATAGATAATATATATGCTAGTCTAAATAATTATGAATGGTATGAACAAAATGAACCAGCAAGAAGTGGTTTTACTAAACAGCTTATAGATATTCTGCAAAATTCAAGAATTAAAAATAATGTAATAGAGCCAAAATTAAATGATGTAATTACAATAGACAAAAACATAAATGCAGAAATTTTAGGTGTAAAAAATCCAGAATTTACTAAAAATGCGGGAAATGAACAAAGTATGGTAATAAAATTTAAAATTAAGAAAACTACATTGCTAATTTTAGGAGACACAGGAGCTCAAAGTAGTCAGAAATTATTAGATTCCCAACAGGAAAAGCTAAAAAGCGATATCGTTCAAATGGCACATCACGGACAGGCAGGAGCAACCAAAGAATTATATGAGGCAATAAATCCTAAAATTTGTTTATGGCCAACTCCAGAATGGCTTTGGAACAATGATGCAGGAGAAGGGTATAATACAGGAAATTGGCTTACAATTGAAACAAGAAGTTGGATGGAAGAGTTAGGTGTTAAGAAGGATTATGTTGCAAAAGATGGAGATATAACAATTTCTATATAAATCATAAAATTAAGGAGGATCCATATTTTACTAAAATTTAACATAAATAATAGATGAAAAATTTAAATTATGGAAAAATTAAAATGGTAGATAACATAAAATTAAAAATACAAAATAGTGTATTTGCAAAAGGAAAACATACTAAAACAAAAATAATTATTGCAGGAATTATATCACTATTAATATCAATATTTTTAGTAGTTTATAGATATACAAAAATATGGGATGTGTTGCCCATATTTAGTATAGTAATATTTTTTATTTCAGTACATTTTATATTTAAGGTGAAAGATATATATGGATTTATATATAAATATAGATTTTTACTTGCACTACTTGTATTCACATATATCGTTATTATGGGTTATTCAGGCTCTTCAATTGGAATATATAAGGATATTATACAATCAAGTGATTCTCAAGCATATTATTCTCCAATACTTGGAAAGTCCAGAGTAATAAGGGGAGATGAGTGGAATGTAAATACACCACTTGCAATTTCACAATCAATAGATAAAGACAGTCCATTTGGGTATTATAACGACAATTTGCGTGGAACAAAAACAGAAATGTTTTCTGTTGCATCAGCTCCAGTAGCGGATGTTATGATACTTGCAAAACCATTTTTTGTAGGGTTCTTATTATTCGGAGCAGAACATGGATTAGCATTTATGTGGTATGGAAAGGAAATAGCTTTAATGCTAATTTCTTTTGAACTTTGTATGTTAATCTCAAATAAGAAGAAGCTAATCTCACTCTTCGGAATGATACTTGTTGTATTTTCTAGTGCAACACAATGGTTCTTTATAACAGACTTTGTTATATGGGGTGGACTTGCCTTAATTTTGTTTGATAAATTTATGACAACTAATACATACAAAATAAAGATTTTATGTGCACTTGGAATATTTATAAGTGTAATATCCTACATATTTATACTATATCCAGCATGGCAACTTACATATGGATATACCCTTATACCAATACTTATTTGGATAATTTGGAAAAATAACAAACAATACAAAATGAACTATAAAGACATGTTAATAATTTTAGCGGTTATTATTTTGTCAGCTGCAATTGGAATTAGATACTATAGCTTATCAAAGGATGTATTATATGCTGTATCAAATACAGACTACCCAGGAGAAAGATTTATATTAGGTGGCGGAGGAGAAGCAACATTATTTTCTTATATTTATTCTGTTGTATTCCCTTATATAAATAAATTAGAAAACCCATGTGAATTGGCAGGAATGTATTCATTATATCCAATTCCAACAATAATAGCATTTATATTTATGCTTAGAAATAAAACAAGAAGAAAACATTTTGCATTTATTTTGCCAGCACTTATAGTAAGTGTATTACTTTCTATTTGGGCATTTGTCCCAACAAATAGAATATTTGCCAAAATAACACTACTTTATATGGTACCAGCCAATAGAGTAGTAATTCCGCTTGGATTTATGCAGATTATTCTGATGGTATATATAATGGGAAATATAGAAAAAGAAGATGTTATTATTAAAAATGTAAATATTGCAAAAGTATTAGCTGTTATATTGAGCATAGCTATTATGATGATTGCAATAAATACAGATAAAGAAGAAGTAATGGGAAATCTAAAGAGTTATGTATTTGGATTAATATTACTTGTTGAAACATATGCTTTATTTACAATAAATAAAGATAATTCGCAAAAATTATTAATTACAGTTGCATTGCCAATTGCACTACTATCTGGAATAACGGTAAATCCTGTTCAAAAGGGGATAAGTGTTATAACAAATAAACCAGTTGCAAAAGAAGTACAAAAAATAGTTTCTGAAGATCCAGACAATAATCTTTGGCTTTCAGAGTTGTTCCCAGATTACTTTTTGGCAAGTGGAGCAAGAGTACTAAATTCTGTAAACACATATCCCAATTTTGACATGTACAAAACAATATTAAAAGACAAGTTTGAACAAGAAGAATATAGAAAAATATATAACAGATATGCACATGTATATATGCAAGTAACAGATAAAGAAAGTACGGTAGAGCTTTTATATATGGATGCTGTTAGAATAAAAGTAAATGCAGAAACAATAAAAGAGCTTGGCGTTAAATATATAATCGAAAGAGAAGACATAGAAAAATATGAAACAAAAAATGTAGATTTTGAAAAAATCTATGATGAAGATGGAATTATGATTTTCAAAGTTAATTACTAAAACTGGAAAGAAAAAAATAAAAAAATTACAATTTTGGCTTAAGTCTTAGACTTGTTTTTAAAATAAAATTTAATTCTTTTCAAACCGAATTTTTGACTTAAGGAGGAGTGGTAGCAAAAATGAAGATTTTACTAATAATACCAGCATATAATGAAGAAGCAAACATTTTGAGAGTCTGTAAAACAATTGAAGAATATAGCAATGAAATTGACTATGTTGTTGTAAATGACGGTTCAAAAGATAGTACAGGAAAGTTGCTTGATAAAAATAATACAAATCATATTGATTTGGTTCATAATCTTGGAATAGGTGGAGCCGTTCAAACAGGATATAAATATGCATTTAATAACAACTACGATATAGCAATTCAGTTTGATGGAGATGGCCAGCATGATATTAATTTTGTTCAAAATATTTGTGAGCCAATAGTAAATGGTGAAGCTGATTTAGTAATAGGTACAAGATATTTAGACAAAACATCTAGCAAATTTCAGTCAACATTTATGAGAAGACTTGGAGGACGTATCATATCATTTTTTATAAAAGTATGTACCCACAAAAAAATAACAGATCCAACATCTGGATTTAGGGCTGCAAATAAAAAAATAATTGAAGAATTTGCAAAAGAATATCCAAAAGAATATCCAGAACCAGAATCAACAGTTTCATTACTAATAAAAGGATACAGAGTAAAAGAAGTTCCAGTAAATATGAAAGAACGTTTAGGTGGAAAATCATCTATAAAATTCTGGAAAAGTGCAGATTATATGATAAAAGTTGTACTTGCTATTATTATAGATAGTATTAGCCTAAGAAAAAGAATAAATAGAGGTTGAAAGATAATTATATTAATTCTTTTTCAACCAGGTTTATACTTAAAAAAAGACCAGCAATAAAAATTCAATAGAAAATTAAATTTTTTTTAAGAAAGGAATGAAATTAAAAATGGAATTGCCACTAAGAATTGTATTATTTATGATTGTATTAATTTATATTTATATAGTACTAAAAGCAGTTAAACGTAAAAAAATGCAATTATCTTTTTCTATTTTTTGGCTATTAACAGGACTTGTTTTACTAATAGCAATAATTGCTCCAAATCTTGTTCAAAAAATATCTGATGGACTTGGTTTTGGACTTACTGTAAACATGGTATTTTTTGTTTCAATATTTCTTGCGTTTTATTTAATATTTAAATTAAGTATTGCACTTTCAAAAGAAAACAGAGAAAACACAACTTTAGTACAAGAGTTATCCCTCTTAAAAAAAGAAGTAGAAGAATTAAAAAAAGGAAAATGAATAATGGAAGATAAGAAAGTTTCTATAATTATGCCTGTTTACAATGCAGAAGAACATTTAAAATTATGCATAGATAGTATACTTGCACAGACATATAAAAATATTGAAATTATAATTGTAAATGATGGTTCAACTGATAATTCTTTAGAAATTATAAATGAATATAAGAAAAAAGAGTCAAGTAAAATGATAGTTGTAAACAAAGAAAACAGTGGAGTCTCTGATACAAGAAATAAAGGATTAGAACATGTAACCGGATATTACACAATGTTTGCAGATAATGATGATTATATGGAACCTAACTATATTGAAAACTACATAAAAGCAAATGATAATGACTATGATATCATTATTGGAGGATATCTTCGTGAATCGTATGAAGGAAAAATACTATTTTCGAGAAAATTGGAAGAAAAGCCAATTGCACCATATATTGCTCTTGCATCATGGGCAAAACTATATAAAACAAGTTTTCTAAAAGAAAATGGTTTTAAGTTTTTAAAAACGGAAATTGCAGATGATTTTTACTTTAATCTGTTTGCTTATAATAAGACAGAGAAAATAAAAATAATAGATGATACAAGTTATCACTGGATGTATAATGAAAAGTCATTATCAAACACAGATAGTAAAAATTTAAATAGAACTGATGACTTGATAAAAACATTATCACAAATTAAAAAAGATTTAAAACCTAAAAATGAAGAACTGATAGAATATTTTTATATTAGAACAGCAATTTACTATATTTTATTTTCATGTAAAAAAGTGAAATTTTCAAAAGTAATAAATGAATATAACAAACTGTTTAATTGGCTTAAAGAAAATACCACAAATTATAAAAAAAATAAATATATAAAATTAAAAAATAATGAAGGGGAAATAAAGCAAGTAAAATTTATAATTTATACTTTTATATTGTTACAAAAAATACATTTAATTAAGCCATTCTTATTTTTTTACAGTAAAATTTAATTTAAGCAAGAAGAGGAAACAAATGAATTTAGAAAAGAAAAATGTAATATGGAATATTATTGGAGCAACAGCAAATGCATTTAATTCACTTTTGTTTGCAATAATAACCACAAGAATAAATGGAATAACAGATGCAGGAATATTTAGTTTTGCATTTTCATTTGCATGTTGGTTTTATGTAATTGGAGTTTATTCTGGAAGAGTATTTCAAGTAACAGATAGAACTGGTAAAAGTTCAGATACAGATTATATATATAATAGAATTTTTACTTGTATCATAATGATTATTTGCGCAGTTCTATTTTGTATTATAAAGAAATATGATATATACAAATTTGGAATAATAACAATTCTGTGCTTATTTAAAGTTGTAGAAGCATTTAGTGAGTCAATATATGCCGTAATTCAAAAAAATGAGCAATTATATAAAGTTGGAATTTCATTATTCTTAAAAGCAGTAATTGCCGTAACAACATTCTTAATAATTGATTATGTTACGAAGAACTTAATAATTTCTTGTATAAGCATAGTAATTGTAAATATTTTAATTTTAATAATTTATGATATATCAAATATAAAAAAATTAAAAGTTGTTAAAACAAAATTTACAAAAGAAGCAAATATGAACATTTTAAAAACGGGAGTGTTTGCATTTGGGCTAAACTTTATATCTATTTACTTAATAAATGCATCAAGATATGCAATAGATGATTTACTAGAAGCTGACATGCAAACAATATATGGAATAATACTGATGCCAGCAACATTTATGGGATTACTTGGACAATACATAATTCAGCCAGCAATAACAAAAATATCAAATTATATAAAAACAGAAAACTACCAAAAATTAAAAAACGTAATAATAAAATTAATATCAATTATGTTCTCATTTGGAATAGTAGTATTTATAATTGCATATCTTCTTGAAATACCAGTATTACAAACAGTTTATGGCGTAGAACTAAAACCATATTTTACAAGTGCAATGGTAATTATTGCAGGTTCAGTATTTTATGGAACAAGTATAATAATATCATTTACATTAATAGCAATGAGGAAAACTTTAAGCCAAGTAATAATTTATGGAATATGTGCAATTGGCTCGACAATCATAGCATATAAGTTTGTAGAAGTAAAACAAATAATGGGAGCAAGTATAACATATACAATAACAATGATAGCTGTAGTTGTTTTATTTGTTTTTGTACTTCTTAATGAGCTTATGAATTATAAAAAAATTGGAGAAAAATAGGAAAAAAGGTTGGAAAATAATTATATTAATTCTTTTTTAACCAGATTTGTATCTAAAGGAGGAAATGAAATTATAAATGAAAATATCAATTATTACTGCAACATACAATTCAGAAAAAACAATAAAAGATACATTAGACTCAGTTTTAAATCAAACATATGCAGATTTTGAACACATTATTATAGATGGTGATTCAAAAGATAAAACTATGGAAATTGTGAAAGAGTATGAGCCAAAATATAATGGAAGACTGAAATATATTTCAGAAAGAGATGGCGGAATTTATGATGCAATGAACAAAGGAATTAAAATAGCAACAGGAGATATAATAGGAATATTAAATTCTGACGATATATATGCACACAATAATGTTTTAGAAGAAATTGCCAAACGCTTTAAAGAAACAAATTGCGATGGAACTTATGCAAATCTAATTTTCATGGATGAAGAAACTATGACTAAACCCAAAAGAGTATGGAGAAGTAAAGAGGGAAAATTGGAAAATGGTTGGCATCCGGCACATCCAACTCTGTATTTAAAGAAAGATGTATATAATAAAATTGGACTATTCAATTTGAATTATAGGATAGTTGCAGATTATGATTTCATGATTAGAATGCTAAAAGATAAAGATATTAGACTTTCATATATAAATGATACTATTGTATATATGAGAATTGGTGGTACAAGTACAGCGGGATTAAAAGGATACTACAGAAATCTCAAAGAATCTCATAAAGCACTAGTAGCCAATAAAGTACCACACCCATATTATATAGATTTTAGAAGAATAATGAGAACTATATTTCAAATGTGTAAAAAGAGATAGTACAAATTTCCATGTACTTTTATGTGAATTTTATGTTAAAATAAAAATGAAAAATAATACATAAGGAGGAATGATTTTTTATGTTGAAAAAAAGATTATTGTACGTAAACCTAATATTATTTGCTATATTATTTATATCATTTTTAAAGCCACAAAACAATGTAAATGCAGCTACAAATACAATAACATATAGTGCGCATGTTCAAGGAATTCGGTTGGCAAAATGAAACCCAAGTTGAAAATACAGCAGGAACAACAGGAAAAAGCCTGCGAATGGAAGCCATAAAAATAAATAATACTAATCCAGATTTCAAAATTTCATATAGGGCTCATGTTGAGAGTGTTGGTTGGCAAGATTGGGTAGAACAAGGGAATGTTGCAGGAACAACAGGGAAAAGCTTACGAATGGAAGCTATACAAATAAGAATAGAAAATTTAAGTAGTGTTTATAATGTCCAATATAGAGTACATATTCAAGGTATAGGTTGGCAAGGCTGGAAAGAAAATGGAGAAGTAGCAGGAACAACGGGAAGAAGCTTACGAATGGAAGCAATTGAAATAAAGATTTCTAAGAAAACAGAATTTTCAGTTGCATATTCATCACACATTGAAAGTATAGGTTGGGAAGAACAACAAAAATATAATGGAGTGATATCAGGAACAACAGGAAAATCTTTAAGATTAGAGGCAACAAAAATAAGATTACTAAATAAACCTTCTCCAAACGCTAAAATTCAATATAATGTATATATAGAAAGAACAGGATGGAGTGGCTGGAAAGAAGATGGACAAACAGCAGGAACAACGGGAAAATCTTTAAAATTAGAGGCAATAAAAATACAACTTTTAAATTTAAACGAATATAGTGTGAAATATAGAGCTCATATTCAGGGAACAGGGTGGACTCCATGGGTTAAGAATGGTACACAACTTGGGAATGTGAATTCTGGGCTAAGAATAGAAGCAATCGAAGTGAAAATTGTACATAAAAGTAGTGAGCAGAAGGAGGAATCTATAAAAAGAGGAGTTGATGTTTCAACATATCAAAGAACAATTGACTGGAAGAGTGCTGCAAATGATGAAAATGTAGAATTTGCAATGATTAGAGCAGGGTATCGTGGATATGGCACAAAAGGTACACTAATGACAGATGAAAAATTTAAGACTAATATTGAAGGAGCCTTAGAAAACAAAATAGATGTTCGGAGTATACTTTTTCACTCAAGCGATAACCGAAGAAGAAGCAGTAGAAGAGGCAAATTATGTTTTAAACTTGGTAAAGGGATATAAACTAACATATCCAATTGCAATAGATACAGAAGATATATCAGGAGCAGAAGGAAGGGCAGATAATTTAAGCAAAGAGCAAAGAACAAAAGTAGTTGTAGCATTTTGTAAAAGAATAAAGGAAGCGGGCTATGAGCCAATGATATATGCAAATAAATGGTGGCTAAGTCAAGCACTTGATATAAGTCAATTATCTAATTATTCTATATGGCTTGCACATTACACAGGAGCAACGCAAGATGATCCACTTGCAAAACCATCAGATTTCAAAGGAAAATATGTTATGTGGCAATATACAGATAAAGGAATAATAAACGGGATAACAGGAAATACAGATTTAAATATTAAATATTAAAATGTAACAAAAAGCTATAGAAATATAGCTTTTTATGTTGCTTTTTTTTATTCAAAATGATATTATTTTGAGAGAAAAACAATGATTATTTAATAGTAAGGAATTTAAGAAATGGAATTTGACGAAAAAGATTTAATTAGTCCGAGCCTTAATGATGAACAGGAAGAAAGAATGGAAAATTCATTAAGACCAAAAACATTAAATGAATATTTAGGACAAGAAAAAGTAAAAGAAAATATGAAAATATATATAGAGGCTGCCAAAAAAAGAGGTGAGTCTCTTGACCATGTTTTACTATATGGACCTCCAGGACTTGGTAAAACAACACTTGCTGGAATAATTGCAAATGAAATGAAATCAAATCTTAAAGTAACATCAGGACCTGCTATAGAAAAGCCAGGAGATTTAGCAGCAATATTAACAAGCTTGAAAAAAAATGATGTTTTATTTATAGATGAAATACATAGATTAAGTAAAAATGTTGAAGAAGTATTATATCCTGCGCTTGAGGACTTTACATTAGATATAGTTATAGGAAAAGGAGCTGGAGCAAAATCAATAAGAATTGACCTTCCAAAATTCACTCTTATTGGAGCAACAACAAGAGCAGGCTCTTTAACAACTCCGCTTCGTGATAGATTTGGAATAATCCATAGATTAGAACTATATAATGAAGACGAACTAAGTAAGATAATTACTCGATCTGCAAAAATATTGAATATAAAAATAGAAGGGCAAGCAACAAATGAAATAGCAAGACGTTCGCGTGGAACACCTAGAATTGCAAACAGATTATTAAAAAGAGTATCAGATTATGCTCTAGTCCTAGGAAATGGAAATATAGACCTTAAAATTGCAAAACATGCATTAAATCATCTGGAAATAGATGAACTAGGATTAGATGAAATAGATAGAAAAATTTTAGATGCAATGATACTCAAATATAATGGAAAGCCAGTTGGTATAGAAACACTAGCAACAACAATAGGAGAGGAAACAGAAACGGTTGAAGATGTTTATGAACCATATTTAATACAAATTGGTTTTATATCAAGGACGCCAAGAGGTAGAATTCCAATGCCTTTAGCATATAAACATATGGGGGTCCCTTACTTAGGATAAAGGAGAAAAAGATATTATGCAATCAATTTTAAATATATTGTCAACCATATATGTATTAGTTACATTTTTTTTAATTAAAAAATCAAATCAAAAAATAAACTTTTTGAAATTTTTTACAATAAGTATTGTAACATTATTATGTTATAATATGGTAGTTTGCTTACTTTTTTCAGTAATTAAAATACCAATTACATTGCAAGCATTATTTGTTATAAATATTCTAATTGCAACAATACAATTAATATTTATTATAAAAAGAAAACAAATTCAAAAATATAGTTTCAGAAAAATGGATGCTGTTGCTATTATTATAATACTTTTAACCGTACTTATACTCGCATATTTTAATTTTGGAAAAGAACTTGATATAAAATACATTATGACAGATGCATCTACACACTTTATGGTAGCAAAAGATTTCTACAAAAGTGATACATTATTAAATTATGTTGAGAAGTTTAATATAAGTAAAGGATTTATGATAGGAGCATATACAAACACTGGCATTTTATTTAAAGTATTTGCTCCATTTATTGGAGAGACAAACCTATATAAGATATTCATTCTATTTGATATATTTACATTTTTCCTAGTTGGAATCTCCATATTTAACGCAATAGAAAAAAATATAAAAACAAAGCTCAATTTTACAATAACAATACTAATGATTATGCTGTTTATGTGTGGATATCCATATAATTCTCTAATTTATGGGTATGTATATTTACAACTTGGTATTTTAATTATTACAAACATAATAAATGTATTACAGTATTATGTAGAAAACTTTGATAAAAAAATGTTATACTATTTATTGTTACTACTTAACTTTGGCTTATTTTTCAGTTATTGTATCTTTATCCCAATCGTCTATACTGTAGAGTTTGTATATATTTTTTATAAAAATTACAAAGCTGACAAAAAAATAATTACATTAAAAAATTTAGCTGTTATTGGAATAATATTTATAATACCAATTGTTTGTGGATTATATTATATTATAATACCAAATATTATTAGCATAAACAACAATCCTGAAAAGAATAAAGCTTATATTTTTATTGAAGGTTATATTTATAGAAATTGTTGGTCTAATTTTATTTTGCTTTTACCGATTGCAGTACTTTGCACAAAGAAAAAAAACGACGATACATTTATTTGGATATTATTTACAAGTTTTCAAATAATATTTATGATACTATATTTTATAGCTATCCAAAAATTTAATCTCTCTACATATTATTATTATAAATACAATTTCGTATTATGGTACTTGCTGTGGTATGGTGCAATTTATGCATTAAATACAACAGAAAAAAAGATAAATAAATTTATTACTTATTACATAGTTATTTATAGCATAATTGCCTTTATAGTGACTTTGCTCGGAAATGTAGAAATAACAAAGGAATTATTTGATAATGATGAAAACATAACAAATGCATTTGATATATATGGAATAAATAAAACTATAGCAATAGAAATACAAGAAGACTATAACAAAGAGGAACTGGAACTACTAGACTATATTTACTACAATATAAATCTTGATAACTCTAGTATTCTTTTAGTACTTAAACAAAGACAAGAATATTGGTTTAGGGCATTTTTTAATTATCAAAATAGAGAAAATTTAGAAACAAAACTTTCTACAAGAGATGTTGAAAAATGGAACAATGGAAAATACAAATATTTATTGATTACATATAATAGTCTATTTTACGAAACATATCAAAAAGACATAAAACCAGGTAGAGTGCTAATACAAAATAAATATGGAATAATTTATGAAAATGAAAAATAATAAAAGAGTTATAAAAAGAGTAAGAACAAAGGATGAAAATAAAAGAGAAAATAAAAAATAATAATACTCGATAGAAGGAAATAGAAAAATGAAACTATTGTTACATACATGCTGTGCGCCATGTTCTGTGTACTGCATAGAAAGCCTTAGAAACGAAAGAATAGAACCAACTCTTTATTGGTATAACCCTAATATTCATCCATATAAAGAATATGAAGCGAGAAGAGATTGCCTAAAAGAATATGCTAAAAATATAAATGTACAAGCTATATTTGAAGATGAATATGGCTTAGATGAATTTTGCAAAAATGTAGCAAATAATTTAAACTCTAGGTGTGTAGATTATTGTTATCCGGTTCGAATGAGAAAAACATTTGAGTATGCAAAAGAAAACGGATATGATGCTGTTTCTACGACTCTTTTATATAGCATATATCAAAAACATGATTTTATTAAAAAAATGTGTGAAAAATTAAGTAAGGAATATGGAATTGAATTTATATATAGGGATTTTAGAAAAGGATTTTGGAAAGGACACGACAAAGCAATAGAAACTGGTCTTTACATGCAGAAATATTGTGGGTGTGTTTTTAGCGAGGAGGATAGATATTATTACCGCAAAAAGGATAAATTAAATCTACCAGAAGGATTTGAATGGAAGAGGTAATACTTGATGGAGATTTAAAATGTATTGATATGTATTATTATTCAAAAGATTTAAAGAAATAAGGAGAGAATTATGGAAAAAATAAAATATGAATATACAAAAACACCATTGGAATACCAATTAACTGAATATGATTGTGGGACAACTACTCTTTTAAATGCTTTAAGATATTTATTTAAAAGAAGTGAGATTAATCCAGAAGTATATAAATTTATAATGCAATATACATTGGACAATACAAACAAAGATGGAGAAATTGGAAAAGGTGGAACTAGTGTATATGCTATGAAGTTTTTGAGTGATTGGTTAAATGAAAATGCATTTAAAAAAGGTATGAATATCAAATGTACATATATAAATAAAGAAGATATATCAATATATAGTAAAGAGTTAGAAAAAATAGATAGCGGTGCTGTAGCAATTCTTAGAGTATATCAAGAAGTAGAACATTATTGTTTACTTACAAAGATGGATAGTGAGTTTGCATATTTATTTGATCCATATTATTTAAATATTAACTATTATGATAAAGATGATGAAGTTGAAATTATAAAAGATAGACCATTTGAATTTAATAGAAAAGTAAAAAAAGAGAGAATAGAAAATGGAGTAGACAAGGACTTTTCACTAGTCAAAGGGAAAAATAGTGAGATTATAATAATAGAGAGATATTAATGAATTTATAGAATGAAAATCAAATTGGAGGTAACAGCTAAGGATAATTGTTAAAACAAATTGCAATTTCATTTTAAAAGAAGATATAAAAAAATTAAAATAATATAGGAAGTTATATATTATAACCGCAATTTTTCGAAAATACCGAAAAATAAATGCTTTTATAGAATTAGCAAATAGTTCAATACTAATACTTATAAAGACTTAAAAGTATGAAAAACTTACAGCCAAAATAATTTTATGAATTTATCATAATGAAGAAATACATACGCAAATTCGTGTGGTTAAATACGAAAACTTGAGAGGAAAGTAGATATAATAACTCCAATCCACCAAAGCCAGAATTACCAATAGGCTGCGAGTACCCAAGTAGAAGGACTATATGTGTAAAAAGAATAGAAAATAAAGATGACTATATGGATTTACTATTAGATGCAGATCCATCAAAAGCTAGTATTGATAAGTATTTAAGTGATTCTGATGTTTATGGATTACAAGTGGATAAAAATATCGTTTCTTTAGCAGTAATTTTGCACATTGATAAAAATACATTAGAATTAAAAAATCTAGTTACCAAAAAAGAATATCGAGGGAAAGGTTATGCAAAGAAATTATTAAAATCTTTATGTGGCAATTATAAGCAGAAATATAATAAGATGTTAGTAGGAACATCAGAAAATAATATTCCTTTCTATGTTAAGCAGGGCTTTGATAAATATGAGAAAACAATTAAAAACTATTTTATAGATAATTATGATGAAGAAATAATAGATGGAGATTTACAATGTATAGATATGTATTACTATTCAAAAGATTTAAGTAAAAAATAGTATGTACACAATCAATATTGACATACTTTGTACAACTTATGTTAGCAATTAATATGTTAAAGTTATGAAGATATTATTAAAAAATTAATAAGTAAAATAAAGATGTTCTTCTCAAAAATATCTATAATTGACAAGATAATAAAAAGAAGATAAAATAAAGCTACTAAAAAGTGTTTAATAAAGGAAGGATTAAATTATGAATCTTATCGAAAAATATGAGAATATTGAAGAACAAGAAGAATTAAATCCAATAGAAAATGAAATAATCGAAAACTATATTTTGAAAAAAAATAGAAATGATTACAACGAAATATTAAAGAATGACACAAGAGTTGAAGTAGCATTAGTTTTATCACCAATAAGACATAACATTTTAAATTGGTACCATTTTGACAAAAATTCAAATATATTAGAAATAGATTCTAATCTTGGCGAAATAACAGAACTGCTATGCAAAAAATCAAAAAATGTTACTGTAACTGAAAAGAATATAAAAAAAGCTAATGCCATAAGCAAAAGATTTCAGGATATAAAAAATCTTGAAATACTAATTGGAGATGCTAGTAAAATACCTTTTGAAGAAAAATTTGATGTAATCATAATTCACTCTGTAAATAGAATAGAAATTGCTAAAAAAATGGCAAAAGAAAATGGAGTGATTTTACTAATAACAGAAAATAGGTTTGCAATATCGTATTTTGCAGGGGCAAGTTTTCAAAACAGATTGTATCAGACAATTACAAATCAAGCAGGTACTATTTATAGTAAAAAAGAAATAGAAGAAATATTAAAAGAACAAGGACTTAATAACTATAAATTCTACTATCCATTACCAAACTATAAATTACCAAATGTAATTTTTTCTGATACTTATTTGCCAAATGAAAATAGTACAAAAATGATGTACAACCTTTTATACGAAAAAGGCAGTGTGGTTGTTTTTGATGAACTTAAGGCACTGAAACAAGTGACCAAAAATGGACAATTTAAGTTTTTTGCTAATTCATATTTAGTAGAAATAAAAATGCCACAAAATATGGATAGTAACTTGGTAAAATTTGTTAGCTTTAACAATAATAGAAAGAAAGAATATCAGTTATCAACAGTAATAGAGGATAATCAAGTTACAAAAAATATGATGAATGATAGAGCCAAAAATCATATTGAATCAATAAAATTAAACATTAAAAAATTAAAAAAATTAGGATTTAATGTTGTAGATAAATCAGAAGGAGATAGAATAATAAGCCAATATATTGATTGCAACACATTAGACAAAGACATTGCAAATATAATAATGAATGGTGACATTGAAGAAGCATGCCTTGTTATAGAAATATGGTATTCTTATATAAAAAATAAATTTAAAAATAATGTATGCACAAAAATAAATCCTAAATTTGAAATTATTGATGATAGAACAAAAAACATGCAAATTTTAAAGCATGGATATATTGATATGGTTTTTGAAAATACATTTTATAAAGATAATGAATTCTTATTTTTTGATCAAGAATGGTATGAAGATGCAGTGCCATTGGAATTCCTATTATATCGAGCAATCCAAAATTTATATGCATATAATGGGGAAATTGAATCAAAGTATAAAAAACAAGACATGCTGGAAAAATTCAGAATTATTGAATACAATGACATATTTGATAAAATTGAAAAATATATACAAAACAAAATTATTGATCAAACATCTATAGAGT
>OCTW011605277.1_pt1 | contig 43982 bp, 47 predicted proteins | sample 1539671 | NCBI WGS metagenome assembly OCTW01 (sample SAMN02144230, study PRJEB22623) | gut metagenome | biome: sheep rumen | host: Ovis aries | place: New Zealand
CGTTACCACTTTGACCTTTGGTCTTATGCCACAACATTCCAGAAGTATGTTTGCCATACAATCACCACCTTCGTTAACGGGTTATTTAATATGTTTTTTGTAACTTGAAATAGGCATATTTGCTTGATTGAAGAGCAAGTATACAAGTGTTTGTGTCATTAGAACCTTGCTTAACAGAAAACGTATAAGTTGTATCATCTCCACTTGTTGATTCTTCATAATCTGATATGATGGTAAACCCCGCAGGATTGTTTTCTGAGGCATTTTGTGCAAATGTCACATACCACGGTTTGAAGTTGTCTTTTCGTACTGTAACGGATATATTGTGATTTGTGCTGTCATCAGTTATGCTAAAATCATAATCCGGCATTGTGTACCAATAGCAGGATACGCTTCTGTCTTTAATTTGATTATCACTATCATATGTAACGAGATTCGCAGAATATTCAGCTTCCCCATATTCGCATTCAACATTTACAGATGATAATCCATTAACTTCATATGATTCATATTGTACACCGTTTCTATAAACCAATAAATGTGTATAGCTTGTGTCATGGATAAGAAGGTTAATGGTATTTCCATTACTAGCCGAATTAAACACTTTCAAGTTGCCATAAAAAGGCATACACGGAAAGTATTTTGTCGGCATTGATTTTTCTCCGAATGTTAACGGTACATATGGATTGCGGGCAAATTTCACAGAGCCAATATTGGTATATCTATAAAGCGTGAAACCGTCAAACCATGTAAAGAATTCGTCAATGCTCATCCAGAAACGTCTTGCTACTCCACCCAATTCGCTATTGAGCACCGTTTTATCAGTGCACCCCTGCCGTGTTCCTTCCAGTATTTCAATGTCTGTGATATCTATACCATTCTTTATAATATCCCCAATCATGGCAACATGCGTTGATTGTACAAGAATGTCCCCTATTTGCATATCATCAAGACTATGTCTTACACCATTTGTGACTAAAGGATAAAGATAATTCATGCCCTTGATGCCTGAATAATACCACGAATCAATATTCGGAATATTTAAAGCATATCCAACAACGGTAGAACATGTTGTGCCGTAATATGTTGCAGAGTTTCCGGAATACGCACTGTTGACAAACAGCGCAGAATCTGGATTGGTCAGGCATGAATAAAACAGACCAATCGGCACATTAATGCCAATATATCGTGGTGTATTATAGGTATATGAGTATGGCATGCCTTCGTACTGCTGATTGGCTATAAACTGTCTCTCATATGACCCACCGTGGGATGTTAAGTAACTATCTCCTGTATTTACCATTGTTCTCGGCAAATTGGCCTTTGCCGTCCATTTTGCGTCAGTGAGTTGTCTTGCTCTTTTGATGGCATTGAATGCCCCTTCTGACGGTGGAGCAGAGTGTAAACCATAACGTAGATAATCAGAAATTCCACTTGTGAATATTGTATTTTCTGCGAATAAGGTTACCTTCGTAATTCTGTTATCAGCGGGCAATCTTTCAGTAATAATAACCGGAACAGAAAATCTAATATATTTTATTGATTCATCATCTGGTGCAAAATGAAAAGATTTAGTTTCATTATTGATTACAAATTGAAAGGCGGCAAGTTGTTTAATCCATTCTTTGTCAGCATTATATGCATGTATACGCAGATACCTTGCACCGTAATTGGTGCCCAAAACGCTGTTGATTTTAATTATATATGTGTTGCCAAAAGTTATAGGGATATAATCAGAGAGTGCTACTGGATAGCTAAGCACTATCAATTGCCCGGATGCGTTAATAGATGTGTGGCCATCGTAAGAAACGTCACTATCATTATTTATTTGTATCAATCCGGATTCAATAATTCTGATAACATCACCCGAAGATAGCATATTTTCCAATGCGCTCTTTAATTTCGGGATTTCTTCGCAAGCAGTCCTCGCAATGGCATCAACTGCCGTAATTTTGCTGACAGTCATTCCTTCCAAGTATGTGCTGACGGTTTGCTCTGCATCTGAATTGGTAAATAGCTGAATGACAAGGTATGCATGATTACCTGTGTTTGCGACTGTTGTGTTTAAAGTACCAGTATGTTCAACAACACCATATACTGCCGAATCCTCAGCAATAGAATCCGCAAATCCTATCCGCTTAGTAGATGATACAGAGCATGTGATTGCAAACCCTTTTACTCCGGATGCAGGTATTGCAATCAATCTTGCAGAAGTTACAAAAGAGAGTTTATCCGCGTTAATGTATAAGCCTCTTGCCTCAAGACCGCTGACATCAACAGGGATGTACTCGCTCAGAGCGCTCTTTAAATCATTAACCTCATTGGTCAGGTCGCTGTAATCGGCCGGGATGGAGTTGATCACCTCGTTACCCGCGGCCTGCACTGCCTGGATCTGAGCAGCACCAGCCTGATCAATGCCCTCCGTCACGTCCTGGGCATGCTCAGCTGCGCTTTCGGCATCTGCCTTTGCGGCCTGCGCATCCTCCGTAAGGGACTGCACGGTATTGATTACGCGCTCCACCCATCCGGATGCCGGATCCGGGGGAGTATCACTGTCGGTGCCAGGGATCACATCTCCAACGGTAGTCTTGATGCGCTTGCTCTTTTTGATTATGGTGCCATCGGTAGCCACAAAAGTTGCCAGGCCGGCACCTGTGATGGCCGTATCAGCAGAGGTCACCGGCCACACCAGGACATTGTCCTCCATGGTAGTGGCTGCTATATATGGATTCGTCTCAGCATGTCGAAGTGCAACGATATAAAAACGCAGTGTGTTATCTTCATCAACCCAGGGGCTCATGTCCACCCTGATCTCATTAGCCAGGTGCTCGCCCTGCTCTCCCAGGTTGAGAGATGTCATGGTATCAATACTGTACATCGGGATCACCTCCTGACATGACTATACACAAAAAAGGCCTAAATGTAAGTCGCGCATTTAGGCCTTTTGGTTTACTTCTTGTCCCTCAGATCTTTCCGCCACTTAAGGCCGGATTTTGAGCTCGGGAGATGGACCTTTCTACCCATCCAATTCTTCTGGATGTACTTCAGTTCATAGTCCCGATCATATCCGGCAGCCTCATAGGCGTCCAGGATCCAGGGGAGCATATCCGCAGCTTCCTGAGTTTTGCCTTCTTCAAGGAGTTTCATAAAAGGCTGCTTGTACTGTCCAGAAATAGCAGAGGCTATATTCTGCGCCGCCTGTTTCCAGTCAGTGGCGCCTTTGCCAGTCTGATACTGCAGGAGCTCGGCTACCTCAGATTTGATAGTCCCGGCATCCCCGGAATCGATAGCGGCATAAAGCTGGTTGTACTTGTTGTAGTCGTAATCCTCGCCATACTTTTCCTTCTGTTCCCACTCCTCCAGCTTCCAGTGCTGCTCTGCTTCGGTGTCCACGCCGGTGCCGCCGTACTTCGTCATCAGTTCCTTGGCCTTGGCCTCGCTGATCTCTCCGGAAAGATACCACTCTTTCACCTGGTCATAGATACCATCCTTTATCTGCGTTTCAGTATAGCCATAGTCCTGCAGGCGTTTCACCTCGGCGTCCAGTTCAGCCTGCGTGCCGCTCTTGGCAGCGTTTCGTACACCATCGTACACACTGCTGGTGGACTTTTCCTCGGTGCCGTCATCATTCACGGTTGGCGCCTCGGTGTTCTTCACCACCCATGCAAAAGCCTTTTTCTTGTCAGTGTACGCGCCGGTCTGGATCAGCAGGTCCACGGCCTCGTCATCGGTCAGCTTGTCGCTCTGCAGCATGGGTTTGATGAGGTTCCGCATGCCGGTAGCCAGGCCGGATTCCGTGGCACCCAGTCCCACTGTGAGGTAGGTGCGCACATCATCTGCTGTGGCCTGATCTCCGCGCCGGACAGCGTCAAGGTACATCTGGTAATACTTGGGCTTTCCAGAGTCTCCGAAAATCGTAAGGTTATCCTGCAGGGAATATTTGATGACTGCTCCCTCGGATCCACGCTTTGCATTGCCCACACCGGGAATGAATGAAAGGTCCAGTCCGGTTGCGCCATCTACAATGGTAGCCAGTGCGCGCGTATCACGCATGATGTTCTTCAGCGGTATGCCTGCGAATTTCGCCAGCGCGCCAAGAACATTCTCGGTAAAGCTCCATGGATCGCTGAACTTGCCCGCCTGAGCCCGGTCCAGGGCTGTCTTCAGGTCGCTGATGATACTCAGGTCAGCCCTGGCCACGTCGCCGCCCTGGAAGATTGTCCAGGCGTCTTTCAGGCCAGGGATCAGGGTTACCGCGTTCATCTCATCAAGCAGGTTGTTGCCGGCCGCGCTGGCCCACTTTTCGAGCAGCGTCTTGTCCTTGTCATCACGCCGTGCCGCGGAGAACAGGCCCTTGATCATAGCCTGCATGATCGCAGACAGCGTATAGGTGACCAGCGCTTTTCCGAACAAGGCAGGGTTTTCCTTTGCATGCGTGGCGGCGTCAAAAAGCATGTTCGCGGTCAACGTCGGTTCATTCATGAAAGCCGTGATGGTCTTCATAAACGGGTTTTTGCTCTGAATATTCGCACTCTTTGCCAGCACGGAATCATATACCTGTGTGAGGCGCATGAGCTCATTGAACCGTTCGCCGCATTTCGTCAGGAATTCCTCGGACTGAGTGTCCATGCCGGGGTTCTGGTCGGCCTGTTCCTTTTTCACGGCCTTCCACATCTGGCCCCATGTCATGGCATCCATTTTCTCCGGGAGATAGCCTACGACATCATTCCAGGTATCTTTCATGTTGTCGAAACCTTCGCGGCCTACCATGCGTCCCACAGTCCTGCCGGCGCTCACATCCTCGGTATCCAGGAGATACCTTGAGGAGCTGCGGCCGGTGTTGACATCAAAACCTCCGATATCCTTAATGGCCGCGGTGCCGGCGTACTGCTTGGCCTCCTCGAAAGCCTCACCGGAGACATCAGGCATACTGGTCGCAAGGTACTTCGGGTTAATGTGCACGGCCGCACGAATGATGGAAAGGGGCTGCTGCATGGCCACGGAAAGAGATCCAGCCACAGCGCCCTTTTTGAAGAGGGAGATCAGCTTTGAATAGAGATCGGAAGCATTGTCTCCCTGGACACCACCATTCAAATTCTGCATGAAAGTCTTCAGGTAATCGGATGCGCCTTTACCATAGTACGCCTCGATCAGGGACCTGGTGCTGATCTCGGAATCATCGTCCATCAAGTTCTTGACGTTCAGCACTTTGTTCATGTTCTCCACGCCTACAGTGAGCGCCGAGTAGGTGATCATTTCCGTGGCATGAGATGCTACCACGGTGCTGAAATCCTCAAGCAGCACAGCGTTGTTTGCGTGCCGTACCAGCTGCTTTGTGAAGGATCTGTGCTTCAGCCGGTTGTCATCGGTCAGGGAAGTGGTGCCGGCGTCGCTCTTCTGGTAGAGATTGCCGGAGAAGGATTTGAAAGGGTAGTAATACTTTTCCTTGTACTTCTTGATCCCATAGAGCTGCATGGAGGTTTCATTTCCATACCTGGCCATATCGGTACTCAGGAAATCCACCATGGCTTTTACGTATCCCTTCTGCTCCTCTGTCAGGAACTTGGAGATCTTTTCCATGTCGGTATCGGAAATCTTATTCCCGGAGAACCGGCGCAGGTCTGTGCGCTCAAACACGCTTCTCCGGCCTTCCTGTACATCGCCGGAATACACGAAACCGCCCTCATCCAGGTGATGACTTTCCATGCCGTTGACGTGCTCTCTGTTCCATGTGGCGTACAGACTCATGGCCTGTTCACGGGTCAGCGTGATATCTCGGCCCTGCTGGGTCTTGAATGTCAGCACATCGCCGTCCTGCTGTGCCCAGTCCCAGTAGTGATACTGCTGCATGATTTGGGTCATCCGGTTTTTCGCCTTGTTCATGCGCTTTCCAAATTCATTCTCTCCGCGCTCCAGTTCATGGAAGAGTCCGGTGAGGCCCTCGTTTCGGAGCTGCCGGAAAAAGTATACAGGTGTCAGGTTGTTCCAGTGGAAGGACTGGTTCGCCTTACTCAGGATGGAAGCGCCGGGGCCGGTGTACCGTCTCTTGGTATTGCTCGGCAGGTCCCGCGTGACTTCCGCGTTTACAGCGGCCGTCTCAATGCGCTTGCCTGCAATGAAAACCGTCTGCGCATTACGCACCAGCCGTGAGAAGTAGGACACAATGTCGGCCATCTCAGAGTAGGCGCGCCTCAGCTGGTCCTGCTCAACTCGGGCGGCGACCAGGTCCCGGCCTCTGCCGCTGAAATTCTCCTTAGCCATGCGGCTCCGGCGGCCATGCCTGGTGCTGATGATGTCATCCATGAGTCGGTTCAGGGAATCGATCGCGTCCTTCATGTCTTCATCCAGGATAAAACCACCGGGCGTATCCTGAGTCAGGAGCCGGTCATACATGGTGGAAAGTCTCTTGGCAGAGTCCTTATCCCATACCATGCTCAGGCCGTTGGCGTCTCTCTTGGCAAGAGTGGAGATAAGGGTTTCGATAACAGGTTTCAGTTCCTCAGGAACATTCTTGTAGTCCGTCTCGCGCCGGATCAGGTTATCGAGAGCTTTCACGCCCTTCTCCACGCGCCGGCGATACCTCACAGCTTCCTCGGTGGTACGCCTCAGTTCCCGGTCGTTCTCCAGCATGGTTTCATAGTATTTGGACTGTTCCACCAGTCTCCTGGTGTTTTCCGCAGTCAGCTGCCGGATGAGTCTCTGTGCCTCATCGCGCTGGCGGATCAGCTCGGCGCGCTCCGGATCCGCGGGGTTCGCCTGGATCCTTCCGGCCAGCTGGGATTCTCTCTGCTGGGTATTGGATACCATGGCAGCCAGATCAGCAGCACTGCGCCCGGCCACATAGTCACGAATGAACTCACGGCTGCGTTTTTCCAGGTTCTTGTACTCATCGGTGCCGAGCACGGTTTCCAGCTTCGCGTGGCTCTTCTGGTACCGGTCCATGGCGATCTTCAGACGGTTCTGAGCGGCGACCTTTTCATCCTGAGTCTGGGCCTTGTTCAGGTCATCACGGTACCGTTCGACTGTCGCCCAGTTGTTGTCTGCGGCGCTCAGGGCCGCACGGAAACTATGCAGGGCACGCAGTTCCTGAGGATTCAACACGTTCTGGTCAATACCCTGAATGAATTCCCAAAGGGAGCTTTCACTCTCGGCGTCCTCACGGATGGAATACCTTATGTCGGCCTCGTCAGTATTAAAGCGCTCGGAGAGAGGGATCACGTTGCCGGAATCATCATAGGTTACGGGATCGGAAGACTTGAACTGGGAACTGTCATATACAATGTAATCATCGCCATAAGCATTGGTTTCACTTGGATCAAGTACATTTCTGATTACCGTGGCAGTATAGCCGTTATTCCTGGCCCAGGAAGCAATGTAATCAGTATCATAGTAACCATTGCCAATCTCTGGCACCTGTATAGATGTCCAGTAGCTTTTATTTGCGTCAACTACAAATGGATTGTCTCCAAGATTCGCGTACCCTTCATAAGTGCCCAAATTTTTTTGTCTAAGAATGTCATCTTGCAGTTCTTCGCGAGTATATACACGCTTTGTATCATTGTTGATGAACGCATCACCACCTCTCACAAGAGGCTTGATTTGAGAATCAAGATCAATCAATGCGTCTGAAAGCGCGTATCCTTTAAAAATCAGGTCATAGTATTTTGTACCCTCGATTCTTTCGAGCTCATTGGGATTGTTTCTGAAATACTCCTTGATTTGCTGTAGTTCTTCATAAAAGTTCTTCCGGTATTCTAAGGTGTCGTAAAGGTACTCTGAGCGTTCTGGATCAAATAGTTCCTCGGCGGATTCTGCTGTGTTGGTAACAGCATAAAACACGTCCCAGAATTCCATGAAGATTTCATCGGGCGGGGTGTAATCATCTTCCATGGCCTTTTCTATTTCCGGTTTCAGTTTGTTGAACTCATCAAAATACATGGAAGCGGTTTCTTTTGCCATTTCTGGTGTGAGCCTGGAAATGTTACCACGAAGTATATTTCTGGCATTCTTGATGATGGTGCTGTCAGTTCCATCATCTTCTATGTACTGTGAATTTGTGGGCCGGACATCGCCAAATTTGGCATATCCTCTAGCCACACTAGGGTTGTTTGACAGGAACAGCAGCCGGTCATCTCTGAATCTTGTGAACCCAAAACGAGTCGTACCGTGATAGAGCTTCACCAGCTTGCCATTTTCATCAGTAGCGAATCCAGCTGCTTTGGCTGCTTCGCGCACCATGCGCCCAGCTGTAATTGTGTCTCCGCTGTTCACAGCATCCATGTACTCGGAATCACGGATGGAGTTCTGGACTCCGCCCTTCCTGATTGTCTCGTTATTCAGGAGCTGCTGCTCGGTGCTCTGATAAACAGCAGATGTATAGGTGTGGTTTGCCTCGTCGTACCGGCCAAACTGCCTCTCCATGTATTCATCTTTTTCCCGCATGAAATACTCGACGTCGGCTTTCCATGCTTCCAGCCCGGTCCTGACTTTTACCTGGTTGTCAGGGTATTTGGCGTTGTTCCGCTTATCGGCCCAGCTGGTATAGTTGTCCATCCAGTCACCGGACGGCCGCACCGTCTGCTGTGTGGAAGTAACACCGCCCCTGGCCAGATCCACGGCGCTAAAGTCATAGATGAGCTTGAAATAGTTCTCATGCCCGGCGAATTCATAGAATTCCGGGAGCATCTCGTTATTCAGGCACCATGCAATATATTCATCAGCAGTCTGTACATGCGCGCTTTCCTTGTTCTCCACCGCGTTGTTGTTGAGTGTGTCGTACAGCGGGAAGTCGCCCACGCCGGGCTTGCCTCCGGAAATGGAAGCAGTCAGATTGTTATCTGCCATGTACTTCAGCAGTGTGTTCATTGCTGCCCGGGCATCGCCGTTATGCATGCTCAGGAGTTCATTCAGGGTGTGAGCTTCTCCGACGTGCTTTCCGTTGTATGCCACAGGAATGTCCATATCAATCCCGCCGGATGTACTCTTTACTTTAGAAGGAACGCTGGCATAAGAGGGGAGTCCGTGGTTATTTATATTCCAGGTGGCCCGCTTGAATCCCTTGAACTGTCTGGTCCACTGTACCGGTGTATAGTCGGTTGCGCGGTTAATGTTGGTGTACTTTTTTATCACGGCAGGCATGCCGGAGGAGTGGTAGGGGATGATATACGGGATGTCCGGGCAGGCCAGCATCTGCATGATATGGTTGTATCCCAGGCCCACGCCAATGATTCCGCAGAAGGGGCTGTACATCGGATCATGCTCAATGGCTACAGCAGCTCCCCACGGAAATGACTGAGTGAATTCATGGTGGTTTTCAATCCCCCGCTGCTTGTACTCTTCCGCCACTCTGGCCGCACGCACATAGTCTCCGACAACAAAGCGCTGTTCCCAGGAAAGACTGGGATCCTGCCAGTTTTCAACCATGCCGGCATGTTCCCATCCGTAGATATTGTACGCAAGGCTGCCCTTTTTCAGGCTGCTCGGCGGTTCCGGAGCGAGGATATCAAACATGACAGAAAGGTTTACCTTTTCGCCACTGATTCCAAAGAGCACGGCCCTGCCGATTTCCTTAGTGTATGCCTGCGCGGTGAGCTTCTTGGCCGCAATGTCGTTGGTCTTCTGCAGGCAATCGAACACGTGCTGGATCATGAAGTCAGAGAAGGACTGAGAGCGCACGCCGCCGATACTCTGGATGAACTGCGATGTGAGCTTTCTCTGGCCCTTTTTCATGCCTCGATAGTATGTCTCGGTATAATCTGCGCTCTGGTCATCCTTTGTCCAGGTCGGAGGAAGCAGTGTGATCTCGGAATTGTAGGGCGTGAATGCGTCAACGGTCTTCGGCTGGTTGGAACCGAAAGAGGTATTGCAGATCGTGGCAAGCGCGCTGTTGATGGTGCGCATATTCTTCTGGCCTTCCACAGTTACAAGGTCAGCCATCTTGAGCAGCTTTAGCTGGGAAGGATCCATGGATTTAGCCAGCTTTGCAAAGCGTTCCGGAACATTTTTGCCGTAAGTCTCCTGGGAATATTTGACCAGACTGGTGTGCATATCCCGGATCTCATCGGCTGTCATGTCGCTGATCTTGTGGCCCTTGGCAAAGTCATAATAACCAGGGTTCTTTACTATAGCCTTTACAGCGTTGTTCCACTGCTTTACGGTCTTGTCCGCCCAGTTCAGAACAGAATAGCGCCGGGCTTCAACAAAGCAACCCAGGCAGGCAGTTTCATACCCATTATCCCTGAGCACCTTGTTCATTTCAAAAATGGCATCCCGGTTCAGATTGATGGTTTCAAGCATGGTTGCCTTGCCATCAGCCGTAAGGTGCATGCCAAACTTATTGAGGAAAGTCTGAAATGCCAGGCGCTTGTTACAGATCTTGGTAAAGTCGATGTTGATCGGGTACTCGCCATTGTTCACCCGGCAGCTGGCCGTAATCTTGCCGGTCGCCGGGTCCGCGGTAATTACTGCATCGTTGATATCATCAATGCCGAGATACGTAAACTTGGCGACAGCTACATCTCTCATCCATTTGGCCATGTCATCCATGTGCCCTATGGACTTATTGATCATGTCCTCAGAGAACCCATGCTGCCTCATGACGGCCTTTGTGATCTCTTTCGTGGAGAGGTATACGCCTTTCCCTCCGAACATTCCGGCTTCCTGGACCATGACATCAGGGTTCCAGTCTTCACCCATGATATCCCTGGCGTCTTCAATGCTGATGTTCTTAATGGTCCGCTCATCATAGGTACGGACAGAGTCCTGCTCATGCGGGCCATCAGGCATCACGGAAGGACCATTGGTGTCGCCCATGATCGTCTCCGCGGGCGTGCTACTCATGATCTGCATGGCCTTGTCCACGTTGAGGTTGTCAGCGGTGATCTCCTGGCCGGATGCTTTCAGCAGGGCCTGGTACCACATGCGCTGCATCTCATCGGCATAGTGCCACATGCCGTCATCGCCCACGTCCATCAGCGCGCGGGCTTCCAGGTGTGACGGATCCGCGGCACCGGTGAATGCGGCCTTGACCTTTTCGGCCAGCTTGGACACGAAATCAGTCATCTTCTGGAAAAGGCTCTGATCCTGTTTTGCCAGGCGTTCCAGCTGTTCCGGATTCTGCAGCATCATTTCACAGCCGTCAGCGATGACTTCAGCAATGGCGCCCTCGCGCGTAACGGGAGCACCGGCGCGCTCACGCTTGGTCATCATGTTTTCCACCAGCGAGTCAAAATTTATGCCGCGCCGGCGGTACTCTCCGATCATAAAGTCCCGGAGAACTGCATACTCGTTGCCTGTGCTGTTTTCTATGAAGTGAGTAAGTTCATGGGCGGCCGTCTTGAGCATCGCGAACTGAGGAACGGAAATGGGAGCCTCTCCGCGGGCCTTGCGTTCCTGGTTCAGGCGCTCATAGCCTTCCATGGTGTAGTTACGTCCGGAGTTTACATCCAGGAAAATGGTGCCGGTGGCCTGATCATACCAGCCGTTGCGGCCTTCCAGTTTCCCGTTTTCGTCAGCCTTCGACTGGAAAATGGTGAAGTTCACGCCGATCGCGTTGGACAGCTTTTTCAGTACGTCCACGCCGGCCTGCTGGTTAGCGTCCAGGGTATCCATGCTCACGGAGGAATCCACCGTAAACGTGCCCCTGGTCCGGTTCCCGGCCTTTGCTACGTTCGCCAGACGTGCCTGCTCATATGCCTGTGCGGCCTGTCTGCCGGCCGCCTGTGCAGCCTCCACGGCCTGCTGATTGAGCACAACGCCGGTGGTGGTGTTCATGTTGCGGTTGTAGTATCCGGACCGGAAAGCATCGGTATATGCGGTGACATAAGTGACAGCGTCCCCGCCAGTATAGGTGGAAAGCATGCCGTTCAGTTCATTCACGGTCATGCCGGAATCGCCGTTCTGCGCCATCTGCACGATAGTGGCCACGGCATCATCATCAAAGGTATCGACAGCATCAGCGTCCACCTGGATGGTACGGCCGTCCTCGGTTTCCAGAGTCAGCGTGATCCCAGGCATCTCAGTGGCACCTTCCACCTCAGGAAGCGCTTCCACGTCCTCGGTGGTTTCTGTGGTGGGTCCCGCTTTATCAGTGGTTACCTGATTATCCTCAGCCAGCTGTTCAGGGGTCAGGCTGCGTGCGCCGCCCTGTTTCTGTTCCTCGGTAGGCTGGGGCATCTGATTGCCATTGCCATTATCCGTGCCCTCGGCAGCCTGTTCCGGAGTGATGCTCCGGGCGCGGTTTCCGCTAGCTGTCTCGGAGATCCCGATCACACGTCCTCTGGTCTCGGTGCCGTCCTCATTGGTGACCGTGGCCATGCGCTGGCCGTTATTCAAGCCGGTGCTCTTTCCGGACTCCGCAACATTCCGGCCTGCGTCCACCGCGCTGTTTACCGTCGCGTTATTGGTCACAATGCTGTCGCCGGAAAGCATGGCATTGACTGTAGTCTGGGCGTTGTTTGCCCACGTGAGCTCGCGAAGTGCGCCTTCCATCTGTCCGGGCAGACTTGTTTCCTTACTGCCAGCCAGAATGGCCTGGTATCCGGTGCGGATCTTGTCCAGGATGTTCCGCCCGGCCTCGCTCAGGCCGTTCAGATTTGACCGGAATCCGGATGTAATCGCGTCAGTGATGAGTTTCTGATCCTTTTTCCCCAGGCCATTAGACTGCGCCATGGACTCCACTGCCGCGGGCACAAGCGATTCCTGCACGTCCTGCAGACGATCAGACAGCCTTTCCTGTATGTGGAATACTTCCATGCCCAGCTTCCGTTTGCCGGACTTTGAAGAACGGAAGATTTCCGCAGTCTGCTGCATGCCGAGGCCTTCTGCGATAGTGGCCATAGAGTTCCTGGAAGTCTCAGAGGAAACAGCCTTGCCGGCTGCACCTCGCTTGCCGATCATGCCAATTTCCTGACCGCCGATCATAAGACCTCCGGAAAGTGCACCTTCTCCGAAAGCCTGGACGGCCTCTCCGAGTTCCTGACGTCCGACGTTCCCGCGGGCCTCTTCCACGCTAATCGGCGTTCCATCCTGGTGCTGGCCAAACATCAGCTGCCGGCCAACATTCCTGTCATGCTCGGTCCTGCGTCCCAGGACTTTCCCCATGACGGTATCATACAGCTTGTTCAAGAAGTTGCCATTGAGCTCTTCGCTTCCTTCTATGAACGCGCCCTCCATGACCCTTCGGAATGCACCCTTGCTCAGATTCGGGTTCACAAGTGCGTCAAGACTGGCGCTCTCTGTAAAGGCTTCTATAACGCCGTCAGCAGTAGCGTCCAATACAGCATCTCTTACGCTTCTCCCATCTTCGAGTTCCTGAGCAAAAGTGTTTCCGGCAGCACTGGAAGACATGATGAACTGTGCGATCTGTTTCCCTGCTTTTGCGCCGCCTACAAATTTACCCACAGCAGCGGATGTCGCGGAATCGGCCGAGCTTGTGAGCGCATCAAAAAGGATGGAACCGGCCGGCTTATCAAAGCCGGGTATTTTTGTGTTCCAAATCTCTCCCGCGCGCTGAGACTGTGCAATGTCGCTGGCATTGGCCATGCGCTGAGGCTGGTAGTAATGGCTGTTCTGATCAAGGCCCTGGCCGCCGAGCAGAGCACTGCCCATGGCAATGGGCGTGGCAAGAGCGGAGGCAAGTTTTTCACCACGCGCGGTTCCCCATGACAGGGCCGCCTCGAGCGGGCCCTCTGTAGCGAACTCGCGGCGGTTGTTCTCAAGGACGCCTGTATACCTAGCATTCAGCTTTGGCCGGAGCTGCTCAAGGACCGACAATGCGGCATCACGTCCACGCGTTTTGTAGGTGTAGTTAAAATCCGCCAGTTCGCTGGGAGTCATGCCTGCAAAAATTACCGCTTCCATCGCAAGCTCGCTATTGCCTGCGATTTTTTCACGATAATCGATATCGTTTGCATAGGCATAGGCCAGATCGGCAGTATCCGCATCCCACTTCCCGCCGATATTCCTCAGTCGGCGCAGGCTTTGCGTTAAGACGTTATACTCCGGTGGATGTGCAATTGATTCATCATATCTCGAGTTTGCTTCGTATTCCTCGTCAATCTTATCCTTGCGGTAGTTTCGCCAGTCAACGTCCTCATAATCGATGTTCTGATCGCCGAAGAATTCCCGGGCCCAGGCCAGCTCCTGCTCCTGGGTGGGCGTCAGCTGGCGGTCCATGAGTCCCTGATAAGAGGTCCTGTAGTCACGTTCCCGGTCGATATCAGCGCTGAGATCTCCGTATGCCTTTTCATACTGGGTGAGCTTGTCCCCGTAATCCATTGCGATATAGGAAAAAGGATTCCCATTATTCCAGTCCCAGCCCTCGGGGACTTCCAGACCATGGTTGTGCAGCGCTTCTTCGGTTGCCCGGCGAACAGCGTCTGGTTCATCCATCTGCTGTGTATACTTCATAAGGAGATCACTGTACTCAGCCTGGGCATCATTGATGCGCTCGATCTCTTCGTGCGTCCAGTCCTGGTAGTCTTTCAGCCTGGTCTTTGTTGCGTCCAGATCTTCATCAGACATGAGTTCAGGATCCCAGGTACCCGCATAGCCGCCAGCTTCACGAATCATCCTGGCCGCCTCAACGCTTCTGCCGTACCACTGCATCTGTTCCGGAAGGGTGAGGCCACTCGGCATGGCGTCATCGTTGATGTCGGTGCGCAGAGGATCTACCTCGCCCTTTCCAGAAGTGTCCAGGTTCCGGATCCACTCCGGAAGTACATGCTCCTTGTACATATCAAGGGCGGTCCTGATGTCCTCGTTCACAGGTACACCTGTCTCACCGAGCGCCTTTATGCGGTTGATGTAATCGACGGTGCTGTCATCCAGCGCGTATCCCTGATGATTGTTCATGCGCATCTGATGCAGGACGCGCTCTACATTTTCAGGATCCGCCTGCATGTAATGCATAACGCCACGCACGCCACCGCCGCCGTCTTTCGTGTACATGTCGAAAAGCGCCTTCCGCTCTTCAGGCGTGGCGTTCAGGCTATCCAGCATGCCCCTCTGGCGCTGGGCATCCTCCAGGGACCTGCTCAGCTGCTCGGCACCATTAAGACGCTGAACCCTCAACCCGCCCTTATCACGCTGGAAAAGCGGGGTACCGTACCCACGGCCGCCATTGGTCTGCAGGCGTGCTGCCTGCTCAGCAAAGACAGCCGAGTTTGGATCTTTCAGCTGCCGTGCCGGCGTCTGATCCGGTTCCAGATATCCCTGGCCGGCATGATACATGGTATCTTCCCAGTTCGTATCACCGGACTTGGTCTGATGGTCAGGCTGCTGAGGTTTTGTCGGAGTGCCTGTAGTGGTGCCGGGCTTCAGCGTGCTGGGCTTGTTGTCCGGGCTGCCTTTCGACAGGATGGCATCCCGCAGATTACTGCCACCGGTGCTGGTCGAGCTAGCGGCCTGTTTTCTTGCTTCATACTCTTTCAGCTGCTCTTCTTCTTCTTTACGCAGCTTCCGATTCTTGGCCATAGTACCGTACCCTCCTGTTTATTATCTACCTCCACCGCCCTGGGTGCCTCTCTTTTTCTCCTGTGAACTTGTGCTCAAGTTCTTGGAATGGAGATTATTTATGTAATTGGTAAAGGCCCCGTATATAGTGGACGGTCTTTCACCGGTGCCGCTGGTGTTGTTTGTATTGGTCCCCGGTTTCTTTTTGTTGTTGGAACCGCCCGTCCTGGTTGTTGTGGTGGGCGTGGTAGTGGTCGGTTCCTCGCCGGCTGTCCACGGCTGCTGCTCATAACCAGGCGCGGCATCAACGGTATTCGGCGTTGCATTCGGATCCGGGCGCGGGCCAAGATACGAAGCAATGTCTCCCTCAGTGTATCCGGCGCGTGCCAGCAGCTCCGCGTTCGGCCATTTGCCCTCTTTGAGCATCGTGCTGACCAGGTTCCCGTAGTACGCCCTGTCTTCAGTCGTTGTCTGGCGCTCGAAGTTCCGGTCCGCGTTCCACTGGCTGAGCTGATCCAGGTACCGGTTGTAATCGAAATTCCGGTCCGTGTTGAACTGGTTCAGCTGGTCGCCATACATCTGATAGGCAAAGCTCCGATCAGCATTGTACTGATCCATCTGATCCCTGTGCTGGTTATAGGCGAAGCTCCGGTCCGCATTGTACTGTCCAAGGGCATCCTGATACAGGCCATAGTCAAATGTCCGGTCCTTGTTCCACTGGCCCAGAGCATCCTGATACCGTGCATAATCCTGGGCATCAGCATTCTGATACAGGCCATAATTCTGAAGCATCTGGTTCCCCTGATCCTGCCAGCGCTGATATGCCCGGTCATAGAGTGCCGGGATCTGGTTGTTCAGCTGGGTGAGGTACTGCTGATAGGCCTGCTGGCCTGCCTGCTGGGCATACGAATTGCCGTACCCGCCGGTCATGGCCTGAGCCTGGCCCATGGTATCCATCATGGCCTGCTGACCGGCCAGCATGTACTGATCCCGGTAATTCTGGTACAGCATGTCCGAGTTCAGATCATACTGGAATGGACCACGGCCGGTGATCTTGCCCAGGAGATCATTGAGCTGCTGGGTGTACTGGCTTTTGTACGGGCTCATTGCTTCCGGAGCCTGATACTGTCCGGGCTTTTCTGCGTTGAAAGAGAAGGCCTGGGGTTTCTCGGCGTTGTAGGAGAAAGCTGCCGGCCGCTGTGTGGTGTCCGTCCACTGGCTGGGCCGCTGGCCGTTACCGGCGGAGTAGGTTGTCGTTGTCTTGCTTGTGCTGGTTCCGGTGCCCATAGCACCGGCTGTACCGCCCGCAGCCTGAGGCGTGAAAAGGCTGTTCAGGCCATTGAGGTCATTGAACAGTTTCTGCTGCGCTGATGCTGAGATAGTTCCAGGAGCGTTTGGGGAATTGGAAGCATTACCTCCGATTGCAGCATAGCTGTTCGTATATGAACTGCCCTGCGGGTTCATGTCCACGGCAGCACCATTAAGCTGCCCGGCGGCCTGCTTCACGCGCAGGATCCGCGGGTCCGTGGTGGTAGGGTATTCCCATTTGGTGTTTGCTGGCATTTATCAGCACCTCCTTAGGCTGTGCGTGCGTAGTAGTAAATACCGCTGCTGGATGTAACGAGCGTCCATGTTCCAAAGCCGAGCTCTGCCGCCACATCCGTGGCCTGATCGCGCATGATCACGCAGTGCACCGGATAGATGAGATCCAGGATTTCCTTCCCATGCACATACATGGTCCAGTCATCGCCGATGTAAAACTGGTCATTTGCCAGGGGATATGCGCCCAGACCAAAGCTCTCGTCTCCCCAGAACATATATGTCTCGCCGACAGTGATGCGCATATCCATGATTTCCACGGACAGCTCGTCATCAATCAGCACGCGCACGGTGTACTTCTGGGTCCGTGACAGTTGACCGACCTTGTACACCACAAGCTCACCGGAATCAAAACCGGTGCCCAGGGTTTCCCAGGTACCGCCATCCGGCATCAGCTCGGCCGTGGCAGTCAGCGAGTTCACGCCCAGGTCAGTCCAGGTGTAGTCTGTGATAATAGCCAGGGATTCACCGGCCGGATCTTCCGTGCCCGTGGAATCGCTCCGGAATGCACTCAGGTTCAGAATCTGTGGCTTTCTGTACGCGGATACCGTAAAGTGCAGCTCCACCGTCTCGGTGCGCTTTCTGGAATCCACGATCCGGCAGTATGCGCGGAATTCCCCTGACTCATCCAGTACCGACGTGGTGACGCTTGCGGTGGTTTTCCCGGACACGTATTTGCATCCGGACCATTCATAGCTTGTGATGGTCGCGCCATAGCTTGAGCTCGCCGTGACGGCCAGGGTAACCTTGCTGGCACCCTGCACAAGGAGATCGTGGAAATCATCAATCTTGGTTACCGTGCCCGTGGCGGAGATGGTATAGCTCGGGATAAACATGCCTACATGCCATTCCTTTGTGCCGGTCGTGTCCCCGTTCTCGTCCCTGCTGACAATCGTTACCGTGATATCGCCGGAAAGAGATGACGTTTCCTGGTTTGCCCAGCTCACCGGCACCGTATAGCTCGCCTGGGTAGCGCCCTTGGCCACTGTGACCGTATGGCTCTGATTCCCAATAGCCCAGGTCACGGTGCAGGTAAGTCTGCTCATGTACGCATGCGACCACTTCACCACGCTGGTCTCGCCGGCTGTGATGTTAGGAGCGGACGTCACATCCACGGCACCGCATGCCTGCACATTAATCGTGACGGTAGCCGTGCCGGTCTTTCCGCGGGAGTCTCTTACACTCAGTGTGTATGTCTGATTCCCGATCTTTGTCAGGATGCCGGTTGTGCCGCCGGAAGTGCCGGATATGCTGCCGGATATCGCGTGCCCGGTGATGGTGCAGCTGGAAATTGTCGCACCATAGCTCGAGGAAACTGTAGGAGTCAGCTTGGCCTTGCTCTTGTACTGCCGGTAATACCCGTTATATCCGTCCACAACAGATGCAGCCAGAGAAGCGGAGACGGAGTAGGAAGGCACAGAAACGGTCTTGCTCTGGCTGGAACTGCCTGTAACGGTGCTGCCCTGAAGCGTTTCAACCTTAACATTCATCGTGCCGCTGTTCGCGCTCGGGATGGCCGCGCCCCAGCTGGCCGGGATGGTGTAGCTCTTGGATGTCGTTCCTGCGGCGACATTTTCGGAGTGGCTGTAGGATCCGCAGGACCAGGTGATCCTGTGGCTCAGATCACTGCTCGCCGGAGATATCGTGACGGTGTGTGCACTGCCCAGCGTGGCGTTTCCGCATGAGAACGTGCTTGCCGGCGCAACGTTGGAAGTGTAGGCGAACGTGATCTGCAGGGTAACTTTGTAGCTACTGGCCGTGGTATAGATGAAGTACACCCATGCCTGGGATGTAAGGGGAGATGTACTGATAGCGGCATATCCTCCGGAGCTGGAGATATCCACGCCGCGCAGCTTCACGCCGTTGTAATAGCTGTCTACCGCCAGCTTAGCCGTACCGTATGAAGAGGATGCCGGAGATCCCGACCAAGTGGCCGTGATCCGGATACCGGTAATGCTCGCGTCAGAGTGGTGACTGATCGCGTTGAATTGATCAGCAATGGAAATGCCGTATCCATAAGTGGTTGGCTGGTGGCCGCCGGTCGTGCCGGCGACAGAATAATTTGAAACAATCGTTCGCGATACCGTATAGTTGTATGCCATTTATCTCCACCTCCAGTCTATTCCGGTGGGCCGTACAGTGGCCACCAGATTACCCAGGGAAAACGAGGAAAGGATCTGTGCGCTTGTGATGTACAGACTCGAATTGCTTAAGTAGGCCACCTCCTGGCCGCCCATGCCAAAGGAAATGCGGTCGCTTGTGATGGTGCAGGTAATGTTTTCCCGGACCAGCACCTCCGCACCGGAACCGTCCGTGACGCGCTGCAGGTTATCACCTATGGCCACGCCGTACACAGGCAGGCCGGTGGTGGTGTCGTAGTACAAAAGTCCTGACTGGATGTAGCTGTCCGACTCAATGCGGTATCCATTCAGCAGGTTCACGGCGTTTTCCAGGGAATCAAGGCCTTCTGTCACATCGGTGTACTGCTCGGATTGAATGAATCGGTTCAGGGTGCCGGTAGCCGTGTCCTGGATCTCCCTGGTGATGTCGGATCGAATGGTGCCGAAATCTGAAATGGCCAGGTAATTCTCCCGCATCTCATGATAGATCTCATCACGGTAGTGCTCGACAGTGTGCGCGTTCTTCACGATCAGCGACCTGAGTTCCTGAGCCGTGGACGCGATCTGGGATGCGGCGGAGGATCCGGTTGAGGCGCTCAGCTGTGATGTGACCTGGACAGCTATGCTCTTGTCCAGCTCTACCACGGCGCTGTTGAGCTGCTCTGCCAGCCTGTAAAGCCAGGAGTAGCATTCCCTGAGCTCCATGGATCCCTGCATGCTGACCGGGGGATGATCAAATACGGGCTGCATACTGTCTCCCTCCGTCCTTGTAGGTCCGTCCGATGGAGATGATGCGGACCAGGCCGGTGCCTATCAGCTTCATCTGCACGTGATCACAGCGCCTGGGCATCACAGGAATGTTGTAGGTGGCCGTCTTCTTGCCCCACATGTCCCCGTCCTTGTGCCACTCGCCATCGCTGTCGTACTGGAAGTACACTTCCACGTGGCTTCCCTCGGTCAAAGTGGCGCGGATCACGAACTGTGACAGGTATTTTTGATTGGGCGTTTCATATCCATAGGTTCCGAATACCGCCTCAAAGGGTACCGTGCTGATGTCCTCGGGCGTGCCGGTGGTACCAAGGAGCGCTAGCAGGGTATTGTGATCCGCATCCAGGCAGTACAGTTCATCGCCCACGGTGGCAAAGCTGTGCGCATGCAGGTTATCCTGCCGGTGCCAGGTGCGGTGCAGGGTATCGTAGACAAACAGGTGCCATGCTCCGTGGATATCCCGCATGCTGATATAGTAGTAATTTCCCCAGGCACCGGCCACGGCATCCGAGTATAGCTCATCGCCGAGTCGATAGCTGATTTCCTGAGGCAGGGAGCCATCATAGATCATCACATGGGTGCGGCCCTTGTACACCAGCGCCTCGCCCACCACGCAGATGGAGCGCCATGAACCGTCCTGCACGCCGCGGCACAGGGTTGTGTTGATCTGGAAGTTACTGGGCGCGTATCCGGTCACCCTGTGAAGAACGCCCTCCTTGAAGAAGATAGGGGAGCCTTTAAGCGTGGCCGCGCCGGTCCATTTCCCGTCTGTGCCGCAGCTGGCAGTGTAGCTGTCCGTGGAAATGCCCTGGTATTTCTCCCAGTTCCGGAAGTCACCCAGGGCGCAGCACCTGATTTCATTAACGGTTGTTCCGTCCACAAGGCCGTATTTACAGCCCCAGATACGGTTGTCGGACTCGGTGACGTAGTCCAGATCAGGCACGCGCCGGGACACATTGACGGTGCCCTGCAGGGAAACCGTCTGATCGATCAGGCCTGCAACGGTGATCCAGTCATCACCGCGGGCATAGATCAGCTTGCTGCCATTAAAGGCATTGATCTGGTCCATGAGCGCCTGGGAATGGATGAGAGGATCACCAGCCAGGCCGCTGATCCGTACGCCGTCGAACTGCTTGTACTGCTGACCGATACCAGGCGCGGATATCCGGGAATAGACTGTGGCCACCTGAACCCATTCCTCAGTAAAAGAAGAATACTGCTTGAGCACATGCACGGCATTGCTGGTATCTATCCATAAGTCACCGTTGGCAGGGCTTGTTGGCGGCGTACTGCTCACGGTGTACTCGGAAGGGGAGTATGTGGTACCGTCCAGCCGGCAGACAGATATGGAAACGGCAGCGCCTTCGGAGAGATCCCAGGAAGCGCCCATGCTTCCGTGTTCGTTGATGTCAACCGTGTTAAAGTAGACTTTATCCGGCCAGATGCACACATACGCGCCCATGGCCACAATCTGTTTCGGCTGCATCTCCGGCTGCGTGGAAAGGAGCATGTCAGGGATCAGGACGCCGCCATAGTACACACGGCCGCTGTCAAGGGTCACCAGCGCGGATCCCTTGCCCATGATGCCATCCGGATCCTCGAAGGTCTGCACCAGGGATCTGGCCTTGCGCGTGGCCAGCATAGGAAAGAGATCACTGCACAGGTTTGTCTCGTCCCACATCTCGCCATCATTAATGCGCCGGTTGTGGTTGTATCCGGTGAACTGTTCAGTGAAGAGAACCTGCCTGGCATATCCGTTGAGCTGAGGTAGCTGTGGCATGAGATCCCTCCTTACAGTCTCCACTGGTGGACGCGCTGCACAGGCATATACGTCCTGCTCCAGTAGTTGTTGAACGTTTCCAGGGCTGAATTGAATAGTGCTGAGTCATTGGCATAGAGATCCATTTCCTGGTTGATCAGGTCAATCCTGGACAGCAGCCAGAAAAGGTATACATCTGTGTAGGGCTCCCGTATCAGGAGCTGGGTCCCGCGGTCCACCTCATTCCCATATCCAGGGAAATCAGGAAGTTTCGGCGGGCGCTGGCAGGGCATCGGTGCCGGTTCATCCCACGGCGTATGTGCCCAGAAAATATGGCTGGCCGGGATCCCCGGAGCTACCTGGTGCGTTTTCCAGTCCTCCGGCGGCTCAGGCAGCATCTCCCGGATGTAGTCCGGCAGGGCATGGTTGACAATGGTGTCATTCCATACCTGGCCATCCAGCTGGGACAGCCACATGATTTTCTGCTCGTCATCAATTCTGTTCGGCCGCATGGTATCGGCTGTGGTCAGTGCATCCTGGATGGTCATAGTGTCCTCCAATCAAAAGAAGGGGACAGGCTCTGCGCCTGCCCCCGGGTAGTTAGACGCGCCGGAGCTCTGTGTCTTTGCCGTGGTTCTCGAGCTTTTCACGCATTTCAATGGCCTTGTCAACGGCGTCCTTCCAAATCAGGTAGCGGTCATAGAGCGGGGCCGGAAGGTCCACACCCTTGCCTCTGGGTACCTGGTAGTTCATCCCGTTGACGCCGATATACAGGAAGTTCGCCTCTCCGCGTGCGGCCGGGTAGATGTGCACGTCATCTACGATCACGTTCCAGAGGTCCGTGCCGTAGTCCTTGTACGCATCATACTCATGCTCGCGGATATGGATTACCTTATTGGCGGCTGCTTTGTTGGCGGCCGTTTCGGTGGCGTTTTCCATGGTATCGGTTCCTTCGGTGGTGGTTGCTGCAGCTGTTCTAGACATGATAGGCCTCCTTTATTAGGCGGCAGCGCCCATGTTGGCACTGGTGCGCTTTCCGCGTCTGGATGCGCACTCAACAATCTTGAGGCGCTCAGGGTACAGGATCTTGGTGGCCATGCTGAACTTGCTGCCCACGGTGGAGAACTGGTTCAGAGGGCCGCCGACCTGCTCGCGGGACTTGATGATCGTTTCCATGCCCGCGCCCTCGGGGTCAACAACTCCAAAAGCATCTTTCCCGAAGAAAAGGCACTGGTAGACGTTGCCGTTGGCGCTGGAATACACGGGAGCCAGGGGAGAACGCACGAAACGCACGCCGGCAATGCGGCCGATCTCGCCGCGCAGCCAGTCCTCAGGGCTGTACTCCTTCACGGCCTGCCATTCCTTGTCCCTCCAGATATCGTACACGCAGTCTGGATGGATCAAGCACACGTACTCCTCGCCGGAGTAGAAGGGCACCTTTTCGTTGATCATGTCCGTCACGGTCTGTTCCACCATGTCCACGGTCATATAGGCCGCGTTTCCGGCAGTACCCATGGCGGTGATCAGCTGGGCACGGGTGGCAGGAGTGGAAACATACGCACCGTCTGCATCCAGCACGTCCGCAAAAGCAACATTGGCATTCGTGGTCAGCTCGGCACGGATCAGCTTCTCATAGGTCAGGCCCATGGCCGCGCCGAGTTCCTGAGTGCCGCCCAGGATCACGTCATCGATGGCATGCAGATCGAGCACATCGGACACGGTAAAGTACAGACCGTACTGGGTGATGCTGGCGGTTGTCTTTGTCATACCGAGCTCGACGCCCTCAGGGATTACTGCTTCCTGCAGCACCTGGGCATCAGGCAGGGTATCAAACTTGCGCCACTCGGCAGTCATACCGGAATTGGCAGGAAGATTGTATGTACGGCCGAGCTGCTGATAGACGAACTTATCGCGCGCGTTCTCCATCAGCTCAGTGTCGTAGTAGATCTTCATGGTCGGGGACATTTTGGTATTCGCTACAGCCTGTCCGGTGTAGGCGTTGACATGTCCCGTGGTGGTATTGGTCAGGGTGCCGGCTTCAGCAAATCGCTGGAGGTTGAGATAAAGGATTTTTCCCATAGTTCATTCCTTCCTCAGAGGACGATCTTATCGCCTCTCTGCACACGCCGGCGCACCTCCTCTCTGTCTTTCTTGGACCATTTGGAGGGGTCGGCTTTAATCTCTACTGCCGCCTGATCCAGGAGCCCGTTTTCGGTAGGCCTTGACGCGTTTGCAGCCTGTGACATGGCGATTCTGCGAGATGCCATGCGGGCGCCTGCGTCAATCTCGGCCCTGTGTACCAGATAGTAAGCATCCTCAACGGACAGCCCGTACTGTGGACTCGTCAGCTGTGCGAATTTCGGATTGCCTCTCAGCTCTGCGATCAGATCAAAGCCGGGAACGCTTTTCTGAAGTTCCGCAGCCTGCTGCTGGAGCTTGGCAATATGCTGATTGAAAGCCTCTTCTTCCCGGTCGCGGTTCCGGATCCGCTCCAGTTCCGCTCTGTCACGTTCCAATGACTTGATCTCTTTGAGCTGGTCCACGGATACGCCGCGTTCCAGGGCCTCACTGGCCAGCCGGTCATCGTCATTGTTGTACGCGTTGACCAGGGAATCGATGTCTCCCTCCTGCACACCGTACTTTTCGTACATACCCGAGAGCACCGGAGCCAGTTTTTTCAGTTTATCCTCGGAAACCTTCACGTTTTTCACGCGATTCTGCACTGCAGTCTGCATCTCGCGGTCATAACGCTCACGGTATTTTTCCTTGGCTGCCTTCCAGCCGGCTTCCTCATCTTCCCCAGCGCCGTCCTGGGGTGCAGCTTCCTGGGCTTCCTGAACTCCGTACCTCACATTCGCGAGAGGGTTCGAACGCCGGTGAGCTGCTGACGGCCGTTTGTTTTCCTGAGGCGCGGCGTCCGTCTCGTTTACGCCCGTTTCGACTGGTTCTGCTGCCGTTTCAGGAGCTCCGGCAGTAGGGGAGAGTTCGGTGAAACGCTGCAGATTGAGTCTCAGTATATGCATTTTTGTTTCCTTTCTGCCCGTTGGTGGGCGATCCCATGAGGGATGTATAGCACAAAATTTCTGAAATGTAAGTCGCGCTGTTACTCAGCTAACTTGATGTTTCCTTTGACTTTCAGCTGTACACACTCAGGATGGATGTTTTCCAGCTGCTGGATACCCATGAGGTACATATGAATACAGTCATCTATGCGCTCCGGTATCATGCCGTCAGGCTCTCCATCATCCGGGAGTGCCACCTTGAGCCAGCACATGTGATCATCTTCATGGTGAGTGATGGTGCACCGGAAATCGCAGTTTTCCCGCACCCATTCCAGCTCTCCGCGCAGCATGGTCCAGGCGATGGATGCGGCCGCACAGACAATGTCCTGACCAGCCGGAGCGAAATTGGCGTGACCGATCATACGGATATTGATAGAACGAGATGATTTCTCAGCTGTTACGGATAACACAGGCGTCACCTCCATCAGTCAACCCGTGATGCCTGGGCGGCTCTCTCGGCAGCTCTCTGGGCTATCGGGTTATTGGCGTACCGCTCATCCGGGCCAGCCAGTTCTCCCTGAGGTTTGGATATATCCCCGCCGCCAGGTAATGCCACGGCCGGCATCTGTGGCTGCATTCCGAGAGCCGCGGCAACCTGCTGCACCTGTGCAATAGCATTCGGATCTCCGATCTCCATGGCCATGTTCATGGCAATCTCGCACAGCGCCTGAGCTGTCTGCTGCAGGCTGTGCTGCTCTCTGATCCGCTTCTGCAACTCCTCGCGATCCCGGAAGTCCATCATATCCAGGGCCATGATTGCCTGGTCCGCCATCTGAGGATTGAAGAAACCTAGCTGATACAGCTGCAGGGCCAATTCATTATTGGAGGCTTTGGTGTATGCATTTTCTCTCTGGGCATGCACGTGGATATCAAAAGCGGGGAGACGGAATCCCATATCCTGTCCATACATGAATCCCTGGGCCTGTGCCACCAGGCGCTCATTGCTGTATTCGACGTACCGCTCCTGGCCACGCGGGCCGGTGATCCGGAACTGTCTTGACAGCGAGTAAAACTGACGCACGCGCTCAATCGTCATGGCATACAGGCGGGAACACGCACGGTACCCAGCTTTTGTGGAATCCTTTGAGGATCTGCCGGCGTCCTCACGCAGGGCAGCCAGAGCACTGGCAGCCGTAACACCGGAAGGAGCTGATCCATTCTGGACGTCTGTATTGCCTGTGGTCCATTTAATCTGGTCGATGAGCTCCTGCATTACCGTGATGGTGTTGCTCGGGATCCCTGGCGCCTCAATCCTTCGTATGTTCCGATCATCCAGTATGCCCTTTACGTGAACAAAAGGCTTGGTGGTATCCAGCATTTCCTCTTCATTCACACCGCCGTCATCCCGGATGAAATGTCTGGGCGTTGCGCTCACAACGGCATTTGTGACCAGCGCCTGATTGATCAGGTCAATGTCCTTCTGCGTACCCTGCGCTATATCAATCAGGCCATATCCGCACGGTGAGCCCTCAATCGGATAGAGCGGGTCGAAAACGAATGGATACAGGCCGTCATCATAAAAGCCGCGGTCACGGGTAGCCGGATCATCCTCAGAGGAATAGATCACTGTTTCCCCGCAGAACTTGCAGTAGTGCAGCACCTTCCTGCCGTTTACGCGCTTGTGATAGTACCAGTCGATTACCAGGCTCTTCTCTGAGGTATCAACCCTGTCATCATACTTGTACTCCTTGACGTTGAAATACTTTGCGCCCTTCAGCTTTCCTCGCATCACGGGCCACATTTCCTCGATGAGTTCATTATCCACCAGCGCCACGTGGAATACATTCTGCGAATCCTGGATATCGGAAATGCCTGGCTCCCAGAACAAATTCAGCACTGAAACATTCTTGATGGCGATATCTCCGAGGCCATTGTGCATATCCTTGTCCCAGAAATCACCATAAATTCCGGTGCCTTCGATGAATTTCTGCCACTGCTCCTTGCTGTATGTCTCTTCAAATCCATTGATTTCCAGGATAACGGGGAGAATATCGGTGAGACGGTCTGCTTCTTCCTTGTCATCCCTCACGCGTGGCAGGATCACCGGCTCAGGGAAAGAGTCCATGGCATCAGCGTGCTTACCAACTATGCAATTCCACAGCCATGGCGTGCCAGTCCTGTTGGCATTGCTTCCCTTTACACCAGTTTTTTCTATTTCCGCCCAGTTCTGCAGCTTCCACCATTGCTGCGCGGACACCACACGGCGCTCCAGGGATGCCTTGCCATCTTTGTATTTCTTCAGCGTGTCGATAGCTTTGCGCAGTATGTCCTCAGTGATACGGGAGCCGGTTATCTCATTTGCCAGGTCCGTGGTTGGCTGTGCCTGTCCTGAGGCAGCCATGGCCTGGCTTTCCGTGGATCCCGGCATAGGTGCCTGTCCAGGTGCGCCCTGGCCGGGAACTAGTTCCATTCCGGAACCAGTTGCCGGTGCCGGTGGCATGCCTGGCGCAGCTGGTGCCGGGCCCATGGCCTCACGCTGTGCCCTCCTGGCCTGGATCCTCCGCATCTCTGCTGCCATCCTGTCCACAGCTTCCTTTTCCTCGTCGCGCATGCCGTCAGTGGCCCTGCGCCGAATGTTCATCTCGCTCATATCCATATCCCTCCTTATGCAAACTGGTTGAGCGGGTCGCTGCCATATATTGGTGTATAAATCTCTTCGGGTTTAATCGGTTTCATTGGGCGGTACTGGCACATGTACCTCCACTCATCCGCGATATGATCCTCTCCTAAACTGTCAAGATCCTCCTGGTCATGGTCATCGTACTGCAGGAGTGGTATCGTCCGGATAAAGTCCTGGCATGTGTTGAAAACCTGAAAGCTCGGATAGCCGTCTTCATCAAATGCCAGGCGCGCGTGACACTGCTGCCATCCTTCCAGCCGGTCCTTATCGGAATAATCAAAATAGAATCCATATTCCTCAGCCGTTTCACCCACGCTCGGCCCTCCGTCCTTATTCCAGATAGCCGAGTCAGCCGGGCCTATGATTTTCCTGCCGCGCAGCAGGGGATGATGGTCCTCAATCTCACGCAGTTTCCGAAATACTTTGGTCTTGTCCCACTTCAGGCCTGTGTCCGGAACTGACATGCCGTTTTGTTTTTCGCATCCGTAATACTCAAGGATCCGGTACATGCGGCCGTCATAATCCATGGTGTACCAGCCCATGGAAAAAGGCTTGCGGTATCCCCAGTCAAAAGAGTGGTACACAGGCCAGTCTTTCGGGATTAGGAAAGGATCTATCACATGTGTCAGCCGGCGGTCATTGTAGTGGGCGGGTGCATCGACGAAGTCCTCAAAGTACTGACCGATGAATACGTTCCAGTCGCCGTCCCTCCAGGCGGACCTGAGTTTCGGAGGCAGCTTGTTAAGCTGCTTAATGTAATCAGGCTGGGCCTGCATGAGAGCCAGATTGTCCGTAGCTTTGGCAGGGAAGAAAACATAGTCATCCGGATCCTCATCAGGCAGGAAACGCCTGTCCACAAAAAGTCGCTTGATGTACTGGTGCGCCGGGCCTCCGGGGTTGCAGGTGTATATGATGTGTTTCGGAAAGTTGTTCACGCCGCGCAGGCAGGGTTCAAAATACTGACTCAGCCATTCCTCCTTGAGGTTTGTCGCCTCGTCGATAAAGATGATGTCATATTCCATGCCCTGGTAGTGGCTGGCGTCTTTGTCCTGATTGAAGTAGTCACACTGGATCAGGCTCCCATTATGGAAAATGAATTGATACTTCGACGCATTGTACTTAGCATGCCAGGGACACAATATCGCGCGCAGCGGGTTGACATGGTTTTTTTCCACTTCGCCATGGGTCCGGCGCACAATACATATCTTGATGCCGGGGTATTTGAGCGCCATGGTCACGGCTTTCTCCCGTATATAGTAGGATTTCCCTCCGCCGCGGGCACCGCCATAACAGATGTATTTCTGCTTGGCACACATTGCTTTCCATTGGCGCGGATTCGGGGTGAAAACTACCTCATGCTGTGGGGTCCGCGTCGGCATCCTGCACCGCCTCCCCATCTGATCCCAGGATCCGGAAAGTCACCTGGACCGGCGTGGTATCCACCTTGTCGGCCTCTTCTTTCTGTTCCAGCTGCCTGCGCATCAGATCCAGACGCTCACGCTCAGCAGCTGTCATGCCGCCGAAAGCCTGCATGATGGTGAGCTGGTTGGTCCGGATCGCAGAGGCCAAAGCCACAATGTCCCGCAGCGCCTTAAGCTGTTCGACGATCTCCAGCTCTGCGAACTTGTCCAGAATCTTGTCGAATATCTCATTCATCTTCGCCGCCACGAATCCGGCGCGCTTCTCATACGGGATCTCCGCAGGGATATCCTTAGCCAGATCTGCAGGGGACGTGCTGATCTCTATGGCAGTGTCAGCCGGAAGAGGATCCTTCCTGGTCTTTCCGGGCCCTGGATCAGGCCCCTTTGGAGTAGGCCCTGCCCGCCTCTCGAATAGTGCCCAGCCGTCACGCTTCGCGATATGCTGCACCGCCTGCCGCGTCACTCCATACTTTTTCCCGAGCTCAGCAAATGACATATCCGTTTTGATGTAATCATCCTGCATCTGCAGCACCATATCCGGCGACAGCAGATTCTTTCGGGCCATACACCTCCCTCCTTTTCTGGCACCGTATCACAAAAAATCTGTTTTGTAAGTCGCGCTGTTTGCAAGCTCGGCAAACAATGCAAACAAATTTTCTCCAGGTGCTTGACAATTTCTTTGGATAGGTGTACACTATCCATGTCAGCAAGAGCTGACACAAAGGAGGGCATTAAGATGACAGGGACAGCAAAACAGATCGCATGGGCAGAGCAGATTAAAACGGACGCACTCAACACGTTGGATAAAAACATCGCCAGGACCGCAAACGAAAAGCTGTTTGAGGCAGATCACCAGAGCTATCGGATTCTCAAGGCCCTCACGATCATGGCTCTTGAGAAGATCCAGGATGCCGGCACACTGATTGACCGGCGCAGATATTTCGATCCGTCCCAGCTGAACCGCACTGCCGACAAGTGGGCCGAAGGGCTCCGGACCGGCAAGATCACGGTTGAAAAGCTCGCCGAAGTAAATCACGTAACCGAATGGTAAGGAGGACATCATGAGCATTTTTGAAGCATTTAAGGAAGGGCATCTCATGACCGCATGGGAGGCCTGGAAGATCGCACAGCAGGATGACCAGTGCTTTGGTATTGCGATCTGGGACGGATCTGAAAAAAAGATTTACCATTTCGATGACGAAGTCCGGGAAGATGATCCCTGGATGCAGAAGGTGGGGATCCCTTCTCCCGTGATGGGCTGTGTGTATTTTGAGGTCTGGAGGGATCTGGATGCCGAGTAAGGATGCCAGCGCACGCTGGGACGCAGAGAACACCGTACAGATCAAGATGAAATTGAACCGGACCACGGATGCTGACATCCTGGCCAGGCTCGAAGAGGTCGCCAGCAAGCAAGGGTACATCAAAGAGCTCATACGGAAAGACATAAAAAAGGAGGAGGGCTGATGCCCTCCTCTTTCTTATTTCCCGGAGCTCCCGTATCCATTGTCTCCTCTCTCGCCTCCCTGGATCCGATCCACAATCTCAATATCAGGATACAGGCAAGGGATCACTGCCAGCTGCGTCACCTTGTCGCCGGCTTTAAACCGGTAGTCCTCGGATCCGTGATTGTACAGCCTGACCTTTATGGATCCGGTGAAGCCCTCGTCGATCAGGCCGGTGCCGGTGATCCCGTACCGCACATTTAAACCAGACTTGCTCTTGAGCATACCGCATGTGTGGTGCGGCAGCTCCACGTGCACGCCGGTATCCACGATTGCCCAACCGCCAGCCGGCACCACGAAATCCACAGGCGTCTTCAGATCCAGGCCGGCATCAGTAGCATGCGCGCGCTCCGGAGGAAACGCGCCTTTGTCCAGCGATACTCTCATGGTAATCTTCCTCCCATAAACAACCTTTCTTACCTCTTCAAAGATGAAGTCCTCAAGGTCCAGCGGTTCCAGCTTCATGCTGTCATCGATCTCGATAAAACAATCATCTTTCATTTCATATCAGCCCTTTCCGGCGGATCAGGCAGAGGAATCCATTGGGTGACCCTTTTGGTTATCTGCTTTGTGGAGCCCCTAGCAGTCAGGATGTACCAGTAGCCCACTGCTGTATCCTGCCAAGAATACTTATATGTTTTATAGAATCCGACAAACATGCACCCGTCAACGGGAGTGTACCCGATTACCGCCTTGCCGTCCGGCGGCAATCTGTCCTTCACGCTGATCCATTTGGGCTGAGCTTCCAGTAGCTCCCTAGCGTCAGCCAGCAAATGTTCCATACATGTGGGCATGTACACTCCTACCTCGTACTTTGAACAATCGGAGCACTCCCTAAGGACATTGCCTATACATCTCTCAATGTCATGGATAACGCGGTCCCGATCAGACATCACACTTCACCGCCTTTCTCCATCTTTGCAGAACCAATCATCCTGTCTTGGCAGATTCCATCTGATATCATGACCACTATCGCATCTTCCATCCTCTGGATCACGATGCTTGCAATCCTTGCACCGGACAATCTCGCTGTCCCGATCATGGTAGCCTTTAGCATACTGATTGCGGTCATAAGCCAAAGCCCGTATTAGCTCCTCCTTATCGATGTTAATGCCCACCTGTTGAACAGCTCTTACAATCTCATTTTCCTTTTCAAATTCAATTTGTCCCATAATTAAATCAATCGGACTTTTATAACTCATCCCACTTCACCTCCCGGCCACAAATCCGGCAGTATTTGTCTCCGACATTTACAATCGCGTCGCACGATCCGCATACCAAATACCTGCTGTTTCCTTTCGGGTCGCTTTTCGAAATAGGGGACACGGGTTCCAGCATATCAATGACGTCCTGGATAATGTCCACGGGTATAATAGATGAAAATCCTTCAATGCAGTCCTCACATGCCATGCGCCCATCGCTGTAATGGTGCGGGCAGCTTTTGCAATCGTCTTTCATGCAATGTGTCAGAACTTCGATCATTTCTTTCCGGTCAACTATCTTTGTTCGTTCCATTTTTGGCCCTCTCTTTCCGCGCGGACAATTTCAGTGTGCTCATTTTACATCTTTCATTATGTCTCCCAGATACTCATACAGTCTCACATGTCTTCCGAACACTCTCATCTGTTCCCAGGGTACCACGTACATTTTTGCTGCATAGGTATAATGATTGTTCAGTACATCACCAAATGGGCCTCTGCAATTGTCTGGCTCCTTATATATGATCTGGACCAGGTTATTGGCTAACATGCCCTCTACAAGTCCTTGAGTCAGCTGCTCCTTAAGTATTTCCATGTCGCGTTCCGTTGGCTCCTCAGTGAGGACAACGTGAGAACCGTACGGCTCTATATCCGCCTCAATCACATGAATAGGTCCGGTTGATTCTTCCAGCGTGGGTGTGGTAAAACCGGCCACGTCTAGACGGTGTTTCAGTTTGTCATTTTCCAGTTCAAGCTCTCTGTTTTTCGCAAGAATATGCAAGTACTGGTGACACCAACTGTTCGCCTTTGCCTGTGCTTCCCTGAGCTTCTTAATTATCTTCGTCTGTTTCATGTTTTTGCTCATCCCTCTTGCTCCTTCTGATATCAAATCCAGTCAAAAATCCATTCAACCAGGCCAGAATAATGAAAATGATATATACAACGAGGTCCATGTTCACTTCATCTCCAGCTCCCGTATCCGTGCCAGGGCATCTTTTGCGAGCTTACCGGTGCAATCTGGATCTTTGAAGTACGGACATCCCTGGCAAACGTCCTGATCATTCGTCCTTATTCCGCTGCACTTTTCTAATCCATCCATCAGGCGTTCACGTTCTTTTTTTATCTCTTCTGTCGATTTGAACTCATCCATCACCAATACATAATCATGTTCTACCGGTATAATGCCAACATGGATATTATCTACTCTTTTAACTCCATCATCCCCACTGTCAAAATATACCGATATATCTCCCCACTTATCTTTCATCGTTTCAAGTTTCGAAACCAATTCTCCTACTTTCATCTTCTCCTCCTCGCCGGCGGCACCCAGCTGTCCGCCCTCCTGATCGCTGCCCGGCAGCTGATCTCCTCGCAGATCCGGCCCAGGTGAGTCTCCACCCAGGCCAGAGCGATAAACATCAGGGCCAAAATAATCCAGAACATCACTCATCATCATCCATCATCATTTTTAGTGCCATCATAGTATCTTAATCCATCGTTTCTTTGGGCCTAGATTTGGAGTGTCGCGTCTACGGCTTTTGGTATCCCACGAATTGCCGCGGGTAATCCCTTCAAACATCCATCCTGATGCTTTCAGGCTTGCGCCCGGTTCATCTAGAAGGGTGTAGGTGATGATCTGTTCATATCCCATTTCCTTCGCAATACGGCTTGCTCTGCCGTATAAGAAGGAGCAGGCGTTTTCCGTGCCATCGGTACAGCACCGCAGGACCTGACAGACCTTCCGATAGTCATAGGACCGGGCCAGTGGACGGCCTACCGTGATAACGCCAACGATTTGTCCCCCCCCGTTTATGCAGGCCACGCGCCACATATCTCCGTTTGTCTTCGGAAGATGTCGGTGGTGCTCATGGATCCATGCAGCCGCTTCGCGCTGGGATATTGGAATGGCTTTCAGCATTTCTTCTGATACTCCTTAAATGTCGATACTTTCCAAATCATTCCCCTTCCTGCATCATAGAGCTGCATCCCTGCAGCTCACAATATCCGTCAGGCATTTCAGAACCATAGTGCAGTGAGTCCAGGATCAGATTCCGGATCTCGCAGTGCTTCACTTCACGGCCTTTCTTCTCGCAGCACCAGCAGTCCTGGCTGACGATTTTGTCCATGATGTGTACAAAAGCCTCCTCGTCCACGTATATCACGCCCTTCAGCGTGCTCGGATCCGCTTTCTTGATATGTATTGAGATCTCCGAGTTATCCAGCTCATGCTGCATAGCGCGCCGCTTGTGATCCGGTACAGTGTCAAGCAGTTGTGCCGTCAGCTTGGCAAGCCTGGTATAGATCATCCTTGCATCGCGCCATCCGCCTGGGATCAGATGGAAGCGGTCCTTCAGGCTGTCTATACTATTCGTCACCTCGTTCTTGCTCAGCACAATACAGCGGAGCGCGTTGTACTCGCGTCCTGTCAGTGGGTATTTCCCGTCTTTATCCATCGGTTTCAGCATATCCATCCTCCTAAAACGGCCGGTGCAGCCAGGCATAAGCGGGCTGATCCGGGTCATGCTCACCCCGGTTCCCGTACCTGACACTTGTCAAAGAGGAGATGACAGTCCCATGCGGGATGCACGGCCAAGAATCAGTCAAGTTCTTTGATTTCAGAGAGCCATTCAGGAACATCTGTGATTTTGTGTTCTGCGTTAGGACGTTGTTCATAGAGCTGTTCCTGGACCACTTTCTCTTCTTTCTTTTTTTCTTTTTCTTTTTCTTTCTCTTTCTCTTTCTTTTTTTCTTTTAGCAGATTTGTTCCGTTTTGTTCTGTTTTGTTTTCGTTTGTTTCGTTTTGTTTCGGTTTGTTACTTCCAGCCTTGCTGCGTTTCTCAGAGATCACCCGGTTACGGTCCACCTGGCCCTTGAGAAAGCGGAAGGCTATCTTTTCCTGCCCCTGCAGCAGATCGGCATACTCAGTCCCGGCGGCATATGAGATTACGGCATCGATCAGGCGGCCTTTTTCCTCGAAGGACAGGTCCTGAGTCACTTCCAGCCACTCCAGGAAAATTGGCACGTACTCCAAACCTCATCCACCTCATTCCCGCATCTTCTCCAGCACCTGATACCACTCACAGTATGTATACCGGCCGCTGCAGAAAACCTCCATCTGCCGCTTTTTAGTTTCGGTATCCTTGTACCGGAAAATGTGCCTGCATCCATCCTCCGGCCCCTCACACTGGATCTCAGTTGCTTTGTGCGCCAGGAACAGGGGGCACCGGATCGCCCCTGTCCCTGACGTCATCGAAGCGCCACGCTTAGACATTTGCCGGATCCTCTGCAGGCGCTTCTTCTACGGTGCCGTCCGCCTCGATGAATTCAGCAGCGTCCAGAAGTTCATCCGCGCTGGTGGTTTCATCGAAGGTATGCACCGTTTCATCCTGGGCCATCTCGCGGTGGAAGTCTGTGGAAAGAGGCGCGTATTTCAAGACGCGCTTGAGGACAGTCTTTTTGGCCATTTCCTCGAAGGACGTCTGCCAGGGACTGGACGTGCCGCCCTTGAAAGATTCGGAGTATTTCCGGGCATGGGCCCGGACGTCCTCATCGGACATTACCTCGAACCCATAACCACCCGATTTCGTGTGATATACGGCATAGTAGTAGATCGGAGCGCCGCGGTCAGACAGCGCCGGCTTGTGCCGGAGCTTCGGCTCCAGGCCAAACTCATAATCAAACTCATCATTTTCGTAGACCGTCTGCGCTGAGATGCTGGTGATCTCTCCGGAGCGGTATGCCAGATCAATCAGGCCTTTATATCCCAGCTCAAATGAACAGCGCATCTCTTTCGCCCAGCTGCCGTCCGGCTTTTTAACGGAGGTGTTCCTGGGGATCAAATATCCCTGTCCCAGTGGAGTATTGCACTCAAGACCCAGCTGCGCAGCCGTCATCATGGCACCCAGAAAGCTCTGAGTGGTGCAGGCAGCCAGTTTCGGATTGGTAGAGATAGCGGAGATCGCAATACGGGAGAACCTCTCCGGCGTGATCACAGAGGGCAGGGCCGCCTTGATCGCCGGTGCCATCTTGTCAATGGCGCTCATCATAGTCTTCCGCTGGATCTGTTCCGTTGTCATCTCGGTACTTTTCTGGGCGGTCGCTCCGGCGATGATGCCGGCCTTAGCTGTGGTTTTGGTTGTCATGTCAATTCCTCCTTACTTCATCAAGAAAACCCTGACAGGTTTCGACGATTCGTACTTGGCCATTTCCGGATGCTCGGCCAGGCACTTCTTTTTATCAAACGTGCTCTTACTCTGAGACTTCCAGCTACACTTGTACGGGCCGCACGTGGCCATCTCAGCATCACCCATATCAGCCTTGATGATGTTTTTGATCGCTTCCATGCGCTTTTCCAGCTTATCGGAATCGGTTTTCAGGAGCTTGTACTCCTCAAAAAGTTTCTCCCGGCCGAACAGCTCAATGGTTCCAGATCCAGTCGGATGCATCTGATCAATGACTTCAGCGGTCGCCTCGGAGCCATCAGGCACCGGAGGCTTATCCGCCAGCACCAGGGCCCAGAAATTCTCCGCCGCTTCATTGAGCGCGTTGATCTCGGACTCGTCCACATACAGGCAGCACTGGGCCTGCTCCAGCTTCGGGATCTCACGGTCCCGGACCAGCTGATAAATGTGGAATTCCGAATTCCCGACCAGTACCGCCAAAAACCACTCATTAAGCTCACATACGGCCATATACTGGACGCACTGTGCGTAATACTGGGAAGGGAAGTCCTCACCGTGGAACTGTTTGGTATTGAATGTGCTGGTGGTTTTAATCTCCAGCCCTGCCCGGCGGCCTACACACAGCCGGTCCGGCGTGGCGTGAAGTGTAGGATACAGATCATTGCGCCAAATGAAATTGGTTTTCTGCACCTGGATCCCGGTTTGGGCCGTGAATATGTCGGCCACGCACTGCTCCAGATAGGAACCAACCTCAGTCCGCAGATTCCCTTCAAACGCCGGGATCTTCCCGGTGCGCTCAGCCCACAATTTAAACGGGCTGCTGTAGGGATTGAGTCCCAGAATGGTCCCGATCTCGGAACCTCCGATGCTCTTTGACCTCTCGGCCAGCCATGCCTTTTTGGCATCTTCTGATTTCCTTGGGTCCTCAACTCTTACCTTGGTGATCATCCATCATCCATCCTCTCTCATTTACTGTGCCGCGGTTTATACGTGGCGTTAATAACCGAAATCGTTTCTACGTTTCCTTTGGAAAGTTCATGCATCAGCTGCCTGGTATCGGACCATCCACAATGCGGGCACGCGGCCAGCGGGCACCGGGAGGCGGCGTACCGGAGCTGCACAGTGTGATTGCACCGGGAGCATGTCCATTCCCATGCCATGCCCATAGCGATCTCGCCCTCAGGCACCCAGAAATCCTGCACCATCTCGTCTTCCTGATCATCCTCATAATCGGGCGGAATGTATCCTGGTACCCATCCTTCCGGCAGGCAAACATTCAGGTTGATTTTCATTTTTGGTTTAACTCCTTCCTCAATCTCCGCGTCCTGGAATCCTTGAAGATTTCATAGACACCAGCGCGTATCTGCTTATCTGCGTACAGTTTTTCGCGTTCAGCGCGGTATGCCTGGTATTTAGGGCACTTGTCATGGCAGGCCAGGTGCCTGTCCGTACAGCCCTGGCACGGCGCTTTCATTCCTCTGAGACGCCGAGGAACCGGAAGAACGGTATCCGGGGAATCATCACCCTGGCTCCCATCACGATCACCTCGAAACCCAGCTTATCCGGATCCTCTTTGGCCTGGCATCTCAGGCTCTGTGGATCACAGCCAAGGATGCTGGAAGCCTCTGCCGGAGTCAGGAGCAGCTTGTCTCCGTACCGCTTAAGCTCATTCATGTCGATCATTTGTACCTCCTAAAGTTACGTGCACGGAACTTTTTGGGCAAAAAAATCCCGCTGATATGGCCGGAATATCGCTCCCAGTCATTTCCACTCCTTTCGTTTTTATCAAAGTTACGGCCACGCAACATAGGATAGACCATCTGGACATATAAGTCAATAGCTAAACGCAACTTTTTGCAACTTTTTTCGCTAAAATCCATTGATTAGCAATCGCTGGCATGCTAGAATTCTCATGAGAGGAGGCGCATATAATGAAAGAATTCAAGTCAATCCTGGCGTCGCGTAGACGCGAACTAGGCCTAACCCTGGAAGAAGTAGGGAAAGCGGTCGGCGTATCGAAGGGCACCATCCAGCGCTGGGAGGCAGGGATCATCTCCACCCCTAAAATGGATAAGCTGCAGCGCCTCGCTGATGTACTCCGGATGCCGATCAATCAGCTTGTCGCCGGCGCTGAACTGTATTTTGATGATCCCACGGACATGGAGATTCTGAAAAAGCTCGGGTACATGGATGATGCCGGGAACGTGCTGCAGGCCTCCTCGGACGAGGAGCAGACCCTGATCCGGCTGTACCGCGGGGCTGAGCCTTATGCACAGATCATCGCTGTAGAAATCCTGGAAAATCATCAAAGGTGAGAAGGGCAGGGAAGGATAAATGTTCTGGAAAGTCTTCATCGGCTTTATCAGGGTGGTGGTGATACCGCTCGGTGCAATCTACATGATTTATATACTGATCATGGCAGCGATATCCATTGTGCATGATGAAAAGAAAAAGAAAAAATAAAACCCGCTGCTCTTCAAAGCAGCGGGCCTTGGCGATGGATGTCTGGAACCTACAGAAATGAGAAAGGGAGATATTTGCATTGACAGCATAAATTGTATCACGATTGCCTGAAAAATGAAAGTGTCCCGGGAGGCTCGACTACCTCACCGGGACCATGAGCAAAATCTGACAGGAGGATTATACCATGCAATGCATAAAATGTACAGCAGACATACCCGACGGAGCAGCATGGTGCCCCTGGTGCGGGAAGAAACAGAATGAAGAAAAAGTACGCCGGCGGGGGAATGGGCAGGGCAGCGTCTACAGAATAGGCTCTAAATGGGCCGCTGTGGTGGTTCTGGGCTGGCATGAGGGAAAACCCATCCGTGTGAAGAGACAGGGTTTCCGGACGAAAAAGGAAGCACTGGAGGCCATTCCCGGGATGCGTGCACGGGCGAAGCGCGCTCCGGAGACATTGGAGCAGATCTATACCAGGTGGAAAGAGCAGCACGGGAAGCGGGTCAAATCATCAACCATGGTTGTTTATACAGCTGCGTGGAAGCATTTTAAGTCAATCCAGTATATGAGGGTAGATCAGATTGTAAAAAGTGATCTCCAGGAATGTATTGACAGTTGCCCGGCAGGGAAGAGGACCAAGGAGAACATGGTCACGCTGGCCGGGCTGCTCATGAAATTTGCCATCGATGAGCAGGAAATCAGCAGGAATGCGGCTGAGAACCTGTGGTCCGGCGGCGATGAAACCACGCACCGTGCGCCGATCACGGAGGAGGAGCTGCAGCGGATCTGGCAGTCAGGCCTTCCGTACTCTGATTATATCGTGGCCATGTGTTATCTCGGATATAGGCCAGGTGAATTCTGCGGTTTGCGGAAAGATCAGCTGATGGAGCAGGACGGGATCCGGTACTTCCGGGCCGGAATTAAAACCGCTGCAGGCATCGACCGCGCAGTAACCATCCCGCCGGTGATCTGGCCGATCATCGAGAGGCAGCTCTCCCTGGATTCTGAATGGATGTTTCCCGTGAAACAACAGCGGAAAAAAGGATGGCAGCGCATGAGCAGTGCGTATTTCCGCGTAAATGTATTCAATCCGATCATGGCCGCCCTGGGAATTAAGGGGAAAGTTCCCTACGGAGCCAGGCACACCTACTCAAACAAGCTGAAAATGGTCGCCGGATCAGGCAAAGATAAAGCAGAGCTCATGGGTCATGTAGATTATACGTTCACTGAGAAGGTGTATCAGACATCTGATCTCCAGTCCATGAAGGCCATCACGGACCAGATGGCGTAGCAGTAGGCGTAGCAGTAGGAGACAATTCCGCACAATTCTAGACAATTTCGTCATCCGATTCATAATAAAATAAACATGAGAAAAGCCTTGAGATTACTGGGTTCTCAAGGCTTTTCTATATCTGGTCGGAGAGAGCTGAACTCTCAGACTCTTGAGTCGTGCTCAAGAAAAGAACGCCTTATCTAAGGCGTTCTTCGCGAAAAACGTAGCAGTAGTGTAGCAGTAGATTAGCCCTCTTCAGGAGGTTCTACTGGCACCTCAGGGAGCCCTGCCAGGCTGGTCAGCAGGGAGCAGATCCCGGCCACCAGGGCTGTACTGCCCACGGCCAGCCAGTTGATCTCAGTCAGCGTGGCACCTACAGTGATTGCGCCAACGGCCGTCTGGGCCACCGTTTTAATGGCACGGATCCCGGCCGCCTTCAGCCATGCTTTCGTTATCATTTCACTTCACCTGCTCTTCAGATCGCGGATGTCATGCTCTGCCTCGGACATTCTTCCCTCGAGTATAAATGTTCTTTCCACAACAGAATTGTGCTTGTCCACTTTTTTCTCGAGCTGTTCCAGCCGGTACGCCACTAGGGCCTGGCTTTTCCGGTTGGCAAGGTAATTGCCCCAGAGGGACAGGAGCCCTACGATCACGGACGCGCCGGCAGTAATTAGTGCCTGCACTCCGATCACTCCATTTCCTCGATCAACTTCTGGATTTTCATCCGGGTACTAGGGTCGCGGATCTCCTGGAGAGCGTTCTGAAGCTCATCCTGCCCGCCGCCATGACGGCTGTAACGATAGCTGCTGCCACGATAAGCGGATTCGGAGATGCCACCCATGCCATCATCATACTCCGGGCGCCGGCGGGAATACCGCATCGATCTGCTGGAGTATTCATCTTCAGCAGATTTGATAATGTTGCAGGTGTGGTCCGCAGCGGATGCGAGGTATTTCATCACCATGACATCCTGATCGGACCATTTCTGCTTCTTCAGATACTCGATGTACTCATCGATCAGACGCTCCTTCATTTTATAAAGCTGTTCCATCTCATTCACCTCCTCAGGCAATTCGTGTGATGGTCAGGTTCGCGTTCTGCACCTCAATCACTGGTGCCGGCGTAACCGTGGGATCAGCTGTGGCAGGGACAGAGTCCACGCCCAAGCTGAAGCAGCAGCATCTGGGAACCTTAATGATCGCCGTGGACGTAAGATTCCCATACGCTCCTACAGCGGCAGGCGTGAAAATGGCGCGGCTGGTCAGCCTGGGTTCGCCGTTGACCGTGATGGCCACGGCCACGGGAGCCACTTCACCGCCTTCCGGGATGGCCACGTTCCCATTGAAGGTCACCTGATACTGAGCAAAAGCATTGCAGCAATTATTCCCACTGGCACCGCGGAGAATAAAATTCCCGGTTTCATTTTCGTGGTAAACATTCCCACGATTGCAGGGAATAGATGTACGAAACAGGACAGGTCCGTTAAGGGTTACTTCCTGGACATCATTGTACAAAAATTCGCACGCCATGCCATCACCGCCTTAACCGCCGCAGTTGCCGCAGCCGTTATTGTTATTGCAGGTGAAGATGGGCTGTTGTCTGCCGTACACAGGCACGGTTGGAATCGGGCAGTTGTTCAGCCGGTTATACAGCGCATCCACTTCATTGTTCATGCCGTTCTGGATCTGAGCCATGTTCAGCTGATTTCTGAGGTTGGCAGATTCGCGCCGCTCATCGGCCAGCTGGTTCTTGTAGGTGTCAAGTTCGAGCTGGCACAGCTTGTTTTCGATGCCCTGGGCGCGATTGTTGATGGCCTCAATAATCGCCTGAGTGTTCTGGGCAGACGTGGTACGATCTGCGCAGTTCTCACTGGCCACGGTATATTTCAAATCCGCAATGCCGTTGCTCACCGCGTTGAAACCCTGCTGGTTGGCCGTCTGCATGGCGAAATTCTGCTGCATGTCCGTAAGCTGTCTGGCGTTGTTTGCAATCTCAGCCTGGTTAAATCCGCTGCACATCTGCATGCCGAGTCCGTTCACGCCGGTCTGGATCTGGTTCAGTCCGCTCATGATGGCAGCCTGATCGAATCCGGCCTGAACAGCATTGCCGCCGTTATCAACCACCACAGGGCCGCCGGCATATCCGCCACGGTTTCCGCCGTATCCGCCGTTGAAATTCCCCATCAGAAGCAGGAGAATGAAGAGCACGATAAACCACCAGGAACCGCCTTCTCCGCCGCCAATACCGGCGTTATTGTAACCGCCGGTCGGGCCCACAAGCATCGTTGCCGGGATACCATTGGAATTTTCGTTTACCATAAAGATACCGTCCTTTCATAGGATTATTACAAACCACTTATGCGCAATCATGGTCTGTTTCAGTGAATAAAGTTTTTCACGGTATTCGCCAGCTGAATAGCCTGGTTAACCAGATTCTGGTTTACCTGCCCTGACGAGAGCATCTGCTGGATCTGCTGATGCGGATCACCGTGGAATCCCTGCATGAACTGGTTAAACTGAGCCAGGAACCATGAAATATTACCAAGTCCGGGAATGTTCGGAAGCTGCTGGCCTCCACCAAGAAGATTGAAAAGGGGATTACTCATCTGCATTCTCCTTTCTTGTTGTTCTTATCGGTTTCTTTAACGATTCGATCATGGCTTTCAATTCATCGATCTGTTCCTGAACTGACTGGAGATCAGGTCCGGCCGGAGCCGGTGCCGGAGCCGGTGCCGGTTCTGGAGGCGTGATAGCCACCTCCGACTGGGATCTCCTGATTGTAAAGTCCAGAATTGTCATGGACTGCATGCCGCATGCGTCACAGCTTTTAATATAAATCGTTTGCCGATTTCGGTCCCAGAGCTTCACGGTTGTTCCCAGAGCTACCGGGTATGTCTGTGCTTCTTCTATGCCGGCCACCCAGATGGTGGGCTGCTGTTGATAACCCTGGTTGTATGGATATACCATTATTTCGCCTCCCAGAAATATTGAGGGATTTCGTCACTTGAGTCCCAGGAATCCATGATCACGCCGTCGATGACACTGACCACGTGGCCATCCACCTTGAGCACGCATATCCCGCTGTGCTCATTCGCAAAGTCCTCGACTGTATAACAGTCAGGGCACTGGTTCGGGATCACATACCGCCGGAATCCATGCTTCCTGAGGACCGCACCCCACACGGCATCGCTGTGCTCAGGCAGGCCCATTTCCCTGGCTGCTTCATGGACAATATCGGATGCTGTATCCCAGTCCACACCAAGTGCTGCAGAGATGGCACGCTGCACGCAGTCCTCTACATGCAGGCCGACGGGGTTCGGGTTATACATTTTCCACATGCTCATCCCTCAGTTTCAAATACTCTGACATTACGTATCCCTCACGTGGATATCTTATCTTTGACCAACCGCCGCCGGTGGCCAGGACATCCACCTCGGTGCCTTCCCGGATCACATCCACTCTGTCTGCATTTGTGGACGGCCGGGCCCGGACGTTAAGCGTGCCGTTATTGGGAACGTCTACAACCGCCCTGGTGATCTCGGCCAGATCCACGCCAGTGGTGTACCGTACATTTTTACACTTCCCAGCGTACGACCATTTACCGAGCCTGGTGTCATAATGCATGCCGCCGGAACTGCAATGCGCGATCTTGAGAGGAGAGGGAATGAGCACAACGCCGACGTGATAAAAATCATTCTTCCAGCTGCTGTCAGCGTATCTTTCCGGGAGATCATACCCCTGCTCGCCGGGCATCAGGGACTTAAACACTATGTCCCCACGGGAAAGCTCGGACGTGCTGCTGATCTTCTTCAGATCTTCAGTCCAGTTCCTGGCGAAATAGTTGCTGCCGTGGATCCCTTTGTAATTTATCCCCGCCAGGAGGAGAGCACCGATAAGCAGGCCTATACAATCACATCCACCGTCAGATCCGTTGCCGCCCTTCTGATACCTCCTGATGCGGGCAGCGTTTTCTAACACCGCGGAAATGAATTGCTCAACATTTATCACCACTTTGCATCACCTCTATATACCAAATACTATAAAATGCGGGTGAGGATTTGCACCTCACATGATCCGACTCACAGTAGGGCTGTGCATCGCCGATCTTTACAGCCATAAGCGTCTACTATCTATTCCGCCACCGCATTGCAGTGCTATTTATTCGCCCGTTAGGGCGAGGATGCCAGACGCATCCGGCACCCTCAGACTACGTCCGCAGACAATAGCCGCAATTTATTCGTTACGGGCAATCGAAGCATTAGCCCACATAACGCACTCTTCCAGTTTCGTAAATGCAAGGCTTTTCTCCCGGCTATCAGGGCAAGCCATATCCAGAAATTTAGCAAATTCCTTTGCGGTTTTCCGGATGTTGGTATATCTCTCAGGCTGTCCTGCTTTCGGAGCATGATAGGTAAAGTTCTTTTCGATATCCACTTCAATCCCTCCTTACCAGTGTATTGATACTTACTAATAGGGTTATTTAATTCACATGTACTGTTTCTGGATGATTCCATTCATTATATGCCCGGTCAAGTCTGCGATATGGTCGCGTTTTCATCCCAC
>OCTW011607583.1_pt1 | contig 43981 bp, 40 predicted proteins | sample 1539671 | NCBI WGS metagenome assembly OCTW01 (sample SAMN02144230, study PRJEB22623) | gut metagenome | biome: sheep rumen | host: Ovis aries | place: New Zealand
GTTCAAGTTGTTTAAATCATTTGGATCCTGTTACAATTAATATGGCCAAAAATCAGAATTTGGCACTTAATCCTTCTAAAATTAATGGTGCTTGTGGTAGGCTTTTATGTTGTTTGGCATATGAAGATGATGAATATCAGACATGTATGAAAGGAATGCCAAGTGTTGGAAGTAAGGTTAAAACTTCTTTTGGAGTTGGAAATGTATTAAGCGTTGATATTTTAAATCGAAAATATAAGGCTCTTATAAATGATGAAATTAAGGAAATTTATGTAGATTATGACAAAAGAGCTTAATTATTTATTTGATTATTCTAATTTAAAAATATATCAATATAAAGAAGGGTTTAAGTTTTCTTTAGATTCGGTATTACTAGCTGAGTATGCTGAAATAAGAAAGAATGATAAGGCTATTATTGATTTGTGTACGGGAAATGCTGTAATACCAATTATTCTTAATTCAAAGTATCATAAAAAAATTATAGGTATGGAAATTCAAGAAGAAATTGCTTTTTTAGCCAAAGAATCTATTATTGAAAATAAGATGGAAAATAATATTGAAATTATATGTGATTCGGTTTTAAAGGTTAAAAATTATTTCCCGGGAAATAATTTTGATGTCGTTTTATGTAATCCACCATATTTTAAAGTACATGATAAAGATTATATAAATGACAATCTTGTTAAAGGTGTAGCTAGACATGAAATAGAAATTAATTTAGAACAAGTTATAGAAACAGCAAGTTATCTTTTGAATTCGCATGGAAGGTTCTATATGGTTCATATTCCTGAGAGAATAGATGAGGTTTTTGTCTATGCTTATCAAAATCATCTGGCGGTTAAGAGTATTTCTTTTATATCTAGTAAAGAAGGTAAAGAACCTGTTTTATGTTTGTTTACAATGATGAAAGATGGAAAATTTGGATGTAGGGTTAAGCCTAATGTTTTAATAGGAAATTTAAGTAGTTATCAGAATTTATTTCACTAGAAAGGAGAATTGTTATGAAGTTGATTGTTGGTTTAGGAAATCCTGGAAGGGAGTATGAAAATACACGTCATAATGTTGGTTTTATGATTCTTGATTCTTTTGTAGATGATTTTTCTGAGGAAAAAAAATTTAAAGCCTTAATTAAAAAAGAAAAAATTAAAGGCCAGGATGTAATTTTTGTTAAACCTTTAACTTTTATGAATTTAAGTGGCCTTGCTGTTTCTAAAATTGTTAATTATTATCATATTCAAGTTGAAGATATTTTAGTTATTCAAGATGATCTTGATATGGAAATAGGTACGTATAAATTGAAAAGGAATAGTTCAAGTGGAGGTCATAATGGTATTAAGTCTATTATTGAAAGTCTTGGTACTGATTCTTTTATGAGATTAAAGGTTGGAATATCAAAAGTTGAGAAAGCTTTTGTGATTGATTATGTTCTTGGTCATTTTTCAAAATCGGATTTAGAACGTATTCAAAGCAATTATAATAGTTTTCAGCAGATTATTGATTCTTTCATAGTTAATGGTGGAGATTATGTAATGCAAAGCTATAATCAGAAATAGGTGACTTTATGGAATTGTTTAATCAATTTAAATTTGAAGATGGTCTTGTTGTAGAAGGGTTAACAAATGAGTTATCCTCTTTTTACGTGTTAGAGTGTTTTAAAAAATTAAATAAGAATATTATAGTTTTAACTAGTAATATGTATGAGGCAAATATTTATTTTAGGCGTTTAAGTACGTATACTGATGATGTTTTGCTTTTTCCAATGGATGATTTTTTTACTAATGCAGCAATAGCTGTTTCACCTGAATTAAAATTAAAGCGATTAGAAACATTGGATAAATTAGAAGAAGGAAATCATATTGTTTTAACGAATTTAATGGGTTTTTTAAAGTATTTACCTAATTGTAAAAAAAATAATGAATATAAGATACATTTAAAAGTTGGCGATGTTATTTCTAGAGATGAGCTTGTAAAAAGATTAGATGATCTTGGTTATAGACGTGATTCCCTTGTAACTAGTACTGGGGAATATGCTGTTCGAGGTTATATTTTAGATGTTTTTTTGATTAATGAAGAACATCCAATTAGGATTGAGTTTTTTGGTGATGAAATTGAGTCTATTCGATATTTTCAAGAAGATAGTCAACTTACATTTTTAAAAGTGGATTCTATCATTTGTAATGCTATTGATGAAATAATTACAGAAGAGTCTAGTAGTTTAGTAGATTATTTAAATGATCCAGTAGTAATTTTAGTAAATAAAGAACAGATTGAAGCATCTTATAATAAACTTATTATTGAGATTCAATCATTTCAAAATGAGAGTGGAGAAATGAAAACGCTGTTTTTCAAGTTAGAACAACTTAGAACTTCAATGTCTATTTTTTTAAATCCCTTATCTACTTCTTTAAGCGCTAATAGTATAAGATTTAATACTCAAGAAATTGAAAATTTTAGGGGAAATTTTGATTTATTAAAAAATAGAGTTTATTCATTTTTAAAAAATAATAAAACTGTTATTTTTTGTTTGTCTAAACATCAACAAATTAAAACTATATCTACTATTATGGATTATCCGGTTCATCTGGTTAAAAGTAATGATATTATAGAAAATAAAGTTAACATTATTAATAAAAAGATTAATCAAGGTTTTATATGGGATAATTATGTTGTTATTTCTGAATTTGATATAGAAGAAGTTAAACAAGAAATTAAATATAAGAATAATTTGAAAATTGGAAAAAAGATCAAAGCTCTTGATTCTTTAAATCTTGGTGATTATGTTGTTCATGTAGCGCATGGAATTGGTATATATTCTGGGGTGGTTACTTTAGATATGAAAGGGCTTCAAAAAGATTATATTCAAATTCTTTATGCTGGTAATGATAAAGTTTATATTCCCGTTGAAAAAATATCAACTATCTATAAGTATAGTGATGCAGATGGGGTAAAACCACAAATTAATAAGTTAGGTACTACTACTTGGCAAAAGAAAAAAATGTCTGTTCAAAAGAAGATTCATGATATCTCTAAAGAACTTATTGAATTATATGCTAAGCGTAATCAAATTGAAGGAGATACTTTTATAGATTATCCTGAAGAAGAAGTATTTGCTTCTAGTTTTGAATATGAAGAAACAAAAGATCAGACAAGGGCTATAAAAGATGTTTTAAAGGATTTGGATTCACGTGTTCCCATGGATAGATTATTATGTGGAGATGTTGGATTTGGGAAAACAGAAGTTGCTTTTAGAGCAATGTTTAAGACAATTTGTAATAATAAGCAAGTAATGTATTTATGTCCAACAACTATTTTATCTAAACAGCAGTATGAATCAGCTTTGAGTCGTTTTTCTGATTATCCTATAGAGATGGCTTTACTGAATAGATTTACATCAACAAAAGAGCTTAATAGAATAATTGAGGGTTTAAAGAAAGGAACTATTGATATTGTTTTTGGTACGCATAGACTATTAAGTAAAGATATTGAATTAAAGAGACTTGGTTTATTGATTGTTGATGAAGAGCAAAGATTTGGGGTTACGCATAAAGAAAGAATTAAAGAATTTAAAAATGATGTTAATGTGTTAACACTTTCTGCTACACCTATTCCGCGAACTTTAAAAATGGCTCTTTCAGGGTTAAGAGATCTTTCAATTATTGATACTCCTCCAGTAAATAGGTATCCAGTTCAGACTTATGTTGTAAGTGAGAGTGATGTTTTAATAAAAGATGCAATATATAAAGAACTTTCACGTGATGGACAATGTTTTATTTTGTACAATTATATAGATACTATTGAAGAAAAATTATTTCATTTGCAAAATTTAGTACCTGAAGCCAAAATTAGATTTGCTCATGGAAGAATGGATAAGCATAGTCTTGATATAATTATGGAAGATTTTGTTAATCATAAATTTGATATTTTGCTTAGTACAACAATTATTGAGACAGGAATTGATATAGCTAATGCCAATACCTTAATTATTTATGATGCTGATAGATTTGGACTTTCTCAGTTGTATCAATTAAGAGGAAGAGTTGGAAGAAGTAATAAGATTGCTTATGCATATTTAATGTATCAAAAAAATAAGATGTTAAATGAGATATCTATGAAACGTTTACAAGCTATTAGGGAATTTACAGAACTTGGAAGTGGATATAAGATTGCTATGCGAGATTTATCGATAAGAGGAGCAGGAGATTTGCTTGGTAGTGAACAAGCTGGTTTTGTTGATTCGGTTGGTATAAGTCTATATATGAAAATGATTGAAGAAGAAATGAAAAGATTAAGAGGAGAAGAGGTCTATAGCGAAGATGAAAAGGAACCATTAATTAAAGTTACAACTCATATTGATGATTCTTATGTAAGTGATGAAGATATAAAAATTGAAATACATAAAAAGATTAATGAAATAGATTGTTATGATAAGCTTCTAAGTATTAAAAGTGAGTTAGAGGATAGATTTGGAAGTATTTCTTCCAGTATAGAAGTATATATGTATGAAGAATGGTTTGAAAAACTTGCCGAGAAGTTGCATGTTAGTCATGTTATTCAAAATGATAGACTTGTTAAAGTAACTTTAGGGGAAGAAGAATCTTCTAATATAAAGGGAGACAAATTATTTTTAGAAGCATATAATATTAATCCTAAATTTCAATTGTCTTATGAGAATAAACAAATATCTATTCAACTTTCGTTATTAAATCAGAAAAGACATTTTATATATGATTTTGTTAAGTTATTACAGCTTATTTTAGAAGATTTACAAGTATAAATCTTCTTTTTTTTGGTACACTACTCTTAGATTGGAGTGTAATTTTAAAGTGAAAGAAATTGGTGTAGTTAGAAAAATTGATGAGCTAGGTAGAATAGTCATTCCAAAAGAAATCAGAAAGACTTTAGGTATTAAAGAGGGAGAAAATTTAGAAATATTTATTGATAATAATAGTGTATGTTTACAAAAATACTCTTCTTTATTAAATTTAAAAAAATGGGCTAGTTATGTTGTAGATATTTGTAAAAGACATCTTGATATCAATTTAATAGTGATGGATAGAGATAAAGTTATTACAGCATTTGATGATAGAATTTTAGAACAAGGTTATACTTCTATGTTGTTGGAAAAATTAAATAATAGGGAAAAGTATATTTCTTATGCAAATGAAGAGATTTTTAAAAATCTATATGGGTATTATTATTTTGTGCCTTTGATTTTGGAAGGGGATTTGTTTGGCTGTGTTATTTTATTCTCAGAAAAAGAAATAGATAATTTTTCTTTTAAAATTGTTGATTTTGTAATCCAAATTCTTAGCAAAGATATTTGTTGATTTTTGCTTTTTTTGTGATAAAATAAGTTTAATCAATTATGAAGGAAAGAGAGATAGATGTTCTTTTAAAGAGAGTCTTTGGTGGTGAAAAAAAGACAAATGAATACTATTGAAAATGGTTCTGGAGTTGAAGCGTATATCTGCGTTATAGGTTAAAGTGCATGAAATAAAGTCATGAATTAAGGTGGTACCACGGATTAGTTATAATTCGTCCTTTAGTTCTTGACTTTTTATTGTTTAGGAGGAAAAAATGAAAAAGAAGAATAATGATAATTTAGATATGCATCCATTGGAGAAAAAAATCTTTTTTTATTCTCTAGGGATTGTTGCTTTTATTTGTTTTGCTTTAATGATTTATGCCTTTATTAAGGGATATTTTCTAAGATAGGAGGAACTTAAAATGGATAAGTATTATATAAGTACTGCAATTGCCTATGCTTCTGGTAAGCCTCATATTGGTAATACTTATGAGATTGTTTTAGCTGATGCTATTGCAAGGTATAAGAGAAGTAGAGGATACGATGTTTATTTTCAAACAGGGACAGATGAACATGGCGAGAAAATAGAAGGAAAAGCAATTGAGGCCAACTTAACACCACAAGAGTTTGTTGATAAAACAAGTGCTGAAATCAAACGTATTTGGGATATTATGAATACAAGTTATGATGCATTTATAAGAACTACTGATGAAAAACATAAAAAAGTGGTTCAAGAAATATTTCAAAAGTTATTTGATCAAGGAGATATTTATTTAGATACTTATGAAGGCTGGTATTGTACACCTTGTGAATCTTTTTGGACGGAAACTCAGTTAATTGATGGTAATTGTCCTGATTGTGGAAGAAAAGTTACCAAAAGAAGTGAGGAAGCATATTTCTTTAAACTTTCGAAGTATCAAGATCGTTTGTTAAAATATATTAATGAACATCCTCTATTTATACAACCTGAAGCACGTAAGAATGAAATGATTAATAATTTTTTAAAGCCTGGTTTACAAGATCTTTGTGTATCTAGAACTACATTTGATTGGGGTATTAGAGTACCTTTTAATGACAAACACATTGTTTATGTATGGATAGATGCTTTATCTAATTATATTACTTTTCCTGGATATGATATCAATGGTGGTAATGATCATTTTAAGAAATATTGGCCTGCTGATTTACATTTGATTGGAAAAGATATAATTCGTTTTCATACAATATATTGGCCAATTGAACTTATGGCTTTAGGATTAGAATTACCTAAACAAGTATTTGGTCATCCTTGGTTATTACAAGGTGGAGATAAGATGAGTAAGAGTAAAGGGAATATCTTATATGCTGATGACTTAGTAGATTTATTTGGGGTAGATGCTATTAGATATTATCTTTTGCATGAAATTCCTTTTGCCAGTGATGGTACTATTACTTATGAGCTTATTATGGAACGTATAAATAGTGATCTTGCTAATGTTTTGGGTAATTTAGTTAATAGAACAATATCTATGGCTAAGAAGTATTTTGAGGGTAAAGTTGAAAATAAGAATTCTAAAGAAGAAGTTGATGAAGAATTTATTAGTTCAATTAATAATTTATCTTTGGCAGTAGATAAGAAAATGGATAAATTAGAAATTGGAGCAGCTTTAGATGAAATCTTTTCTGTTCTTAGAAAAAGTAATAAATATATAGATGATACGATGCCTTGGGTGCTTGCAAAAGATGAAAATATGAAGGACCGTTTAGAGACAGTTTTATATAATTTATTAGAAGCTATTAGGGTTTGTGCATTAGAGATTATACCTTTTCTTCCTGATACGGGAAAAGAAATATTAAGGCAGATTAATTCTGATGTTGATGATAGGGTCTTTATTAACGATAATCATTACTCAGTTAATGATCCTTCTGTTTTATTTGCACGAATTGATATAGCAAAGAAATTAGAGGAAATAGAGAGAAGGAATGAAAGTTGAAGCAAGATCAAACAATAAAGTGTAAAAAATGTGGATTTGCTAATCCTTTGCATGTTTCTAATTGTCTTTATTGTGGTGATGTTCTGATTCCATCTCCATCAACAAAAAAAAGCAATAAAGTAATTATCATTGTCGGTATATTATTGTTGTTATTGGTAGCTATTGTAGCTTATCTTTTAATATTTTAAGAAAAACAGATTTGTTTTTCTTTTTTTTATAAAGATTTGTTGTTTTATTTACAATTAAATTTAAAAATGATATACTTAAATTAATATAGGTGGGGTATAAAGAGGTGATACTTGTGAAGAATAAAATTTATGTGGTTATTTCTGTGCCTTTAATTGGACAAGAGTATGATATGTATATTCCCGTAGTAAAAAAAATAGGTGTTATAAAAGAATTAATTATTAAGTTAGTTGAAGAAATGAGTGATTTCAATTTTGTTGATGATGGTTGTAAAAAACTATATGATAAATCTTCAGGGGCATTATTAGATGATAATCAATTTGTGAAACACAGTGTCATTCGAAATGGCTCAAAGTTAATATTGTTTTAGGATGGTAGGTGCTTTATGGAAATAACTATTATTAAAAAGAATCAATTAAATGTCGTTACTCTTCCTAAAACTATACAAGGAAGTTCTTGGTTAACTGATTATGAAAATGGAAAAAAGATTAATTTAATAAATATCGAAGCTGTCGATGACAAATGGCAGATGAATAGTAATGAAAATGTTTTTGTCATTGATGGTAATGATGTAATGGTACCATCTGTGGTTTTGAAAGAATATTCTTTTTATCTTTTAAATGATGTTATTCGTAAACAGAAGTATTATGTTTATTGTGCTCCTGTTTATGAAAATAATTATATGGAGTTAGCTTTTTCAGATAAACAGACAATAAAAGTTGGTAAGGACTCAAAATGTGATATCAGTTATCAGTTAAATGGTATTTCAAATAATGCTTTTTCGATAGTAAAAAAAGAGAATGGTTTTTATATTGAATTAAATGATAAAGATGTTGCTTTATATATAAATAAACAAAGAGTTTTCGGAAACAGAAAAATATCTTATGGTGATGTGCTATTTATATATGGTTTGAAAATTATTCTAATGAAAAAAGATGGTGTTGATTATTTACTTGTTAATAATCCTCAAAATCTAATTAAGTATAATGCTTCTATTGTTCAAATGACTCCTGTAAAAAATGATTTTATTGATAACCATGAAGTTTTAAATGATGATACTATGTTACAAAAAGATAATTTTTATAGAACTCCTCGTTTTTATAGAGAGTTTGAAGTTTATAATTTAAAAATAGATGCTCCTCCTACAAAAAAAGAAGGACAGGAAGTCCCTTTGGCTTTGACAATTGGCCCAATGCTTACAATGTCAACTACTTCTGTGATGATGTTATTATCACAGTTTCAGGCTGTTGCAAGCGGAGAAAAAGATTTTAGTTCATCGTTAACTGGAATGATAACAGCAGGTGTAATGTTAGCAAGTTGTTTGCTTTGGCCTTTGCTTACTAAAATGTATCAAAAATCCTCAGATAAACGTTATGAAAAGAAGCGTCAACGTCAATATAAAAAGTATGTTGATAAAAAAGAAGAAGAAATATCTAAGGAATTAGAGAATCAAAGAAATGCATTAATTGATAATTATTTTTCTATTAGCAAGTGTCAAGAGGTTATTTCTAATAAGGAAATATTACTATGGCAAAGAAGAATTACTGATAAGGATTTTTTAAAACTTCCTGTAGGATTTGGTAATTTACCTATGAATATTAATATTTCATACCCTGAGGAGACTTTTACTTTAGAAGAAGATAATTTATTAGATATGGTTCATAATCTTGGTTCCAAAAAAAGAATTCTTCGTGATGTTCCAATTACCTATTCTTTTTATGATAATGCAGTTACGGGAATAGTTGGAGATTATTCTTATGCTAAGAGATTTGCTGATAATCTTATTCTTCAAATAATGGCTAATTATAGTTTTGATGAAGTTAAGGTTGTGACTTTTACATCAACTGATAATGAAAGCCAATGGGACTATGTTAAAACAATACCTCATAGTTGGTCTAATGATAAAGAATTTCGTTTTTTTGGTAGTTCTAATGATGATTATCGAGAAATGATTTATATTTTAGAGAAGATATTTCAAGAAAGAAAAAATACTAAAGAAGCTTTAAGGGTACCTCATTATGTAATTGTAACTGATGTTATTAAGTCTATTGATAGCTATGACTTTATTAAGAATGTATTGTCAAGTTCTGAAAATCTTGGATTTAGTATAGTTATGTTAGTAGATAAAATTAGCGCTTTACCAAATGAGTGTAAAGATTTTATTGAAGTAAGTAATGCTGAGTGTAATATATTTGAAAATCAATTAAATTTAGTTGCTCAACCATTTCAAATGGATAAGAGTCCTATCGATGATATTTATTCTTGTGCTGAAGAATTAGCAAATATTCCACTTGATATTAAAACTGAAGTTGAATCTAATTTTGCTGATATGTATCAATTTTTGGAAATGTATCAAGTTGGTAAAGTAAATCAACTTAATTCTTTAGAGAGATGGAAGAAAAACAATCCGGTTTTATCATTACAGGCTCCTATTGGAGTAGGAAAAAATGGTGAAATTATTACCCTTGATTTACATGAAAAATATCATGGACCACATGGATTAATAGCTGGAACTACAGGTTCAGGTAAATCAGAATTTATTATAAGTTATGTTTTATCTTTAGCCGTTAATTATCATCCTTATGAAGTTCAAATGATACTAATTGATTATAAGGGTGGTAGTTTAGCTGGTGCATTTGTTAATGATCAATATCGTTTGCCACATGTTGCAGGAACTATAACTAATTTAGATGGTAATGAGTTAAATAGATCTCTTGCGTCTATAGAAAGTGAAGTTACAAGAAGGCAAAAGGAATTTAACGCAGCTAAAAAGATTGCAAATGAAAGTACAATGGATATATACAAATATCAAAAGCTTTTTCGAGAAGGAAAGTTACAAGATATGGGACCTATTGCACATTTGTTTATTATTAGTGATGAGTTTGCTGAGTTAAAAGAACAGCAGCCAGAATTCATGGATAAACTTATCTCTGTTGCGCGTGTAGGACGGTCTTTGGGAGTACATTTGATTTTAGCTACACAAAAGCCAGGTGGTGTAGTAAATGCGCAAATATGGTCAAATACAAGATTTAGAGTATGTTTAAAAGTGCAAGATACTTCCGATTCACAAGAAGTATTAAAAAAGCCAGATGCTGCTTTTTTGAAAAAAACTGGGCGATTTTATTTACAAGTTGGTTATGATGAGATTTATACATTAGGTCAGGCAGCATGGGCAGGAGGTCAGTATTATCCTAGTACAACTTTTAAAAAAGAAGTTGATACTTCAATAAATACTATTAATAATATTGGTTATGTTATTTCTACTAAGGAAAGTGAAAATCAAGAAAATGTTTTAAGTGAAGGTGAAGAGTTACCTAATATTGTTTCGTATTTAAGTAACCTTGCTAATTCTGAAAATATTCATGTAAAAAAATTATGGCTTGATAAGATTCCGGCTAAGATATACATTGATTCTTTAATTAAAAAGTATTCTTTTAAATGTTCTGAGTATGTATTTAATCCTGTGATTGGAGAGTATGATGATCCGGCTAAACAAAATCAATATCTTTTAACGTTACCTATGTATAAAGATGGTAATGCTCTTATTTATGGTATAGCTGGTAGTGGAAAAGAGCAATTTATTACATCTGTTTTGTATTCATCTATGGTAAGTTATAAACCGGAGGAAGTTAATTTTTATATTCTTGATTTTGGGGCTGAGACTTTGACTATGTTTTCTAATAGTCCGTATGTAGGAGATGTTGTTTTACAAGGGGAAGTTGATAAAGTTAGAAACTTGTTTAAAATGATAGAAGAAGAATTGAATAATCGAAAGAAATTATTTGCTAATTATGGAGGTACTTATGCAAGTTATATTAAATCTGGTAGTACTCCATTAGCTAACATAGTAGTTGTCATTAATAATTTTGAGGCATTTAGTGAGAATTATGATGATTATTTAGATTCTTTTGCATCAATATTACGTGAAGCTTACAAGTATGGAATCTACTTTATTATTACGGCTTCAACGCCTAGTGCTGTACGTAGTAAGGTTAAGCAAAGTATTGGACTTACTTATGTTTTAGAACAGATTAGTGATTCAGATTATTCGGCAATTCTTGGAAATTGTAGAGGAAAGATTCCGTCTAAAGCTCGAGGAAGAGGATTGTTTAAAAGTGATAATGTATATGAATTTCAAACGGCTAGTGTTATTAGAGATGATGAACAAGTTTCTGTTTATATTCAAAAAGTTTGTCAAGCTCTTCAAGAAAAAACTTCATATAGAGCTAAAAGAATTCCGATTTTGCCAGAAGTTGTTGATTATGATGTTATATATCCAAGTTTAGATCATTCAATGAATTTAGTTGTTGGAGTAAATCATAATACTCTTGAATTAGAGAAATTTAATATTTCTAAGAATGTTTTAAATTTAGTAACAGGAAATGATTTGGATGAGATGCATGATTTTGTCGTAGCTTTATTCAATCAAATTCAAGATATTGATTTAGTAGATAATATCATTCTTAATTCATTAGATTATGATTATAGCAATGAGAGTTTTGCTAATAAAGTATTTAGTTCATCATATGATATTGTTATTGATAAGATTTATACCTACATTAATAAAGTTTATGATCTTTATGTCCAATCAAACTATAATATAGCTTCACTTGCAAAATGTAAGAAAATGATATGTTCTATAAATGGTCTTTCAGGCATTCTTTCAAGAATAAGTTCCGAGAGTAAGAAAAAATGGGAAGAAATGATTATTAAATGTAAGGAAGTTTCAATAGTTTCATTTGTTATTATTGATACACATGATAATTTAAAAAAATACTCTTTTGAAGAATGGTTTAAGACATCGTCTGATCTTAGTAAAGGCATTTTTTATGGAAATGGTATTTCAGAGCAAATGCTATTTAGAGTATCTAGAATTTCAAGAGAAGATCGTGAAGAACTTCCAAGTAATTATGGTTTTGTTATTCGTTCTTCAAAGTTATTTAAAACTAAATTTTTATCTAGTTATCGTAAAAATGATTAGTTTACATCATTTTTACGTTTTTTTTTAAAAAGCTTTGACTTAGTTAATTAATGGTGTTAATCTTAAATCAAGATACGGAGAGTATTTTTAGAAAGAAGGAATATTATGCAAGATGAAATCGTTGTAGAAAGTTTACCAGAAGGTGAACGTCAAGCAACAGCGTTTTACGATTATGCTTTAGAAGGAGGAACAAATCTAGCTAAGTCACTATCTGATATTATCGCTTCATTAAGAACATACTGGAGTGGTAGTGATGCTACTATGAGAATTAATGAGCTTATTCAACTACATAGTAATTTTTATCAAATTATTTTAGGCGCTTGTAATATTTCTGCTGATGCTGTAGCAAAAATGAGAGCTTTGCTTGCTGTACAGTCTGGAAATATGGGACAAGGTGGTGGTTTTTCACCTGTTCAGCATGTTGCCAGCCTAGGTGGAGTATCAAACGATATTGCTATAGTAAGTGCATCTGATTCTGCTATTTTTAATCCTAATAAAGCTAGGGAAGATATCTCTAATTTGACTACTTATTTAAATACATTTAAGACTTATAAGGATGAATATAATAATAAATGTAATACTTTAACTGGTAATTGGACAAGTGGTTGCAGACGTGAGGAATTCTTATCAAATCAATCTAGATTAACTGATATTTTTGATAATGAAGCTACTCCAGCAATTCAAAAGTCTATTGAGATGCTAACTACTGTTACTGAAAATTACGTTGCAGCACAAAATGTTAGTGCTCAGTAAGTTTACTTTTAGAACAGACCTGAAATGGTTTGTTTTTTTTTGTTTTTGTGTTATAATTCTTTTAGGATAGTGATTGTATGATAATAGAAGTAAATACTGATGTTATTTTGGCAACTATAAATAAAACAGATAATTTAATAAAAGATTTTTCGGGTCAATATAGTTCTTTAAAAAATTCTGTTAGCAGTGTTGGGTCATCTTGGAAAGGGACTGATTATAATTATTTCTCTGGCAAGATTGATACATTTATTTCTAATCTAAATTCTTTAATAAATTATTTGGAGAATTATAATGTTTTTTTAAAAGGATATGTAGAAGCCCATGTATCTTTAAACGAAGGCTATATTAGTAAAAAAATAAATCTAAAGTAGGTGTGTGATATGAAATTTAATGTCCCGGAAATGCAGGGCAAATCTCAAGAAATTGTACAAGAGTTAACAAGTATGTATAGTTTATTAGAAGATTTAAAGGATTCATGGCTTGATCTTTCTTCTAATAAAGATAGTTGGGATAGTCAAACTGCAGATTATTTTGCGTCTATAGCAAATAGTCTTTATGATATTAACGCTGACTTTTCTTCTTTAAAGGGAAATATTGATGCTTATTTCCAGAGTGTAATTGGTAATTATCAAAGAGTAAATGAGCAATTATCTTCAGGTTCAAGTTTTTCTTTTACTAAAGTTGTTCCTGGTTCAAATGATTGGTGGTAATAATGAGTAAATCGGTTAATGTATCTGTTTATGAAAATGTTTATTATACTTATGTTCAAAGTGTATGTTCTTTTTTAAAAAGTGATTTTTATTCAATTGATGACTTTATTAGTGATTTGAATTCTGGATTGGATTCAGAGGTAAAAGCAAATGTTCTTAATGCTTTAAATCAGATTAAGAGTGGTGGCATTAATGGCAGCATATCAACTCTTCATAAAAAGCTTGATAAAATAAGTAGGGCAATGAATAAGTTTCCTTCTTATATTACAGCTCTTTATAATTATAAATATTGTGATGCTGAAGATGAGGATAAGTATTATGAAGATGCTGTTGAAAAGTTAAATAATATTAATAATTCTTTATAAATGAATTTTTAAATGGAAAGGAGGCAATTGCATGCGATTGAGAATTGATACTTTTACGGTTGAGTACCTTATTGATCAACTAGGATATATGGCTTCATACTATCGTAATAATGCTTCTGAGTTGAGCCCAAGTAATTTTTCTGCACCAAGTAGCTCTAAACTTGCAAGCAGCTTAAATGATGCCAAAAAATGCATGCAAGATATTGCCTCAAATATTGAAAGTGTAAAAAAATTTTTGGAAGCTTATTTAAAAGATGTTAATGCAATAGAATCTTCTATGAGTCAACATGGAAATCCTGGAGGAGTAAGCGAAGGTATTACGAGTAATATTATTAGTAGAAGTTATGGAGCTTTGCAAAAGAGCTTTAGTTTTTCTAGTGCTACTTTGTTTGATAATGTATCAGAAGTACAGATTTCTAGCGGGTCTACAGAGCCACTTCCGCAGAGTACTAATTTAGATAAAACTTTATCTGATTTTGAAAAAATAAATAATGGAGATTTATTATTAAAAAATGACGCTACTAAAAAGCTGATGGAAAGATTTCATTTATCTGAAACTGATGCACTAAGTATAATTCATAGAGCTAGAGGATTAAAACCAGGCGAGTTAAAAGCAAATGGTAAACCGTTTCTTATTCCTGAAGTACTTAAAGAGGAAGATACTATGCTTAATCCATTGGAGGCTTTATTTTTAAAAGAGTATGCAAATATTCAAACTGATTATAAGATTGATTATTATAAAGGTGTTCAAAAAAGAGCACAAGAATCTGATAGTCTTTTAAAACCTATTGAAACTAAGTTAAAACAATATGATTATTCGTCTTTTGAAGATTATCAAAAAGCAATGAATACTCAATATAGTCTTGCCAAAACTGAAGCAAAGCGAGATCTTAATAATTTTAGAAATAATCAGAGATGGGCGTCTAGAATAGGACTTTCTTTGGCTGAAATATCTAAATTAAGTGATGATGAACTATTAAATGTAATTGTAAATAAAGATAAAGCAATTGGTGCTGATTATCAAAAAATGATAGATATTGGAAATAAAGTTGGATATAATGCTGAAGTACAATCAGAGTTAGCAAAGCAACGTGCAGAGTTTGAAGCTGCCGGTATAGCTATTACGCAGTTAGAACAAGCCAAGAAAGCAGTGCCATATCAAGAAGTATTACAAACGAAATCTTTTAAAGATTTTAAATATGATATTAAAACGGCAGAAGTAAAAAAAGAGTTTTTTGATGATATTGGTGAAGGAATTGATTATGCCAAGTACAAAAATAATATGGATGAGTATTCTTTTGTAAAGAATTGTAAGGAACAGTATAAAGATTTAGGGAATAATCAAATAGTTGGTGTGGTTCGTCTCGAAGCTATTAATGATTTACAAACTATTTCTTCTGTTTATCCAGAATATGAAAAAGAATACTATTATTATTTAAATACAAAAGGAAAAGATGAGGCCAATAAATATTTAAAAGATATGAGTGGTACATTTGCTCAGCTTGCTGGAGAAATTAACGCTTCTAAGAGATTAGAACATTTAAAAGCACTTCCTGAAAAACAAAGAAATGAAGAAATAACAGCTTGGTTAGGAAGATTTGGAGATGGATCATTTAACACAGCAGTAGCATCTGTGTATGGAGTAGGAGATGGAGTAACTGGTTGGGCTGAAAATGTTTCTCATATAGGCGATGGTAAGAGATCTATGTCTTCTTCAGAGTGGGAAAAAAATTATTTTAGAGGGGCATTATCATCAGAAAAATCTAAAGGTGAAGCAAAATATATTATTAATGATAATGGTGTTAAGAAGAGTTCTTCAGAGCTCATAGATTATACAAAGAACTACGGTTTTGCAACGCAATTTGGTTATGATGTGGGGCAGGGGGTTGGAAATATGCTTCCGGCTATGGCCGTATCTTATGGTCTAGCTCCAGCTGGTGCAGCGCTTGCTCAGGCTGGTAGTTTGGGGACAATGGGCTTAGGTGTATATGGGAATACTTATCATAATTATATGGTACAAGGATATAGTGAGTCAAAAGCTCACTTAGCGGCTGGGTTAAGTGCTGCTGCTGAAATTGGAACAGAATCAGTGTATGGAGGTTTCTCGTTTTTAAATAGTGGACCTGTTTACAATTTGAAGACTCTTGGAGTTAGTATGTTTAAAGAGGGAATGCAAGAAGTATTTCAAGATGCTAATGAACCGCTTATTCATTCTTTTGTTACAGGAGAAAAGTTGGATTTTACAAATATTAATCCTACAGATTTATTGAAACAGGTTGGATATACTTGGTTAGTTGGTGGAGCTACGGCAGGAGCAATGAATGTACCAGGTTATATTGGAACTTCTAGGGTAATAAATGCTAATCAGAGTAATTTAAGTTATATAGGTAAGCAATTAAATACTGGAAATATAAACATTGATCAAGCAAACGTGTTGTTACAGAGTACACTTGGTTTAAATGAACTCGAAAATTCAGATGTTATGAGTATTCTTAAAATGAATAAAAATGGTTTGAGTACTATTCATCCTGTTGAAGGTAAGGGTCTTAATCCACATCTTGTTTTAGCTTTGAATTCTTATTCACAGGCTAATCAGTTGTCTTCTCAACAACAATCATTATTAAATAATAATCCTGGGCTAGCTTCTTTGTTATCTAATAGTGCTAGTTCTGTTGTTCCAGATAGTTTAAAAAATGCTTACGATGCCTATCAAAATTTAGAAACTAAATTGGGTGAGTTTGGAGATCAAATAAAGAATTCTGCTAAAGCTTTTAAGGTTAATGCTGAGTCTTTAAATGGTATTAATCAAAGAATGAATGATTTACTAAATAATAGCAATGAATTACAAGATGTTTTAGAAAAATATGATGCTGGAAATAAGGTTCAGGTACCTAAAGAGATAGTATCTAGTTTTAATGAGTATCTAACTTTGAGATCTAAAGAAGGAATTCTTAATCAGCAATTAGAAGAGATAGCTACTAGTAAGAATTCAACAGGTGTTCTAGAACAATTTGGTAAAGTTAAATCATACTTGTCTGATGTTGTTTCTTCTTATCTTAGTGGAGCTTTAGAATCTCAAACCGTTGGTATAGTTCCACCTGTTGTTAGGGATTTTATGCAAAGTCCTATTTCGCATCCGATTGAATCTGTTAAAGATTTGATTAATCAATACTATAATCAACATAATATATCATTTTTTGATCGAATTAATTTTGTTAATAATCAAACAGATCCAACTACCGTTGGAGAATTAAAGCAAGGAATTATAGAGGCTATACCAAGTGGTTTGAGTAAGATGGAACAGGCTAGATTTGCTTATCTTGCTTTATCTCAGCAACTTGGGTTTGATGAAAATTTAAATTCAAATCCATCAGATAATTCATATTTTGATGTAAAAAGAAAGTATGACTCTATTACAGATGATACTATTTTAAATAAAAAAACGGTTTGTGTTTCTTGGGCTCGTATTTATAGTGATATATTGACTTCTCTTGGGATTGACAATAAATATCAAGCAATGAATCATGCTTGGGTTGAGTTTGACGCTGATGGAATTATTATTAAAGCAGATGCAACAACTGGTAATGTTATGGATTTGTCAAGAGCAAGATTGGGTCAAGAAACAGAGAATTTTTACCCTATAAATGGGTATAGCCCTGATGTTGAAAACGGGAAAATATCTTATCGTGTTTATCAAGATCCTTCTTTACCAGGTAGTTTTGAAGAGGCACTAAAACAAATTGATAAAAATATTCATTATATTCAAGATGAATATCAGACAATTAATGAAAATGCTATTATTAATGATGTTAATACCTCATTAACTGATAAATTAAATACTTTTTCAAAAGAAGTTCTTGAAGGTATGGATTTTGTTGGAGCAAAATCTTTGCTTTTAAATTTTACTGATTCTTTGAAAGAAAATGGGGATTATAATATATCTGGTACTGATATGGTTAAGTTGCAAAAGGATGGGTCTATTGATATTTTAAATATTACTAGTATTTTAGATGAAAATGGTCAGTATCGTTATTTTGCTTTACATGAAAATATGGGATTAACTGAAATAACTGCCAGAGATTTGGATGTTTTGCTAAGTAATGGTTATCTTTTAGATAATGCTAAGAAGTTAGCTGGTTATCAATATAATGCTGTAACTGGCGCTGTAAATAGTCTTATTAATAAAGTGGTCTCTAAAGTGGCAACCATAGTTAATCCAAACTTATTAGAACATACTGAATCGGTTCTTTCTAATGGTGTTACTACTCTTTTAACTCAAAATAATAACATTGTTAATCAGTCTGTAAATAATGAAACTCAATCTATCGTCATAGATATTGCTCCACTTTCATTTTCTAAATTTAATGCTTTGAGTGTTTCAGATATGATTCAGTATATTCAAAACAATTTTACAGTAGATAGCTCTGAAATTATAAATTTGTTTGATATGTGGGATACTTTAGATCCTAAGATATGTGAAGCAATACGTACTAAAATGATTCAAGACCAAAACTATATTTTCTCATCAAAATATTTGACGATTTTAGGTAGAGATTTAAGCAAAGTTGTTAATTCTGATATGTTAGAGCAGTTAAGTGATTTATCTTTGTGTAGACTACTTGCTACTTCAGATTTAAATCATCTAGATGCTGATATGATTTTGCAGGAGATAGAAAGACGCTTAGATAATGGTAATCTTGTAGTTGATCAATATTTATTTCAACAAACAAAAAATGAAGGTGGTTTTGAGTTAGATGAATTTAATAATTTTGCCTCAAAAATATCTACTGAAGTAGGGGAAAAAATAAGTGCTTTGGCAAATGCTTCTGTTACTGCAGAGATTAAGGAGTTGTCTGCTAAGTATAGAAAAGGCGATATCAATTTGACTCAATTATTATTGCTAAGAAGGGTTTTAAATGAAGATCATTCGCCAATTGTTATAGAAATACTTGATGATCTTATTCAAGCAAATCCCAAAAATATGAATACTTTTAATTTTGAATTATTAAATCCTAATATTATTAATTTGCTAGGAAAAGATTTTATTGAAAGCATTGGAAATTATCAGAATATGAGTAATCTTGTAATGGATATATATAAATCGGATCCTGAATTATTAACTGTCTATGCTAAGGGATTATCCTATTTAAATCAGTATTCTGACACAATATTTAAGAATTCTGCTTCAACATTGTTAAACTTTCTTCATAGCAATGCTCAATATTTTAGAAATGAAAATTTAGATGCTTTTTCTAGTGAAAATATTATTAATTATGCTTTATCTTATGGTTTATTTGAAAATAATCTTAAACTTGATTCTAGAGGATTTAAATATAGTTTAAATCAGTATTGTGATAGTCTTCTTGATTCTGCGGTTCTTATTTCAGATTTACAGGATGCGTATCTTTTAAAAACTTATTCAATGAATAGAGATGCTGCAGAAAATTTTTTAAATACTTATAGTGAAAGCATAAATGATTTACCTGGATTAGATCATAGCATCTTGGATATGGTAGATGATATCAAAAGTGTATTAAATATGAATTCTGATTCTTTTGACTTATTAAAAGAAAAAATACAAAATTCACATTCAGTTACGCCTATTGAGGTGGAAGAAGTCAAATTTAAAATTCGAGATAAAGTATTTGCTCAATTTGAGGAAGATTTTAAAAAGACTAATGATGTATATGGTAGTCTTAAAGGTTTTCAAGAGGTTCAAGTTGATGGATTGTTCTCTTTACTTGTAAAGAGTACTAATTCTGGTATTGCTGGAACTGATTCTGATGTATCAAAAGGATATGTTGACTATTTTAAATCACAAAATCCTAAATCGCATCTTCTTGCTGGTTCGTATATTAATAATAATTGTTTATATACGGCTGGAGAAAATGGTATTCTTTTTGGATGGTCTAATATGTCCAAAGATGACATGAAACTTATGGGAGTAAAAGATATTAAATCTGATATCCTTTCATATGGTTACACTTCCACTAGAGATCAGAAATATGTTACTCCAGCATCTATGACTCAATTAACGAATTCTGAGTATAATGAACTTGATACTATTAATAAAATGCCACAGTATGTTGTTGTAAAAGCTGATGCATCAGATATAGTACGTCAAAATAGTCTTAATGCAGCAAAAGAATTAGATATTCCTGTATTATATTTACCAGATGCTAATGCAAGTAATTTAAATTTAAATGATAGTTCAGTTCAGTCTGCTTCTATACTCGATGATTCTTCTTTGGATAACTTATCTCAACAATTTGATTCATCGTTATCTGAGGCTGTTAAATTAACTTCTCTACAGCGTTTAATGAATATGGGACAACAGGTTAGACATTTTATAACTAATCCTAACTTAATGCAGTATGTATTAAATCAGGGAAATCAAGTTTTAAATACTCCTACTTTTTTTTCACATCCTTTGGAGACTACTATAGCGTCAATTGTAAATCCTTTAATATCAAAGTTTATGTTTAATTCTAATGTTGTTAATAATACTGAAATGAGTAATAAAATTTTAAATGAAGGTCTTTATCATTTTGTGATGGAAGATGCAACAATGGATAAGATTATGGATTCTCATAGATTTTTAGCTACTACAAATATGGGAGAATTATTTGTTAATACGGCATTTTTCTTTGCTGGTGTTCCTTCTTTTAATGAGTCTTGTTATCATCTCAATAAGGGGAATAAACCAGTTGATAAAATAAGAGGTTTCCGTTTAAATGTTGATCCTAGTAAGCTTTCTGAGTATCAGTATAGAGCTGGACATGATGGTGTTGTTATGCATTTAGGAGATGTTGTATTTAAAGATGAAGATATAACACCTGTTTATTTGGTAGCCAAAGAAGAACAAGGTAAAATTAATTATGTTGAAGTTTCTAAGGAAGAATATGATAATTATCAGTCTGAAATCTCTAGTGATAATACTGATCAATTTATTCGCGGTATGATTTCCGAATTTAGTCAAAATGTTGATAATGTTGAAAGATTTAATCGTGTTTTTAAAGATTTTAAAATAGGCTTAACAAATGGTACTGTTGTAAATTCTTTTGCCTCTAATCTATTGAATTTATTAAATATAATACCTGGTGTTAAAGTTGATTTGCCAATAAATCAGGCTATGAATGGAACTAATAAAACTATAGATTTACAAAATAGGTTAGAAACGCTTAAAAAAGAAAACCCTGGTATTGAAGAAGAATATATTCGGGTTCAAAAGGAGATTGAACTTGAGCATGCAGTTCGTTTCACTCCAGAAATGATTGAGTATCGCTCTATAATGCATCAACTTGGATTAGATAAGGAATCATCTAAAGTAGAATCTTTGGATATTGAGGATGAAACTTTTACGATTAATGATCTTAAATCTAAGGATTTATATGTTTCACTTTCTGAAGACCCGAATTCAACAGTTACTATTGTTGATTCTAGAAAAATTTATGACATTATTTTTAATCATGATACTTATAAAAAGTTTATTGATTTTAATAGTTTTCGTAATGAATTCGAAGATATTTCTTATCCAATTTATTTGAGGGCTATAGATAAGTTTATTGGTACAGAATTAAAAGGAAGAAATTTTGGAAATGAAATATCCAGTAGAATTTCAAATCTATTGGAACTTGTTAAAAAATCAAATGATTATTTAAGTCCTTTAAATAATTATTCTAATGATGTTAAACAAACATCATTTGTAGTAAAGAGGTATCGTTTGAGTGATTTGATTGACAAATATCCTGCGTTATTAACTAATCAAATTGGTGTTCCATCTGAAATTATAAAAGAGGCTGAGCTTCTGAAAAAAGAATTAAATGTTTCATTATATGATTTGTTACTTGCTGATTCTGCTCCATGTATTGAGTTATCAAATATGAATATTGACGGAAAAACTCTTTCTATTCCTGTTGAATTAATAGAGAGCATTTTAACAAATGAAAAGATATATCAAGCATTCTTAGATTTTGATAATTCTAATAGTTTATTTGGAAATGCATCGGCAAAAAATTATTATAAAGCAATAATGTTGTATTATTTATCTGCAAAAAAAGCTGGAAAATCGATGGATAGTTTTAAGAATCTAGATGGTTTGATTAGTAATATGGAAAAATATTTAAATAAAGTTGAATGCGGAATTATTAATAATTCCGGTAAACAAGTTATTCTAAATACTAGATTATATTGTGGATTGAAAGATTATCTTGATTATTTGGATCCTAAGAGTATTATTGTTAGTGGTCAAAACAGATATACATTAGAACAGGCTAAGAATATACTTAATAATAATAGTAGTATTATTCCTGAAACCTTCTATGAAGGATTACATTCAGTTGATATAAAGCCTTTTTCTGTTGAAATAAATGTTACGCAAGAGTTACCGAATATTTCGTGGTTAGAATCCGTATTAAATGATCAGAAAGTGTTTGATGATGTTATGAATCATTTTGATTTTAAGAGTATTTCATCAAAAATAGAGAGTTTACAAAATTATGTTGAACAAATAGGTGATTCTATAACTGAACTACAATTAAATCGTTATAATCAGCTTTTTGAGCGTTATAAACAAGTAGCTGATGTTCTAAATCATATTCAAAGTAATATTTTTAAACATCCTCAGATTCATGAACAAATTAAAAATATTGTAAGCAAGCAATTAAATAAATCTATTAAAATACAAGATAGAGTATATGATTGTCAGAGTGTGTTGTTAGCACTTGATACTATGCAAAGCGGTCTTCAAAACTATCAATTAAGTTGTCAAGCTTTTAAGGATTTTGCGTCTATACTCTTTACTGGAAAAAGAAGTGATACGCCCGTTTTGAAAAATGTTTATAATGCATTTGTTGATGCATATAATAATGGAGATCAAGATTTAGCTTTAGCTTATTTAAATAATCTTTCATCTATTAAAAGATATTTTCCAGAATTCTGTTTTACTTCAAATACAGTGACAAAGGCCTTTTTTAGCGGAAGTGGAAATTGTATTGAACTTGGTAAACATAATCAAGCTGCAGAAACTATATATCACGAGATTACTCATGCATTTGATTATTATAAATCTGGATATAAAGTTTCTACTGAATGGGATGCTATGATAAAAAGGACTAGAGATTATCTATTAAAGAATAATACTTATAAAAGATTTTCTGATGATGCAAATAGAGCTAGTAATGATGCTGCAAAATATGCTGATTATGTATTGGAGAAGAGGTTTAATAAATCTAAGCAACAAATTATAAAAGATTTAGAGATTAAATACAAGAATATGATTGATGCTAAAGAAGAATTCTTGGTAAAAATGAATGAAAGATATGGTCTAAATGAAAGAGATAGAATGGATCCTATTACTAATTATTCTCCTGAAAATCTAGCTGAGATAGAGTATAGGTTAATGGCTCACGTAGTGTATGATTATTATATGAGAACTAAATATCCGGAAATTTCAGCAGTTTCTGATATGATAGAGGGTATTTTTTCTGATAAATACAAAGATTTGAAAAAATATAAAATTTTTACGCCATACAATCATGGTAAAGAGTATTATGGTGAGTTTGCTCATGCTAATGCTGTAGAAGCTATTGCAAACTTTGGGTCTATAGCTTTTACTCGTGATGGACTTTTCTATTTACGGAATATATTAGGGGAAGATTATTTTGACATGTTAAATCAAAAACATCATGATATTGTTTGGAGGGGTGTTAAATGAACAAAAATGATTTATTAGATGATCAAAAAAAGTATTGTACATTTTTAATTTCTATGTATATGCAAAAACATAATATTTCATATGAAGATATGTATATGTTAATGCCTAGTTCTTTTCTTGCTTTAGATGATTACGATTATAAAATTCGTATTCTTGTTGAGGCATTAAATAATAATATATTAATAGAAGAAACAAAGTTATATGGAGAAATGTCATCAGGTGTACAGCGAAGTTAAAAAGGTTAGGAAATTATTTACCTAGCCTTTTTTTTGTGGTATGATGTATTTAGAATTGGAGGATTTTCAAATGAAGGAAAAGTTTTTACCTATTGGTAGTGTTGTTATTTTAAAAGATGCGACTAAAAGAATAATGATTACTGGTTATTTGTCTGTAGATGAAAGTGATAAAGAAAAAGTATATGACTACAATGGTTGTGTTTATCCTGAAGGATTTTTAAGTTCTGAGCAAGTTCTTTTGTTTAATCATGATCAAATTGATAAGATTTTTTTTGAAGGCATGGCAGATGATGAACAGAAAAGTTTTGCTCAAAGATTGAATGAATTTGCTAAAAAGCAGGAGAATAGTCAAAAGAATATTGAATCTTTAGAAGAATAGGGTTGATTTAAAAATGTTTGGGAAAATTTTATATATAAGTGATAATATCGCTGTTATTGAAAATAAAATGAACGCTAATGCTGTTGCTGATTTAATGAATTTACATTTAATATTTGAAAGTGGAGATCAAAAAGTTCTTGGGGAAATTCTTGAAGTAAAATCTACTGAAATTCATGTTAAGTTTTTAGGTGAGTTTGTGAATGGGCATTATAATAATGGTTTAATTCGTAAGCCTGGTTTAACTAGTACTATAAGGCTAATTTCTCAAGGTGAGTTATTGGAATTAGTTGGAACTGATAATGATAAAACTGTTTTGCTTGGAAGAAGTGCTGTGTATAAAGATTATTTAGTTTATCCTAAAGTCAATGATTTACTTTCTCATCATATGTGTATTTTTGGAGGAACTGGTTCAGGTAAATCTTGTGGTGTGGCTAGAATTATCCAAAATATTTTAAGTAGTAAGAATTATTTACCATATAATGCAAATCTACTTTTCTTTGATTCGTTTGGTGAGTATAAAAATGCTTTTCAGAGTATTCATAGCATAAATGAATATTATAATTATAAATTTGTTACTTCTAATGTTAAAGAAGATGGAGATTTGCTCATTGACATTCCTTTAAACTTATTGACGGTTGATGATTTTGCTATTTTGTTAAGGGCTGATAGAGCTTCACAACTAACTATTATTGAAAGAGCTTTAAAGTTAGCAAAATATTTTGCTACTAATACGCCAGAGTCTAGAAAATATAAAAATCAAATTATTGCTCGAGCTTTGATGAATATTATTTATAGTTCTTTAACTGTTGAGAAGAAAAGAGACAGCTTATTTAATTTGTTAAGTATTTGTAATACTCCTGAGTTGAATTCTGATATTCAGATTCAAGGGGTTGGATATACAAGAAGTTTCCATGAATGTTTTCAAATTGATTCTAAAGGGCAATTTAGCGAAACTGTAATTGCAATTGAATATATTACTCAATTTTTACAGGAAAATTTAGATTTGCAAGAGGTTGATGAAGCAGTCTTCACCTTGGAAGACTATTATAATGCTATGGAGTTCTCTTTGATTAGTGATGGGTTTCAAAATAATACAGAGTTGAATAATGATGCTCAATTATTACAAGTCCGTCTGTATTCAATTATCCATAGTAGTGTTGGTAAGTTATTTACTGGTAATGGCTATGTGTCTAGAGGGCAGTTTATTACTAATCTTGTTACTCTTAATAGTAAAAAAGCTCAAATTATTAATATTAACTTGGAAGGATTAGATGACAATATTTCTAAAGCAATAGTTAAGATTTATTCGAGATTAATTTTTGATTTTTCAAAAGATAATGCTAATCGGGCAACTATTCCTTTCCATTTGTTTTTAGAAGAGGCACATAGGTATGTACAAAATGATGGGGATGTTTATCTTCTTGGTTATAACGTATTTGAGCGTATTGCAAAAGAAGGACGTAAATATGGTGTTATGCTTGATATTATAAGTCAAAGACCAGTAGAGATTAGTGATACAGTAATATCTCAATGTTCTAATTTTTTGATATTTAAGATGACTCACCCTAAAGATGTTAAATATATTGAAGAAATGATTCCAAATATTAGTGAAGATGTTATAGAAAAAATGAAAAGTTTACAGCCAGGTACTTGTGTTGCTTTTGGTTCTGCTTTTAAAATACCAATGATTGTAAGGCTAGAGATGCCTAACCCAGCGCCTTATTCATCTAGTTGTGATGTATCTACTTATTGGAATTCTAGAACAGATATTTCTTCGGAAATATCAGAAGAAATTTTAGGAAATAAATATGCTGCAACAAATGTTAGTGTTGATAATTCGGTATTAAAAAACAAAGTACCAGAAGTTACTGCAACTGAAGAGTTGAACGTAGCAAAAGAAGAAGTATATGAGAATAAATTCATCAATTTAAATAATGAGACTGCAGAAGAGAGTTCTTGATAGAACTTTTTCTTTTTGTTAAAATGTAGTCTGAAGGAAGGAAATGTGTATGTTTTGTGATTCGCATTGTCATTTGTATAAGGAATATTATGAAGATTTGGATTTAGTTATTAATGAGTCTATTGAGAATCATATTAGTTATTTTATTGTTGATGGTTGTGATAGGGATAGTAATAAAGAAGTTTTAGAGTTGACTAATAAATTTGATAATTTATATGTGACATTAGGTATTCATCCTGAAAATGTTGATAACTATAATAAAGATGATCTTTTGTTTATAGAGAAACATTTAAATGCTCACAAAGTTATTGCTATTGGTGAGATTGGACTAGATTATCACTATAGTAAAGAAAATAAAGAAGCTCAAAAAGAATTGTTGATAAGTCAACTTAAATTGGCTAAAAAATATCATAAACCCGTTGTTATTCATAGTAGAGAAGCTACTGAAGATACGATTGAAATTTTAAAAATGTTTCCTGAAGTAAAAGGAGTTATTCATTCTTTTTCGGGTAGTGTTGAAACGGCTCGTATTTATATTAAAATGGGTTATAAACTAGGAATTAATGGGGTTGTAACTTTTAAAAATAGTCATTTAAAAGATATTATTCCTGAAATTAAAGATCATATCATCTTAGAAACAGATAGCCCTTATTTAACACCTCATCCATATCGTGGAACTACTAATTCTCCTAAATATATTTTGCTTATTGCTGAGTTTATATGTTCTATACTTGATATACCTTTAGAAGAGTTATCTACACTTACAAATAGTAATATTAAGGAAATATTTGGTATTAATATTTAGACTTAATTTTTTGACAATAAGCATCTATTTGTGTTATGATTAAAGTGCAAGATGAGGTGATAAGGAATGGGTAGAAGTTTACGAAAACTACGTTTAGTTTTAGAGGGACTTATTCTAGTACTTGTTATTTGTGTAGCTAATATTAGTACAACAAAAGAAATGACTTCTGTATCTAATCACGCTAGTAATCGAGTTATAAATTTGACTACAATGGCTATGAAATTAGAAAGTGATATAAAAAATGATCTTTATAGTGCTAAAGATACATATACTGGTGATTTAACGGGATATGGTGCTGATTGTCCATTGTGTGGTGGACATTTAGGATGTACAGGGCAAGATGTAAGAGATGGAACAACTATTTATAATGATTCTATGTATGGTAATGTTAGGATTGTTGCTTCTTCTAAATCGCTTGCATGTGGTTCAATTGTCAGATTTCAGCTTGATAAATTATCTAGTGAACCAATAATAGCAATTGTTCTTGATAGAGGAGTCTTAGGACAGGATTTAGATTTGCTTATGTCTAGTGAAGCTGAAGCAAGTTCAAAAGTAGGAAGAAACACACTTTCTTATGATGTATTAAGATTTGGATGGACTAGGGAATAGTCCTTTTTTTATTTAATTATTTATGCTATTATTAGACAAGGAAGTGTTTTATGAAGGATATTTATGCTAAGAAAAGTTTAGGTCAAAATTTTTTGAAAGATGAGATTGTTTTAAAAAAAATAGCTGATAGTTTTGATGTTTCAAAAAATGATCTTATTATTGAAATTGGACCTGGTATGGGAGCTTTAACAAAGTATCTAGTAAAAAAGAATAGTTCTTATCTTGCTTATGAAATTGATGAAAGAATGAGGAATTATTTGGAAGTATTTCAAGATAATAATAAAATGATTATTTATGATGATTTTTTAAAAAGAGATATTAAAAAAGATTTAACGCGTGAGTACGAGAATATTTATGTGGTGGCCAATATTCCATATTATATAACTACACCTATTATTGAGCATATTTTAAATTCTGTTGTTGTAAGTGGTATGACTTTGTTAGTTCAAAAAGAAGTTGCTGAGCGGTTTAGTGCATCTCCTGGTTCAAAAGATTATGGCTATTTTACAGTATTATTAAATCATTTTTTTGAAGTTAAGAAATTGTTTGATGTTCCACCTTCTTCTTTTGTACCTGCTCCAAAAGTTATGAGCTCAGTTGTAAAAATGAAAAGAAAAGCTAATCTTGAAGTTATAGATGTTTTTAAGTTTCAGCTTTTTGTTAAACAGATATTTGTTCAGAAGAGAAAAACATTAAAGAATAATTTGAAAAACTATGATTGGGAGAAAGTTTTTTCAATTCTTCTAAATCATGGATATGGCGAAAAGGTTAGGGCTGAGGAACTTCCTTATGAAGTGATTTTAGAACTTTATCAAAAGCTAGTTTTAGAAAACTAGCTTTTTTCATATCATTTTATAGGTGGATATTAATGGTTTATCAGGTAGGGGATTATGTTACAAGAAAAAGCTATAATCACGATGTTGTATTTGTTATAGTAAGGATTAAAAATGAAACTGCTTTTTTAAAAGGAGTCTTTATTCGTCTTGAGGCTGATGCTCCTTTGGAAGATTTAGAAATACATGATAAAGATATGAGAGATGCTGATGAAGATTATTATTCTTTAAATGAATTAAAGGGTGATTATTTCTATTTACCAGCCAAAATTATGCATATAGATGCTGATTTAGATTATTTAAAAAAGTGTTTAAAGTTTTATAAGCAGCATAGGATTAAAGCGGTAGGAAAAAGAATGGAAGAGAAAGATGTTTCAAAAAGTATCATTGATTTATTAAAGTCTTATCAACCTGATATAGTAATTATTACGGGACATGATGCATATTATCCAAAAAAGGGTGGAAAAGAAGATATAGAAAACTATTTAAATACAAAGTACTTTGTGAAGGCTGTTAAAGAAGCAAGAAAATATGAGAAAAGCCATGATAAACTTGTGATTATTGCCGGTGCTTGTCAAAGTAATTATGAGGAACTTATTAAAGCCGGGGCTAATTTTGCTAGTTCTCCTAAAAGAGTAAATATTCATTGTCTTGATCCGGCTATTATTGCTCTTTTTATAGCAACTACTGAAAGAAGTAAGGAAATAGATTTGAAAAATTTACTTTCTAAAACCAAATACGGGGCTAATGGAATGGGCGGGATTAAATGTATGGGGATGATGTATGTTGGTTTTCCAAGATAAGAGAGGAAGATACTTATGAATTTAGATATTGTTAGGGATAGAATTAAGAAGTTATATCAAAAAAATGTTGAAGTTTTTGTTTATGGAATGAGAAATAAAAATCATCATTTTTATGGGGTCATATCGGGGATTTACCCTTATGTTTTCACGGTTTTAGTTAATGGTGTTGAAAAAAGTTTTAATTATTCAGACATCATAATTGGCGAAGTTGTTGTGAAGCTTTCATAAATAAGCTTGCATATTTCCTAAACCTGTTTTAAAATAATAATGGAAGTTGAAAAACTTTAGAAGGAGAGTACGTATGAAAATAACATCTGTAACAGTTCGTAAGATTACGAAAGAAAACTCAAGATTGAGAGGAATTGCATCTGTACTATTAGATGATGCCTTTGCTATTCATGATATTCGTATCATTGAAGGTGACAATGGATTATTTATTGCAATGCCTAGTAGAAAAACTGCTACTGGTGAATACAGAGATGTATGTCATCCAATTAATCCAGACGTAAGAAGCGAATTTACAGAAGCTATTATTGATGAATACAATAAAGTTTCTGAAGAAGAATAGAAGTTCTAGAAGTATCTAGAATTTTTTTTTTTAATAATCATAGTATTTAATAGGTGATAAATGTGGAAATGAATAACGAAGTAATATTAAACGCTCATGAAGTAAAGATTGTAGATAGAAAAGAAATTTATTTAAGTGGAATTAAAAAGATTGTTAGTTTTGATCCTGAAGAGTTTTTGCTTGAAACGACGATGGGAACGTTACTTTTAAAGGGAAGAGGACTTGAATTATTAAAACTTGATACTCATGATGGAAATGTTAAGATTAAAGGAACTATTAATTCTTATCAATATTTAGAGAATGGAAAAGTAAAAAGTAAAGAAGATAGTTTTATTGCTAAGTTGTTTAAATAATGAGTGTTATTTTACAAATTTGGACGATTCTATTCTCTATTTTATTTGGATTATTTTTTTATTTTTTATCATGTATTCATTTTAAATATATTTCATCTAATTCTACGATTTTTAGGATATTTATAACCTTTCTTTTTGTTTTAGATAGTGTTTTATTATATGTTACTGTGTTATATCATTTGAATAATGGAATTTTTCATTTTTATTTTTTGATGAGCGTATTAATTGGTTATTTTATTGGCAAAACTTTACACAAAAATGTCAAATTGACAAAAAGTTACTTTTCTTCCCTTTTAAAAAAAAAAGAAAAATGATATAATCTCTTTGATGAAATATGGTGAGACTTATGAAGAAGAAAGGACTTAAAAGAGCAAAAAAAAGATTTTTTGTTTTGGTGATTCTTTTAATTGGAATTGTTAGTTTTTCGTTTGTCTCTATTTTTGAAGATTGGTTGCAAATTATGAATAATAGAGAAGAACTTGCGGCTTTAAATGTTTATTATACAGATTTACTTCAGGCTGAAGAAAGTCTTACTAGTGAAGTGACTAAACTTCATGATCCAGATTATGTAGCTAGATATGCAAGAGAAAGATATATGTATTCTTTACCAGGAGAGTTTATAATTCGTATGCCTAATCAAAATAATTAATTTATAAAGTACATAAATTAATACTTTTCTTATTGTTTTTTTTATTTTAAAATAGGTATTGTGATGTCTATGGAAAAAAAGTTATATATCAAACCATTTGATTTAAAAATAGATAATAATCTTTTAATGGAAGATTTCTCAATAGATTTTACTAATTTAAACTCAATCTGTTTACTAGGTGAGAGTGGATGTGGCAAGTCTGTTTTGCTTTCTACTCTAAAGAAGTATTCTCCTAAAGGTATTTCTTTTTATATGTTAGAAGATAGTAAAAATCAAGATTATATTAAGGAACTTAAATATCACTCTTTAAATAGTGACCAAAAAGAGTTGGTTGATATAATTTGTGTTGATAAGCATTTTATTTCTTATAAAATAGCTCTTCTTAAAACTATTTTTTCTTCTAATAAATATCTTTTTTTAGAAGATGTTCATTTTTTTTTAAATCATGAACAATTTCACTGTTTGTTTGATTATATTTTTAAACATGGTATTTCTTTGTTTTATGTTACTAATGAAGTTGAAGATGTTATATGGTTTGATTATCTGTTAATAGTTAAAAATAAAAGAATTGCTATTGAGGGTCGAACACTTGCAGTTTTAAAAGAAGAAAAATTATTAAAGATGTTGGGTTATTCTTTACCTTTTTATGTTAATATGTGTATTCAACTTGGATATTATGGCTTGCTTAAGAAAGTTTGTTTTTCTAAAGAAGAATTGGAGAGTGCTTTATGGAAGTGAATTTTTCTAAGTTTAAAGATAATTTGAATTTTTCTATTTTAGTTAATTTTCCTGTTGCTTTGTCATCTTTAAAAGAAGGAAAAGATATTTCTTTTGTTTGTAGAGATATAGAATTTGAAGGTGATGATGTTGTTTCTTATTTAAATAAGAATAATGAGTTTTCTGATTTGAAGATTAAGCAAGTATTAGAAATGGTTAAACTTGGCCGTAATTGTTATACTAAGTTAGAAAAGCAAAAACTAAAGTTAGCGTATATTTTGCTTCATTTACCTAAGGTAATAGTACTTGAATATTTTTTCTCTGATTTAATATTTAGTGAAAAAGAATATTTTAAAAGGTTATTTCGTAATTTGATTTATAAAAAGAATATATCTATTATACTTATAGAAAATGATATGAATTTTATTGTTGAAACAGTTAAGAAAATTTATTTGTTTAATGATAAAGGGAAAAGTTCTTGCCTTGATGATTTTTATGATGATTCTATTTATAAATATGTAGAGATGCCTTATACAGTAGAACTTATAAAATATTTAGAATCTAAAGGTCATAGTATAGATCATGACTATACTTTTTTAGAAACTTTAAAAGCTATTTATAGAGGTGTATCATGAGATATTTAGCACGTATCTCTTATGACGGAAGTCATTTTGAGGGATTTCAAAGATTAAAGAATGGTAATGGAGTTCAAAATGAACTTGAAAGGGTATTATCTATAATTAATAAGAATGACGTATTTGTTAAAGGAGCTGGAAGGACAGATGCAGGTGTTCATGCTCTAGATCAATGCATTTCTTTTGATTTAGATTTTGAAATCGATGATGATAAATTAAAATATGTTTTAAATCGCAGTTTGTCTCCTTATATAGCAGTCAATTCAATTCAAAAAGTTGACTTAGGTTTTCATGCGCGTTTTAAAGTGAAAGAAAAGACTTATCTTTATAAGATATATTTGGGTGAAAAGAATCCTCTTCTACAAGATTATGCTTATTTTGTTAAACAAGATTTAGATATTAATAAGATGATTGATGCGGCTAGTTCTTTTATTGGTAGATATGATTTTAGAAATTTTGTTAGTGGGTATAGGGATAATTATGTTTCTACAATACAAAAAATAGAAATAAAAAAAGAAGGAGACTTTATTAATATTTTTGTTGTTGGTAATAGTTTTTATCGATATATGGTAAGAAGTATAGTTGGGGCTTTAGTTGAGGTAGGTCTTGGACAAGTGTCTAAAAAAGAGTTAGCTAATGCTTTGGATTGTCCAGAAATAGAGAAGAGGTTTTTAGTTGCTCCATCATGTGGTTTGTATCTTTATAGTATTAAGTATTAAATATTCTTTATAATGATTGAGATTGATTAAAAAACAATTGACTTTATATGAAAGTTCGCATATAATTTTAACTGGTACATTTTATTTGTCTTGGAAAAAGAAGCCGTGGGAAAGTTTCTTTACGAAGAGATTAATGAAAGGATTTGTAAAAATGAGTACATTCATGCAAAAAAAAGAAAATGTTGAACGTAAGTGGTATGTGATTGATGCGAGTGGTAAAACTTTAGGTAGAGTTGCTACTAAGGCTGCAACAGTTCTTCGTGGAAAACACAAAGTAACTTATACTCCAAGTGTTGATTGTGGAGATTATGTTATTATTATTAATGCTGATAAGGTTGTTTTAACTGGTAATAAGTTAGAAGATAAGAAGTATTATAATCATTCTGGATTTCCAGGAGGACTTAGAGAACGTAGCGCGAAGGTTATGATTCAAAATTATCCAGAAGAAATGATGGAAAGAGCAGTTAAAGGAATGCTTCCACATGGAAGACTTGGAAGAGCAATGGGTAAGAAGTTATTTGTTTATAGAGATGAAAATCATAAACATGCTGCTCAAAAGCCTATTGAGCTTAAAGTAGATTAGGAGGAGTTAAATATGGCAAAACAAAGTTGGACTGCTACTGGTAGAAGAAAAAGAGCTAGTGCTCAAGTTACTTTAACTAGTGGAACAGGAAATATTACTATCAATGGTGTTGATGTTGATAAATATATGCCTGATGCTATTTTAGTATTAGACTTAAAACAACCATTAACTCTTACCAATAATGAAAATCGTTTTGATATCGAAGTTACTGTTAAAGGTGGAGGATATGCTGGTCAAGCTGGAGCAATTCGTTTAGGAATTACTAGAGCATTACTTAAGTTTGATGCTAATACTGATCAAACTGCTGATACAGCTTATCGTAAAATTTTAAAACCTGCTGGTATGATTACTAGAGATCCTAGAGTCAAAGAACGTAAGAAATATGGTCTTAAGAAAGCTCGTAGAGCACCTCAATTCAGTAAGAGATAATTATATTCAACATTTAAAAGTCTGTTATACAGGCTTTTTTGCATGTCTGAAAACTTAATTTTATAAAAGTGTTCATAAGGTTGTAATATTCAAATAAATTTAATAAAAATATAGTGATATAATAAAAAGGTAAAACTCTCGCATCATGTCGTGGTATATATTTTAAGTATTTTTTAAAATCTATAGTTGAAAGAGAGGTTGATTTTAATGAATCAAGAAAAAATAGGAAAATACATTTCCAAAAGAAGAAAAGAGTTAAAAATAACTCAAGAGCATCTTGCCGAAAAGCTTGGAGTAACTGATCGATCCGTTAGTAGATGGGAAAATGGTAAATCAATGCCTGATGTATCATTATTTAAGCAACTATGTGAAGTATTAAATATTACTTTAGATGAATTGTTAAGTGGTGAAGATAAGCCACAAGGTAGTCATGAAACTATTAATTATATAGAGTATCAAAGAAGATTATATTTATATAAATTAATTGCAATTGTAATAATTTCTATATTAATTATATGTGGAGTATTATATTTCTTTTTTAAGCCATTCAAATTGGAGTTTAATGATACAATTGACTATGCAAAACCAATTTATAATATAGATGATAATATTAAGTTATATTCAAAATTTGACCATAATTATTATGTTAAAAACACAAAAATTGATTTAAGTGAAGTTTTAAAAAATGGATCTTTAACAATAGAACAAATAATAAAACAAATGAATTATTATTCTGCATTGAATGATGGTGGTACTACAATTTATCAATCAAAAAACAAAAAATACTATCTATTTGCTTGTAATACAATTGATGGAAACAAAAATTATTATATTACGGGAAATGGAAATGATTATGAAGTGTGTTCATATAAAAAAAGAAATGGTTTAAATCATACATGTTTACAAGATAAATTGGATAATATTATAGGATTTGATACAAACATAAAAACAAGAGATAACTATGATGCTAAGTTAATAACAAAAGGAAATATTCCTAGTTGGGATATTTATAGTGGATTAAATGGTACATATGCTATTATTAAAACAAATGATGAAATAGTTATAAATGATTTTAAAAAATGGTTTAATGATAAAAATATAAATTATAAGTATTTAAATGTGTATGACAATTGGTATGTATTTGTCAGCAATGGAAATATGCTTGATATTAAAGTGTTGAATGATTGCGTTCAATAAAAAAGAAACACTTAATGTCGCATGTTGAGTGTTGCTATAGAAATGGTTTACACCTAAATCATTGCTGTAAGTAGTTCTACTTTTTTTAGTTTGTTAATAAAATGGGCGTTGTTTCCATTAATAAATGGTAGATTTATGTTTGTTTTATAGTTTAAAATTTGAATAGAAAGGAGTAGTTATGGAAATAGGGAAAAATATTCAATCTCTTCGTAAAGAAAAATCTTTTTCACAGGAAGAGTTAGCTGAAAAGTTAAAGGTAGCAAGGCAAACTATTTCAAAGTGGGAATTAGGAGAGACATCACCTGATTTACGACAAGCAAAAGAATTATCTAAAATATTTAATGTAAGTTTAGATGAATTAGTTAGTAATGATAGTAATAATATTTTAATGTCAAAAGTAAGCAATACAGAAAGATTAGCAGGGATGATTATAAAAATTTTGAAGTTTGGAGAAATGTTTATGGTTATTTCTTTTGTTGTACTTATTCTGTTTTTTGTTTCTTTAAAGTATTTTGAGGTTAAGCCTGACAATTTGGTGGCTGATTCTTATGGCGTTTACTGTAATATTGATAATGAAAAAAAGTATTATGAGGCTACTGTTAGTAGAGATAATCCAGAAGTTATAGAGTTAAATGATGAAGCTAGGGAAATAGCAAGTATTATGAAAATTGATGTTTCTAAATATAGAAGTATTGAACAACTTATAAAAGATATTAAAAAATATGTTGTTTCTCATAATGGAAAATGTTAATTATAAAAATATCCATTTTTGTGATATACTTTTTTGGAAGATGATTAAATGAATGATAAAAGAAGTTTAATTATTTATTTTAGTAGAGCTGATGAGAATTATTCGGTTGGCTTTATAGAAAAAGGAAATACTGAGATTGTGGCAGAATACATAGCTGATCTAGTATCAGGTGACATGTTTAAAGTTGAGCCTTTAGTTCCTTATGCTAAAGATTATAAAACATGTATCGAAGAAGCTAAGGTTAGGACAAGAGAGCATAATGCCCCTATTAAGGAAAATGTGCCTGATATATCAAGTTATGATGTTATCTATGTAGGTTCACCAATTTATTGGGGTGGAATGCCTGAAGAGTTATTTACTGCCTTAAAATCATTAAATTTTCAAGGGAAAGTTATAAGGCCATTTGTTACTCATGAAGGTTCTTTCTTGTCTTCTGTTCCTAATCAATTAAAAGAATTATGCCAAGGTGCCAAAGTATTGGATGGGCTTGCTATTGTAGGCTCTAAAGTTAAAGATGCCAAAGATGAAGTTGCAGCTTGGATTAAACGGGAGGGGTAATCATGAAAACGGCTATTGTGTATTATTCAATGTCTTCTAATACTTCTTATGTAGCTAAAAGGATTGCCAAAATAATTAAAGCTGATTTAGTTTTTTTAGAACCAGTCAATGCTTTTCCTAATAAAGGATTTAAAAAATTTTTTTGGGGAGGCAAAAGCGCATTGATGAAAGAAAGACCAGAATTAAATCCTTATGAATTTAATCCTGATAAGTATGATATTGTAATTTTGGGGACTCCTGTTTGGGCTAGTTGTTATACGCCTCCTTTAAGAACTTTTATTGAAGATTATAAAGATAAGTTAAGAGGCAAAAAGATTGGCGCTTTTGCTTGCTATAGTGGAATTGGGGTAAAGAAAGCTTTAGAAAAACTGAGAATTGATTTAGATATTCCTTCTTTTGATGTTACTATGGAACTTATTGATCCTAAAGAAAAAAATACTGAAGAGAAGAATCGTCAGATTGATGAATTCTGCCAAAAAATATTAGAGCTGTAAATCAGTTCTTTTTCTTTTTCTTTTTTCATATCTTTTTAATATGAAAAAAGATTTTGTTTTGTTATTTTCTTTTTTTGCTTTTTCTCTTATGTTGTTTTTTCCGTTTGTAAGAGCAGATGCACCTCTTTATAATCTAGTCATTATTATTGATGCAGGTCATGGTGGCGTTGATCCTGGAAGTGTCGTTGATGGGATATATGAAAAAGATATTAACTTGAGAATTAGTCGAGCATTAAAAGACAAACTAATTGATTTAGGGGCTAAGGTTTATTTGACAAGGGAAGGTGATTATGATTTATCAGCACCTAAAGCTTATCGTAGAAAGAAAAGCGATTTTGATCATAGAATTTCAATGATTAATGACAGCAAAGCAAATTATTATATTTCTATTCATTTAAATTTCTTAGATGATTCTAAATATTTTGGTCCTCAAGTGTTTTATTCTGACGTTTTATCTGATAATAAGCAAATCGCGAAGAGCATTCAATCATTTATGAATCAATATTTGAATACCGATAGAGAAATAAAAAGAGTTTCTTCTAATCTTTATATGTATAAGAAATTAAAAGTTCCTGGAGTACTTATTGAATGTGGTTTTTTATCAAATCCAAGAGAAAGAAAAAAACTCATGCAAGATGAGTATATAGATGAATTAGCTTTTGTTATTGCTAAAAGCTTTATTAGTCTTTAAAATACTTTTGAATTTGATTTTTTTGGCAATCTATACCTGTTGCATAAGATGAATTGCCAATTAGCTTTAATAATTCTTTCTTGTCTATTTCTTTGGCTTTTAAATATGATGATATTGCAATTATCTTATTTGTAGCGTCTTCTATAGCTAAGTCGTATAAATCTTCAAAACTTTGAGTACTTTCTTTGTTAGTAACAGGATTATGCCATGGTTGATGTTTTTGATTTAAATAACTCGTTTCGAATTTATTAATATGAAAGCTTAAATTGGCATATTTTCGATGACTATTTTTATTAATAATGTCTTTTAATTTATATATTTTCTTTTTTATACCTGATTTGTCTGTTACAAAATAATTGAGAATAAAATTGCCTGTATGAGTGCTTTTTTCGTATATTGGACCCATGTTGGAAAATGAAAATGTTTTTTTAAAAACAGTTGTTATGATATTCTTTAATTCATTAGAGAATGATATTTTTGGTAATAATTGATTTGCTAGTTTAGCATCTTTTAAAGCTTTTTTTTCATATTTTTGATAGATGTATGCATCTATGTTTGTTTCTATTTTTTCATGTTGGCCGCGATATTTCATGTTGATAGTTACGTCTCCAGATTGATAAATAATTAATGGATGAGTAATACTGTCTAGTGAGTAGTGGCATATACTTCCATATAAATAAGCTAAAATATCTTGATTGTTTTCTAGATGATTTTCTTCTATGGTATTTAAAATATTCTCAAAATATTTGTTTATGTTTGTTTTTTGGGCAAGAGTTCCTAGTTCTCTTATTTTTTTCCCTTTCCATGGTGTAAAAAATTTATAGTAAAATAAATTATCAAAACTTTGGGCAAAGATATAGTAATATTCTTCACAGATATTATTTTTAACTTTTTCTGGTAAATTGTTTAGAACTTGTTTAGCAAAATAGTGATGAGTTACAATAGATGGCATTTTTTATCATCTCCATAATCATTATATCTTATTTTCACAATTATTTCACAATTTGCTCTTAAAAATAACATTTTTTTTATCTATGATAATTTTGTGCTTTGTGATATAATGTTGTAGTTAAGAATTGAGGTGCTAAGGATGGCAAAGACTTTCAAGACACTGGAAGAGCAAATTAAGATATTGCAAAGTAAGGGCCTAGTTATCTATGATGTAGAGGAAGCCAAGAATATTTTATTGCGTGAAAATTATTTTTTCTTAAGTGGGTATCGTTTCTTATTTATGGAGAGTACTGCCAATCGCTTATTCTTACCTGGTGCTACTTTAGATGAGTTATATGCAATGTTTCAATTTGATAGACATGTTAGAAATATTATTTTTAAAAATTTATTAATTATTGAAAATAATATGAAAAGTATTTTGGCATATAATTTATCTAGTAAGTATGGTATTAGGGAAGAAGATTATTTGAGTCCAAAGAACTTTGTTCAGGATAGGGCTAGAAAAAGACAAGTGGATGATCTTTTAAGAAAAATGAAAAGGCAAATTAGGATAAATGGAGGTCAACATCAAGCAACTTCTCACTATATTAGTAAGTATGGTTATATTCCTTTATGGATTGCTGTAAAGATTTTGTCGTTTGGGATTGTAAGTGAGTTATATCAAATACTTAAAACTGATGATCAAGATCGAATTGCTGAAGATTTTCATATTTCTAAATCGGAATTGTTAGTTTATTTACCTATTTTGGCTAATTTTAGAAATTTGTGTGCTCATGAAGATATATTATATGATCATAAAGCCCAAAGGGCAATTGATGATACTAAGTATCATTCTCTTCTTGATTTACCTAAAGATGATGATGGATATATCTATGGAAAAGATGATTTGTTTGCAATTATTATTATATTAAAGCAGTTACTTAGAAAGGATGATTTCTTTTTACTTATGAGTGAGCTAGAATATGAGATTCATATCTTATCAGATAAACTTAAAGTTATTACGGTAGATAAAGTATTAGATAAGATGGGATTTCCAAAAAATTATGGAGAGATTGTGAGGTTATAATTATGGATAGAAATGAAAATCAAACAGGTAAATTTTTAATTATTTCAATAATATCATTTTTTGTTGGAGCTTTGCTTTTGTATGGAGTTATGTATTTTTTTCCAGAGCCTTTTATGAAAACTATTACAGAAGAAAAAATTAAAGAAATAAAAAATGTTACAGTTACAGATACTGGACTTGCTGATGCGGTCGACAAGGTATATGATGCTGTAGTAGTTGTTAAAACATATCAGGATAAGCAATTATACGCTACTGGAACTGGCTTTGTTTATAAAGTTGATGGGGATACAGCTTATATTTTAACAAACAATCATGTTATTGAAAAAGGAAATACAATTCGTGTTGAATTTAATAATGGTAGTATTGAAGAAGTAGAAGTTAATGGTAAAGATTTGTATTCTGATATAGCGGTTTTATCTTTAGATGCTGATAAAATTGATAAAATAGCTAGTTTAGGAAGTAGTGAAGATGCTAGACTTGGTGATACTGTATTTACGGTAGGGGCTCCGGTTAATGCTGATACTTATTCTGGAACAGTAACAAGAGGAATCCTATCTGGTAAGAATCGTTTAGTTGGTGTTTCATTAAGTAATTCTAATACTTCTGATATGATGATGAGTGTATTACAAACTGATGCAGCGATTAATTCTGGAAATTCGGGTGGGCCTTTAATGAACGCTAATGGAGAAGTAATTGGAATTACCTCATTAAAGTTAGCTACATCAGGTGTTGAAGGAATGGGATTTGCTATACCAATAGAAACGGCTATTCACTTTGCTGAACATTTGGAAAAAGGTGAACGGATTGATAGACCTTTCTTAGGTGTTAGTATGAGAAGTATTGCAGAAGCTCAATATTATCATCTTGAATTAAGAAATGTTGATATTGAAGAAGGCGTTTATATTGAGAGCGTTGAAGATGGAAGTGCTGCTAAAGAAGCAGGCTTAAAAGTAGGTGATATTATTGTTGAAATAGATGATAAAAAAGTTAATAGTGTCGCTTATTTAAGATATTTATTATATAATCATAATGTTGGTGATAATATGGCAGTTAAGGTTTACCGCGATGGAAGTATAATTGATATAGATGTTAAATTAACAAAAAAGGCAAGTTAAGTAAAACTTGCTATTTTATTTTTCTGTGTTTAGATATTCTTCTAAGCCTTTTGCTATTCCTCTAGCATAACCATCTGAGTTATTTAAAATATTATTTAAGTCTTCTATATTATCCATATATCCTAGTTCAAATAGATAAGACTCTGCGGTTTGATTTGAATCATAGTATGGATTTTTAGGATATTCTGGAGCATATCTTCCATCGTTAGTGGCGTGAGTATTTATTCCTCCAACTTCTCTTATATTATAGTAATAAATAGTATTAGTATCTTTATTACTTGGTTGAACATCATCCTCTGATATTTCTTCTTCTGTAAAATATCTTTGATAAATACCATTTTCGGTTAAGTATTTTGTTTTCGGAGAAGTTTCTGTATTTGCTTCTTTGGTAATGTTATTAACAAATGCTCTTGATAATCTGAAGTCAATCTTAGAGGCTACATATAATTCTAAACCATTTAAGTATTTATCGCCACCTTCTACTCCTGAGGAGTTATGATGAATGGCTAGATTAAATTTTGATTTGGTTTCATTTGCTAATGTAGCACTTCCATGTTCTTTATATATTTCGACTAGATCTTCACTATCATCTCTTGTCATAATGACTTTGTAACCTAGCTTTTCTAATTCTTCTTTTAGTTTTAAACTGACATTTAAGTTGGCATTGTTTTCTCTTTTTTGCTCGTCTTTAGAGCAATATTGAGAGCCTTTTATTTCATTATTAATTAGGCATACGGTTGCGCCTGAATCAAAAGCATCATGTCCAGGGTCTATAGTTATATCATATACATCATCTGGTAGAGTTGTTTCTTTAATAGTAAATTTTAAAGAAGGACATATATCTTCGGTATTCCATTCAATATTAATTTTATTGTTTTTATTATTTTTGGTTATGGTATAGTATTCTAAATCTTTATAAGAACTTTTATTTTCAATAGAATAGTATTTTATTATTTCTTTGTTATTTTCATCTTTTTTTGATGTTTTAATTAAGAAATAAAGTTCTTCTTGAGGTAAATTATCGAGAATAATACCGTTATTGATATTGTTACTTGTTTTAAAAGAGTATGTTTTTTCAGTATTTTCAAATTCAGAAGGTATTATTATTTCATTTTTTTTATTAGCTAATACTAGATTAATAGAATCAACTTCTTCATCTAGAGTTATACTGCCTTCTATATTCATGTGTATACCATAGATTGAATAAAATGAAGCGGAAGCATAAGTTGAAGATTCAACTGTTTCTAAAAATGATTTTTCATTTGATTTAAATAGTATTAAATAACCTCCATATATTATGATAACTATTAGTAGTGTCAAACAAAGTGGTATTAAAGTTGTTAATAATTTTTTTCTTGTTTTTTTCATATGTCCCTTCTTTCTATGATAAAATAATTATAGCAAAGTTTACTCTGCTTTACAATGAAAGGATTTTTGTTTGATGAAAAATATATTTGATTATTTAGAGTTTTATGGTAATACTTCTTTTTCTATTTCTCATTTTAATGAGGTTGATTGTCTTATTTTTTCTTTATTATCTTATGTTGAATTTGAGTCTATTGTGCCTTCAAATAAGAAAAGAATTTTATTAAGTGAAGCTTGTTCGTTATTCTTGGATAAGTTTAAAAATGTTAATTTTAAGAAAAAGAACTGGCTTTTTGCAAATTCTTATAAATTAATTAAAAGTTTAGAGAATTCTAAGAGATATTCCTATACTTATCTTAGTCATTATATTAATGTTGTTGATGAGAATGGTCAATTTGGGGCCTTGACTATTAGAGTTTTAGATGATTATATTACTTATCTTTCTTATTCAGGAACGGATAGTAATATTGTTGGCTGGCGTGAAGATTTTGATATGGTATGTAATTATCCTATTTATTCTCAAGGTTTAGCTAAAGACTATTTTAATTCTTCTTTATCAATTTTTGATGAGAATGTATTTATTGGTGGTCATAGTAAGGGAGGCAATCTTGCAATGTATGCGTATATGTATGGCAATGCAAGATATAAGAAAAAAGTAAGAAACGTTTATAATTTTGATGGCCCTGGTTTTTTAGAGGATGTTTTATCTTTAGAACGTTATAAAGAAATGAGTCAAAAACTTGTTCATATTGTCCCTGAAGATAGTATTGTAGGAATGCTTTTAGAGCACGATTCTTATGTTCCTGTTGTGAGTAGTGCTAAGTCAATACTTGAACATGATGCATTTACATGGGAGTGTTTTGGAGGATATTTAGTAAGAGGAAAGTTATCGTCTAAAAGTGAAAGATTTAAGAAGCAATTTAAAGAATTCTTAGAACAAATGACAATGGATGAAAAGCAAGATTTTGTTGATAACTTGTTTCAGGTTTTCCATGATTTAAATATTTCTGATATTATGCAATTAAAAGATTATTCTTTAACTGATGTTTTTGCTTTTTTAAAAGAATTAACTGAGATTCCTTCTATTACCAAAAAGCATTTAATGACTATTTTTAGACTATTAATTGGGGTGATTAGATGATATTACTTAACATAATGTCGCCTTTTGTTTACTAACTGCAAACTACGATAAACATTGATAAAACTGGTATTTTAGTGTACAATGAATATACTAGGAGAGTGTATTGTATGAAGAAAAGAGTCACTTATTTGTTAATTATAGGAATACTACTTGTAGTTGGAACATCTTTTGCTTATTGGATGCTTAACTTTAGTCAAACAAACTCAAATGTTATTTCGTCTGCTTGCTTTAGTATTTCCTACACTGACCAAGATGATATTAATTTAGAAAGAGCTTATCCTATATTAGATAGTGAGGGAGCAACTCTTACCCCTTATCAATTTACTATAACAAATAACTGTGCTACTTATGGTTCTTATCAAGTGAATCTAGAAGTGTTAAATACC
>OCTW013409973.1_pt1 | contig 43974 bp, 32 predicted proteins | sample 1539671 | NCBI WGS metagenome assembly OCTW01 (sample SAMN02144230, study PRJEB22623) | gut metagenome | biome: sheep rumen | host: Ovis aries | place: New Zealand
GTGAGCCGCAGCCGAATGCGAAGTATTCGTGTGCGGCGAGCGTCGCGATAGCGAGATAAAACTCGCGCAGCGTGTTTTATCTCGCTTTTATCTTGCAGTGAGGCGGATGAAACGCAGCTCATTGACTTTTAAGGTCAGCTCGAGAAGAAGTTTTCCGTTTCGGACGGTTACTCTGTGAGACCTCATGTCCGGGATCGCGGTTTGCCGGATGTAATCGATGTCAACCCGGGAAAGATCGGTTTCAAATCCATAGTTCTTCCATTTGGACAGTACACTTCCAGCCTCGTTGTTCAGCGTGACATGATGCACCTGCCAGTTTGTGATTTCGGGATCCACCCGGATAGAGATACTGACCTGAAGCTCCTCCCGGTCGCGGAACAGAGTATCAACATCTGCCGGCCGCAGAGAGTTTTCCTCGGAAAAATAGTACTGGGAAGCCGGCATCTGCAGGTTATGACATAGAATGCGGAGGTCACGGCTGCCGTCGGAAGTGATCAGTACGTGACTGTCCTGATAGATACGGGAACGACCGAGATGCATCATCATTTCAAACGCGTAATATACCGGCTTGTGAATTCCGTTTCTGGAGAGGATGCCTCCGCTTCCGGAGAGAATAGCGGCATTGTCCGAGAAGATATTCAGCAGATCGGAGGCATAGAAGATGCCCATGGCAGAAACCTTTTCGTATTCGGCCAGAATGGTATGTATGGAATATGCCGCCCGAAAGCAGCTGTCCTGCAGGTAGTTCCGGTTCGCAACACTGTATCCCCAGTCAGTGATATAAATCTTTCCGCTGAAAGAATGATTTTTCAATACCTGAAGCATGATGTCAATCTGCCGTGTTATGGAGTCCGGGTCTGAGATCCGCTGAAACGTCTGTCGTGCAGAGACACGATGATCTCCATTGCTCAGGGGGGAATTATACGGGAAGGCCATTGCGGTAAAAATATCGGGATACCTGTCAGGAAGCAAATAGCTGTCCAGCAGCATGTTGAGAAACTCAGTGTCTTCGGTTCCGATCATGCCCGGTCCGGCGATCCTGGCTCCGGGAACGATCCGGCGAATAGCGGAATATCCAAGCTCCCAGACTCTGGAACTACTGTAGTGGGGGTCTATGTAATAAGGACTTTCATTCAGGAAGAAAGAGAATTCGAAAACCCACCGGCTGACTGTCTTCGGCCCGTAACGATCCCGAAGATGCTGAAGTAGGTCATTCAATGCTTCCAGCCAGAGTCTCTCGCTTTCAAAAATGATATTTTCCTCACGGTCATAGATGACAGATTGTTCGCTTGCCCTTGCCAGATTCCGTCTCGGACTGAGATCCAGAAAAAGACGCAGCTGATGATCCGTGCAGAAATCGAGGACTTCATCCAATCGGGCGAAGTTCAGCTCCGGGCGGCCTTCGGCCTGCATCAGAAGACGCAGATCAAAGATATTCCACAGACGGATGTAAATCGGAGAAAGTTCTTCGGCGAGCTGTAGAACCTGAGCCTGCATGATCGCAGACGTAAGTGCGTAGACGGATCCGACGTTCAGCACGTGGTTCTGCCATTTCTTCATGGGCGAACCGGCGTGGATGTCCGCGTCTATGGTTAAAGTTTCCTGAGAAAGCTTACTCTTGCGCATATCCTGGCGGAGCGCCCTGCGAATCGACTCCTGATTGCTTTCCGGGCCTGGGATTTGTCGGTTCGGCAGCTCTCTTTTTTCTTTTCGGTATTGGGACGGAGTAACCCCGAAATAGTTCCGGAATTCCCGGTTCAGGGTGGATGGGCTCGAAAATCCGTTATCGGTGGCAATGCGGAGAATGCTCTTGTCATTTTCAGTGAGTTCATCGGCAACAGCCTCGAGCCGGTGTCTGCGAATGAAGTCCTTAAGGTGAATGCCGGCCTCTTTATAAAAGATCCGGGAAACCGTGGAAGGCGACATAAAGAGACTGTCGGCAATGGCCTGCAGACTGACATCTCCGCTGAGATTCTGGTAGATATTTTCCAGAATAGAGGAAAATGTGTCTTTTCCTGGCAGGGAGACAGAAACCTGATAATGATCGATCAGATCGGACAGAATCTGACAGATGGACTGAATGTCCGGATAATAATTCCGGGGCGAATGCTCGATGGCATGAAGAAACAGATTCTGCAGACTTTTAATCAGTACCTGATCAGCGTCGCTGTCATTTACGGGGGCGTCAAGGTGAAAGAGAAGGCGCGACACACCGGCGGAAGCGCAGAGAGCATAGTAATCGATGGAAAGACAGCCCAGGATAGCGCGTGCCGGTATTACAATGTGAGCTGATTCTGCATGGTTTACAAGGAAAACAGCGGTCTGGGCGGCATCAACCTCTTCGGCATCATTACCCCGGCAATAGTGGCAGGTGCCTTTGATAACATAAAACAGGTGCAGATCGGGGCCATCTGTTGTCATCTCTCCGGACGGTAAAAATGAAATCTTGTAGCCGGGAAGCTGTTTTTGCATGAGATGTACCACTTCCTTTTTCATGGAATGATTCAATAAAATGGTTTTTCTTAGTACTTTCGATTACAAATATAGTATTTCAAAAGTGAGAAAAATGCAAATGAATTATTGCGTTATGAAGCAAAATGCATGGAATGCGCAAAAAATGCGCAATGATTTGATCCGTTTCTCCTCGCAGAGGGAGGGGGTTCTGCTCTATACTTCAATTACAATTTATGAGGGCCCTGAAGGATACAGGGCGAGGAGGAATACATGAGTAATTCAATATCTGCCGCGCCTGCGGCAAAGGAAAAAACGAACTGGCGGACCGGTGCGTTTTACGGGATGGGTGAAGTCGGGTGTCAGATGTCCTGGTACATGATCAGTACCTATCTGACGGTCTTTTACACAGACATCCTGGGACTGTCCGCTGCCGCAATCTCGATGATCTTTATCATTGCACGTGTCTGGGACGCTGTCAACGACCCGATGATGGGAGTCATTGCCGACAAGACGAAATCACGCTGGGGTAAATTCAGACCGTATTTGCTCTTTGCACCGATTGCCCTGTCTATTTTCAATCTGCTGACCTTTTCGACCTTTAATGTGTCGGGTACCATGAAGGTTGTACTTGCTCTCCTGACGTATATTGGTGCGGGGATGTCTTACACAGCAGTCTGCATTCCTTATCAGGGTCTGGTAAATCTGATCGCGAAGGATTCTCAGGTCCGGATGAACTATGCTTCCTGCCGCGCGGTCGGATCCGGCGCTATCGGTATTGTACTTTCTGCGGTATCCATGCCGCTCATCCTGTTCTTCGGAAAATCAGAGACACCGAACGCGCATGGCTATTTCATGACCGCCCTGATCGCGTCCATCGCCCTGCTGCCCTGTTTCTGGACCTGCTTTGCCGGATGCAAGGAGAGACCGGACGAAGTCGCTATGACCGAAGCAAAACATACGCCGCTCAAGGAAGCACTCCCGGCGGTATTCAAGAACAAGAATATTGTGATTACCATTCTGTCTACGTTCTCGGGAGCGATCGGAGCAATGGCCCGGATGTCCATGCTGACCTTTTATATCCTGTACGTGGTAGGCAATCCGATGATGATCGCACCAATCTTTACAACCATGACGGTCTGCCAGCTGATCGGCAATGCATCCCTTCCATGGGGTACAAAGACTTTCACAAAGAAGGGCTATATGCTGATCACGACGTTCATTCAGATTGCCGCTCTGATTGGAATCTTTTTCTTTGGAACAGATATTCGTCTGCTGTTTGTATTCTCCGCAATTATCGGACTGTGCATGTGCAACGGAGCAATTGCACCCGGCATGATGGCAGATTCCATCGAGTACGGCGACTGGAAATATGGGGTGCGTGAGGTCGGTCTGACATTCTCCTTTGTCGGATTTGCCGTAAAACTGGCTACCGCTGTCAGCGGTGTGGTAACCGTACAGCTTCTGAATGCCATCGGATATGTTCCGAATGTAGAGCAGACGGCTTCCGTCAAGTTGGGAATCAATGCGATTGTCAATCTGTTCCCGGCAGCAGTTATTCTTGTTTCGGCAATTGTTATTTTCTTCTATGATCTGTCTCCGAAGAAAATGGATCAGATTTATGCAGATCTTGAAGCCCGCAGAGGAGCAAAGGCGGAGAAAAATGCCAAAGCAGAGGCTGAGACAGATGCGGCTATTGAGGCAGATAATGAACATCTGTAAGTCACTGCTGCCAGAGAATTAGCGTTTGACACGCTGAAAAAACGTAACGCAAAAGATATAAAAACAGTTGAAACAGAGATAAGTTGATCGTATCGATATTAATAGTATAATGAAAAAGGAGCTGCGGCGACGATTGGACTTTGTCACCGCAGCTTTTTGAAAATATCCGGTATAAAACGGGGAGGATTTAAATGAGCAAAGTAGTAGCGATTTCCTTCGGACGAAAAATGTCCAACACCGATGTAATGCTGAAGGAAGTATTGATTAAATGTCAGGAGGCGGGACATGAGATTCAGTTTATCCGGCCGGACGATCTGAACATTGAGCCGTGCACGGGATGCTGTGCGTGTGTCGGAGGGATCATGAGCGGCAGATCCAACGGCACCTGCATTCACAAAGATGATTTCCACATTGTAGAGGATGCGTTCTACTCCGCGGATGCGGTGCTGATCGGATCTCCGGTTTACGAGACATCTCCCTCCGGTACCTTCAAAACCTTCTGCGACCGCATGGGACCGAGCCATGATCTTGCCTTCCTGACAGAGGCGAAAAAAGAGCGTATCGCGAGCGGAAACCCTCTGCTTCCTGATGAGAGAGTGTTCAAGCCGCGCGTCGGCTGTCTGCTTGCGGTCGGGGGCGCGAGAACCGAGAACTGGACCATCATGACGATTCCGGTGATGTATGAAGCAATGATGTCCACCGGCGTAGATGTGATTGACACACATGTGTATTACGGCGCCATGAATGTTGAACATGTGCTGGGTGTTCCGGAACAGATGGAGCGGATGGATGAGATGGCGCAGCATGTGATCGAAGCGCTCGCTGCATCAAATGATGAAGAACGGACAAAATGGAGAGGATCCGGCGATTATGTATGTCCGGTGTGCCATCAGAGCATGGTGCGCGTACATCAGGGCTCTGACCTTGTGGAGTGTGCAATCTGCGGTACCAACGGAAAAGTTCTCGTAAAAGACGGAAAAATTCGCTACGAGTGGCCGACTGCGGAACAGGCAAGATCCCGAATGACATACGCGGGGAAGCTGGAACACAGAAATGAAATCGCAAACGGCGCCGTTACCCAGAAGAAGGTAGCAGGGCTGAAGGAACTGAAGATAAAATATATGCATGTGGGGGAGTAACATGCACCGGCGCGGTAAGTCATATCCTCTTATATGATAATGACCTTTTGTCAGGCATGCAGAGAATGAACAGGTCAAAATAATCCCTTCAATCAGGTGATTTGAGAAGATGATAAGCCGGCTGCCGCATGATATCCTCTTGTATGAAAATGTTGATTTGTTTTTGAGACGGACGCCGTCCTATTCGGGAATACGGAAAAGCGTACGGCAGAAAGTAAAGAAACAAAAGATATCATACAGGAGGCAAAGATGAAAAAAATACTTGGGCTTAACTTTGGACGTGCACATGGAAACTGCAGAAAATTTCTGGATGCGGCCATGGAGGCGGCAAAAAAGGAAGCGGAAGGCAAGGATGTCGAATTTGAAATTATCGACTGCATGAAGCTGAAGATTACGCATTGTATCGGATGCGGAGCCTGCTCCAGAAAGCTCCAGAGCGGCGTTGAGCAGATCAGCTGTATTCAGAAGGATGATTTTGAAGCACTCTCGGACGCAGTTCTGGCAGCTGACGGAATCATTCTGGCGGCACCGGTGTATGTGCTTGCACAGACCGGTCAGCTCAAGAATTTCATCGATCGTTTCGGACCGGCACACGACAAGGCTTATATGCTTTTCGAAAACGCCCTTCGAGAGGATACGGAAGGCTTTGTTCCGCTTCCGGAAAACTGCCTGAAGAGACACCTGGTTTCTTATATCTCGGTCGGTGGTGCTACGACGCAGAACTGGGTATCTTATGGCCTTCCCAGCATGAATCTGTTCGGTATGAGTCTGAACATGAAGGTGGTAGACCAGCTGGATGCTTATGGCTCTTATGTTCCAGACCGCGCAAGGATGCTGACGGAGCAGTCAGAGCGTATGGGACGCCGGATGGTGGATGCCCTGGATATGAAGACCAGTGAAATCACCTGGGAATCGGATCCGGGAACCTGTCCGGTATGCCATTGCAATGAGGTGACCATGATGGGACATAATAAGATCTCCTGCCCGATCTGCGGCATTTATGGTGAGCTGAAGATGGTAGACGGTGAGATCAAGGCTGTTTACTCTAAGGAGCAGCAGGACAGAAGCCGCCTGAAATTTACAGGCGTAATGGAGCATCAGGTAGAACTGAACCGCCGCGACCGTTATCCGAAGTTTGATGAATATGTAGCAAAATTCCGCGCAATGCAGGATGAGATGTAAGGATTATCACCCGGTCATATAGCGGCATTTGGGTCTAATTATTTTCCAGCTCCCCAAGTCACAGTAATCGGAAGAACTGTGGTCTGGGGAGCTGGTGCTGTATATACTGCAAGGAGGAAAAACAATGCATACAGAAACGATTGTACTGAATGAAGAAAGAAATGTAACTCTGACAGCAATGGTGCAGGATGTGGGCGGAGAATACCGTTCGGTTCTGAACCGGCCGGCAGTTTTGATTCTGCCGGGCGGAGGCTATCAGTTCTGCTCAGACCGTGAAGCGGATCCGGTCGCCTTTCCATATCTGGAAGCCGGATTTGATGCTTTTATCCTGCGGTACTCTGTGAAAGAGAATGCGGTATGGCCGAATCCGCTGAATGACTATGATCAGGCGATGGGACTTATTCGGGAAAGAGCGGAGGAGTGGCATGTCCTTCCGGATAAGATAGCGGTCATCGGTTTTTCTGCAGGCGGACATCTTGCGGGAGCGGCTGCGACGATGGCAAAAAACAGGCCGAATGCCGCGATTCTCGGATATGCGGTTCTTCGCGGGGATACTACGCACGAGATCATGCCGGATGGTCCCTCGATCGTAGAGGCCGTGGATGAGAAGACCTGCCCTTGCTTCCTCTTTGCAACCCGTACAGACAATGTCGTCCCGATTCAGAATACGCTGGATATGATGAACGCGCTGAATCAATACCAGACATCTTTTGAATGTCATATCTATGATTTCGGACCGCATGGTTTTTCTACTGCGGATCACAGCATCCAGTCGATTTCATCGCTGATTTCGGATCGGGCGAAGAACTGGGTCGGCGACAGCATCGGATGGCTGCGGGATGTGTTTGGGGAATTTACGGAGCAGGGACTTACGAAACCCAGATGTAAGAGCCATATCAGCGACGATCACGAGGCGTGGCTTTCTCTTGACTGCACGATCGGCCGCATTTTCGGCAATCCGGAGGCAAAAAAAGTGCTGGCGGACACGATAGAGAAAATGCGGAAGGAGATTGTCCCGTTCAGTCCGGAACTCACCTTTGAAGATATGATGGGAATTTTGAGTTCAATGAAGCTCAGAGATCTGCTGGCGGAGCGTGGAATTGAAACGGATCGTTTTGACGAGCTCGATGAAAAGCTTGGAAAGGTGCCAAATATCTGAGTGAAACACGCAGATATGGCAGGAAACAGGATCAGCAATACAGATCATCAAAGAAATAAAACTAATCGTACAGATCTCAAAAGACAGGAGAAATCAGGAGGAGGATAGACATGGCTGCCAGACTCACAGAAGAACAGCGAGACCGGGTGGAAGAGCTGCTGGCCAGCATGACGCTGGAAGAAAAAATAGGCCAGATGAACCAGGAGTCAGTCTCGATTGTCGGAGGATTTGACGTGCCCTTCGAGCAGTTAATAGAGATGATGACAGACGGAAGACTGTCAAAGGAAGAATTCCAGAAAATCATGAGCACCGCAGAGACCGATTACCACGAGGATGCAATCCGGAAGGGACTGGTCGGGTCTCTGATGGTACAGGATCCTGAGAAATGCAACGAACTCCAGCGGATCGCGGTGGAGGAAACCCGTCTGGGAATCCCGCTGCTTTTTGGACTTGACGTCATTCACGGGTTCCGTTCCGTCTATCCGATCGCCATTGCCGAGGCGGGAAGTTTTGATCCGGAGCTGATGGAGGAGACCGCTTCCATGGCGGCGCGGGAATCCAGAGCCTGCGGCGTGGCCTGGCACTTTGCGCCGATGCTGGATATCGCGAGAGATGCGCGCTGGGGGCGCGTTTCCGAGGGACCGGGCGAAGATCCTTGCCTTGCTTCTGTCTTTGCCAGAGCAAAGGTCAGGGGACTGCAGAACGATCATTCCTCCCCGGGACAGTATGTAGCTGCCTGTCTGAAGCATTTTGTGGGTTACGGCGCGGTGGAATCCGGAAAAGATTACAACACCGTGAGCATGGCAAATCATGTTCTGTTCAACAATTACCTGGAGCCCTTCCGGGCTGCAGTTGAAGAAGGCGCGCAGACGGTCATGGCTTCTTTCAATGATCTGAATGGCGTTCCAAGCACCGTTAATCCGTGGCTGCTTCGTTCCATCATGAAAAAACATTACGGATTTCCCGGGTTCATCGTAAGCGATGCCAATGCCATCAGGGAATGCGTTGTCCACGGGATTGCGGAAGACGAAGCAGATGCCGGACGTCAGGCGGCGGATGCCGGACTTGACATGGACATGGGAACGGAAATATATCTGAACAACCTGAAGAAGCTGATAGAAGAGGGAAAGCTTTCGATGTCCGTCATCGACGATGCCTGCCGGAGAATTCTGGAGGTCAAGATGTGGCTTGGGCTCTTCGAACATCCGTATACACCGGAGGAGGAAATCGGAAGGTTTGATACACTTCCCGAGAAACACGTGGAGCTGGCGCTCAGAGCGGCTGAGGAATCAGCAGTTCTGTTGAAAAATGAAGGTGACATTCTTCCTCTCGCCAGAGATACAAAGATCAGTCTGGTCGGAAATCTGGCGAATGATAAAGAACAGATCATCGGTGCATGGGCGATGAGCTGGAAAGAAAAGGACTGTGTTACAATTCTTGACGGGATGAAGAGAGAGTTTTCGAACGTCAGATATTTCCCATGCGGAGGTCCGGAGGGCGGGATCAACGAGTCGGAAGCAGAAGAGGCATGTTCCTATGGCGACGTAATCGTCGCAGTGCTCGGAGAGACAGTGGCTATGTCCGGTGAGGCTTCCTCTCGTGCGGATATTACGCTTCCGGGAGCCCAGAGACAGCTTCTGGAGAAGCTTCTGGCATCGGGAAAGCCGGTAGTGCTTGTACTGATGAACGGAAGGCCGCTGGCGCTCGGCTGGGAGGCGGAGCATGTTCCCGCAATATTGGAAGGATGGCATCTGGGAATTCAGATGGGAAATGCCATTGCGCATATCCTGTCGGGAAAAAAGAATCCGGAAGGGCGTTTATCGTCCTCTTTCCCTGCAGTCACCGGGCAGTGTCCGATCTATTACAATCATCCGAATACAGGCCGCCCCGCATCGAACTTCAAGTTCACCTCCCGTTACCTGGATGCACCCTTCCAGGCGTTGTATCCGTTCGGTTTCGGATTAAGTTACACAACCTTCGCTTTGCGTGATCTGAAGGTAGAAGATAATGGCAACGTTCTTGGGATTTCTGTAAAGGTGAAGAATACGGGAAAATGTTCCGGTCGGGCGACAGTCCAGTTCTATATGCAGGACGTCACAGCATCATTGGTGCGTCCCATCCGTGAACTCAAGGGGTTTGCGAAGGCGGAGCTTGCATCTGGAGAGGAGAAAACAGTGACATGCGTTCTGGAGAAAAAAAATATGGGGTTCTGGAATAACGAGGGAAAATACCGGCTGGAGGACGGTCTCTTCCGTATCTACGCAGGTCAGGATTCGACAACGGAGATGATGCAGGAGATCCGGCTTTCCTTTGAAGGAGTAGAAAGAGAGCAGGATTATCCGGTGATTTGATTTTAAAATTATGATGTGTTCTGGAGCCGAAGACTCCCGGACTCCCTGCATCTCGGGAACCGCCGGCTCCCGAGATCGGGCTGCTGAATGGTTATCATCATTTAGTGGTTTATCAGAATTTTAACAGAAAGAAAACACAGGAGGAATCCGTGATGGAAGAAAGAAAAATTAAGAATCCAATTATTCCGGGTTTTTATCCGGATCCGTCTATTTGCCGTGTGGGAGATGACTACTACCTGGTGAATTCCAGCTTTGAACTTTATCCGGGAATCCCGGTTTTTCACAGCAGAGATCTGGCACACTGGGAACAGATCGGTTACGCAATGACGCGTGATAACGGCTTTCATGTGGGAGCGAATATCTTTGCCGGAGGAGTCATGGCACCGACAATTCGCTATCATGAAGGGACCTTTTATATTATCAACGCAAATTTCGGAGACAAGGGGAATTTTATTGTAACCGCCAGAGATCCGGCCGGACCCTGGTCTGCACCGCACTGGATCACCGATGTGCCTGATATCGACTGTTCTCTGTTTTTTGATCATGATGGAAAATGTTATCTTGTAAGCCCCGGTGACGACCAGGAGCAGGACAACGGACGGGCAATTTATCTGACGCCTTATGATATTGCCGGATTTCATGTGGCAGGTCCAAGAACAAAAATCTGGAACAGCGCACTGCGGAATGCATGGGCGCCGGAATCTCCGCACCTGTATCACGCAGGAGATTTTTACTATCTGATGATCGCGGAGGGAGGAACCGAGCACAACCATTCTGTGACGGTGGCCCGATGTAAGAGCGTTGACGGGTGGTATGAGGGAGATCCTGCCAATCCGGTTCTGACACATCGGAATCTGGGATGGAATTATCCGATTGAAAATATCGGCCACGCAGATCTTGTGGATACGCCGGATGGAAAATGGTATGCGGTTGAGCTGGGTGTCCGGCTGGTCGAAGGGCAGCATATGAACATGGGAAGGGAGACCTTTATCTGTCCGGTTGAATGGCAGAGAGGCTGGCCTGTCTTCAGTCCTGCGACAGGAAGAGTTGAGTCTGAGTATCTGGCAGATTCTTCTCTTCCGTGGACGGAGTACCCGGAGGAAAAAAAGAGGGATGACTTTGAAGAAGACAGGCTGGATCTGTGCTGGAATTTCTGGGGCACACCGTATATGGATTTTTGGAAACTGGAGAACAGTGCGCTGCATCTGAAATGTCTGGAGCGGCCGATGGCGCGTGCCTTAAAGCCACTAGATCCGCAGCATGTGGATATGAGCCGGGATGACAATGTAAGCTTTCTCGGAAGAAAACAGCGGAAACGTGATTTTCGCTTTACGATTTCAATGGATTTTACCGCACACGGGAAAGAGTCTGCAGGAATGGTCATCATGCAGGCCTCCAATCACCAGTACCGGCTGGAAAAACGCTGCAGGGACGGGAGGCAGATGCTCACGCTTGTACTGGTTACGACCTGGCAGAAAGGGCTCCCTTTTATGCCGGGATACGAGAGCAGGACGACGGAACAGATTCTGAAACAGGCGGAGATAAAGGAAACACCGTTGATTATGAGGCTGGAAGCGAAAGGACAGGATTACACATTTCTCACGGGTCCGGACGAAGACCACCTCGAAGTCTTCTTCGAGCATGCGGACGGGAGAAAAATCAATCCGGAAGAGGTTGGAGGAATGGTTGGTACCATGCTTGGAATGTTTGCTTCCGGAAATGGAACTGAGACCGATAACTGGGCAGTCTTTGACTGGGCTGAGCTGTTGTGAATAAAGGTTCCGCGGATGTCGCCGGTGCAAACCGTATCGCATGTTATCTCTATCAAGTTTCAAAAAACATGTGAAAAAAGAAACTAGACATAATAATAATGGCGTGGGATATCAAATGTTGATCTGTTTCCACTGATTTATCAAAATATTTATCAGATTTTTAGAAGAGAAGCAGTGTAAAATCAATACAGGTTGAAACAGAATACAGCCATTCAGTTTTATGAGAGGCTGCCGCACATATAGCACAGAGTGAATCATTTATCCGATTTCCAGGCATGACAGCTGCAGAAATGCGGTTACAGACGCCTTTGATTCACGGAATTGCCTGGTGCGGCGGCCTTTTCGCTTTTTTCCTTTTGTTGTCAACTTGCGTTAATAGGATGTATGGTAGAATGAAGGTTAATGATTTTTTGGATAGTAACAAAAACCTGAACATGACAGAGGGAAAGCCCTTCGGACTGATCATGCGCTTTGCGCTGCCGCTGTTTATCGGGTCTGTCTTTCAGCAGGTCTACAATATGGTGGATTCGATTGTGGTGGGTCAGTTCGTAGGGAAAAATGCCCTGGCAGCGGTAGGGGGCTGCGGTGCCGCCTACAATCTGATCATAGCTTTGGCCACAGGATTTTCCACAGCGGCATCGGTTCTGCTCGCGCAGGCATACGGAAGCGGAGACAATGAGCAGGTGCGGAAATCATTTGCCACTTCAATTGCAATGATCATGGTCACAGGGGGCGCTTTAATGGCGGTCGGGCTGGCTTCTTGCGGAGAACTTCTCTATCTGCTAGGGACGCCTTCGGATGTGCTTCCGGATGCAACAATATATCTGCGGACAATCTGCGCAGGGGTTTTGGCGACCAGTCTGTATAATGCAATGTCGTCGTGCCTTCGTGCGGTCGGAGACTCTGTAACTCCGCTGGTTGCTTTGATTGTGGCATCCCTGCTGAATGTGACACTGGATGTTCTCTTTGTCGTATCTTTTGGTATGGGCGTATTCGGAGTTGCCATTGCCACGGTGATCTCCCAGTTAGTTTCCGGACTCTATTGTCTGGTTTATGCGCTTTGCAGAACAGAAGCCTTTCACTTTCGAAGGGGGGGGGAACTGGGCGGAAACGTGTTTATTGACAGAGCAATTATCCGGGAGATTTTCCGGATCGGAATCCCATCGGCTTTGTCGTCGGCGATCGTTGTCATCTCCGCTATGTTCATGCAGAGAGCGGTCAATCAGTTCGGATCGGATGCGGCTGCGGCTTACGCGGCGGGAAACCGCACCGAACAGATCTTCATGTGTTTGAGCTTTTCTATCGGGATGGCAATCGGAACCTTCTGCGGCCAGAATATTGGTGCCAGAGAATATGAACGAGTGAAAGCGGGAATGCGCTGCGGTTATCTGATCAACCTGATTTACACCGTCGTTATGGGTGTGATTATGTTTTTCTTTGCTCCGCAGGTGATCGGAATCTTTACCGACAGCAGTCAGGTGGTGAAAATCGGTGTTCCGATGGTCAGAATTACGGCAGTTTTTGCGCCTGTCCTGGGGTTTGTGTTTATCTTTCAGAACTTTCTGAGAAGCGCTTCGGATATTGCTCCGACGATCTGGATGAGCGGGTGTGAAATCGGAGCCAGAAGTGTTCTCTCCTTTGTATTTGCGGCTCTTGCCGGATATTTCGGTGTGTGGTGGGCAACACCGATCGGATGGACAGGATCGGCCCTGATTGGTTTGCTTCGTTATCGCGGCGGAAAATGGAAAATTAAATGTGAGGCAGCGCAGAATCGTTTGAAAGAGCAGAAAAGAAGCAGTGAGTAGGAGAAAACACGGTTAAGGGGGAGAATGAACATGAATAACTATATTTTACCATTTCTCTGGATGCGTGGAGAGAAGGAAGAGATCATCCGGGAGGAAATAAGTAAAATCGATTTCTGCGGGATCAAGGCAGTTTGCGTGGAAGCGCGCCCGCACAAAGATTTTTGCGGCCCCGGATGGTGGCATGACATGGATATTGTCATTGATGAAGCAAAGAAAAGAAACATGAGAATCTGGATTCTGGACGATAAGCATTTTCCGACCGGCTATGCTAACGGATTGATTGAATCCAGATATCCCGAAAGAAAAAAACAGTATCTTGCCTGCACGGTCTGTGATGTATTCGGATCGAGGCGGCCGCATGAATTGGAGGTCAGCCGCATGATGAAGCCGACGATCGGCTTCTGGCAGATCGGACAGCCGGTCAACGAGAAAGAACGGGCAAACAATCGTGTCGTTTCAATCGTTGCTGTGCCATTTGCAGAGGGCGGGAGCTTTCATGAGAAGGGGATCGATCTGACGGGACTCTATGACGGCGGTGACAGGATCCGATTTGAGCTTCCGGAGGGGCAGTGGAGAATCCATGTGATTTATACGACCCGGACGGATGGAGGAAATGAGAGCTACATCAATATGATCGATGCTGTGTCCGCACACACGCAGATTGAAGGCGTCTATGAGGCGCACTACCAGCATTACGGAGATCTGTTCGGAACGGTGATCGCCGGCTTTTTCTCGGACGAACCGCAGCTGGGTAACATTACGGACCAGAGCAATGATACCAGGCTCGGAAGACCGGGGATGCCGCTTCCGTGGAGCGTGGAGTTGGCAGATATGCTGAAGGAACGCTGGAGGGACAATTATCTTGTTTATCTGGCATTGCTCTTTGCGGACAGCGCGGATCACAGGCTGCAGCCGCAGATCCGGTATGACTATATGGACTGCGTCTCCAGACTTTATGAGAGGGATTTTTCCCGTCCGATCGGAGAATGGTGTCATGCGCACGGAGTCGAATACATCGGGCATGTGGTAGAAGACAACGGGCTGCACAGCAGGCTCGGACTTGGCGCGGGCCACTGGTTCCGCGCCATGAGCGGACAGGACATGGCGGGAATCGACAGCATCGGCGGCCAGATCGTGTACGGTGCGCCGGTACAGCATCGGATGAGCATGGGACCGCTTACGGCGGACGGAGAATTCTTTCACTATACTCTCGGTAAACTGGGAGCCTCCGGCGGTCATCTGGACCCGAAAAAGAAAGGGCGCACCATGTGTGAGCTTTTCGGTGCCTACGGATGGAACTTCGGAGTGCGGGATATGAAGCATCTTCTGGATCATCTTCTTGTAAGAGGCGTTAATTACCTGGTGCCGCACGCATTTTCGATGGCGGAGTACCCGGATTTTGACTGCCCTCCTCATTTTTACGCGCGCGGCAACAACCCGGAATTTCCCTTCTTTGCGGAATTGATGAAATACGCAAACCGCATGTGCGGGGTACTTAATGGAGGGAAGCATCCGGCGCGGATCGCTCTTCTCTATGACGCAGAAGCGGACTGGACAGGAAAATCGATGCCGATGCAGAAGGTGTGCAGGGTACTTATGACGCACCAGATTGATTTTGATATCGTCAGCCTGGACATGCTGGCCGATCTTCCGGCATGGAATGGCAGCGTTGGGGGCGGAAAGCTGAACATTAACGGAGAAGAGTTTGATACCCTTCTTATTCCTTATGCACAGTACCTGCCGGAGCGTCTGCTTGCATTTTGCAGAAAGGATCCCGGATTTCCGGTATTTTTCATCGGAGGGTATCCGGAAGCTATTTTGATGGACGAGGAAAGAATCGCTCCGGAGGATGAAACCTGGAAGCAGAGATTCGGACTTCTTGCACCAGAGGATCTTGCCGGGGAGCTTCAGGCAAGGGGATGGGCGGAACCGCTTCTTGATCAGGATTTTCCGGATCTGTCTGCATACTTCTATGAGAAGGATGGAAAACAGATCCTGATGCTCTTTAACGAATCGGCGGACCGGAACTTCAGGGGCCGTGTAAAGCTCCCGTTTTCGGGTGATGCCTTCTATGAGGATCTTTTTGAGGAGATCCGCCGGACAGTGAAAACCGACGAAGAGGGACGGGCGGTGGTAGAGCTGCCTGCAGGAGGCAGCTGTCTGCTTGTAGAGAAGAATGAGGAAGAAGAGGAACCGGAAATCTACCGGCCGCTGTCAGATATTCTGGCGGGGGCAAAAGAGGTTTTTGATCTGTCCGGTGAATGGATGGTTTCAGCAGTGAAAGCCATCGACTATCCGGCATTTGGAACAGAAAAGGAAGAGAAGAGCTTAAGACCTTACAGTGAAGATCATCCGGATTTTTCCGGCGTAATCCGTTACCGGAAATCCTTTCATCTGAAGGAAAATTGGCATCAGGGATATCTGTCAGCGGAGCAGGTATTTGATGTTTTCCGCGTGACGGTCAACGGAAAGACGGCCGGCATTTGCCTGACGCCGCCCTATACAGTGGATCTTCGGGGACTGCTGCAGGAGGGAGAGAACGAGATCGTCTGTGAGGTTGCGACCACCCCGGCGAGGGAGCAGAGAAAGTATCCCTCGGCACCATTTGATTTTTGCCATGAGGTTACAGATCCGACCGGCATGTCCGGTAAAATTCGTCTCTACCTCATGTAAAGGAGTAGTATTTCATTTGATTCAGGAGAACAGAGAACAATGATCGGAAAAGAAAAGTTCAGAACAGAAGTATATGATCAGGCCAACGGAGTGGAGAATTTCCGACAGGAGATGGTGCTGGTCTTTGTACTGGAGGGAAGTCTGGAGGTCAGTGTTGAAAATAAGATCTCACATATGAAAAAGGAAGATATTCTGATTGTGAACGCCAATAAACGGCATGTGCTCCGTTCGGCAGGAGAGGTTCTCTTTATGATTCAGATGTTCGACACCTCGCTGATCTCCGAAACCATGCAAACCCGCGACGTGATTTTTTGGTGCGATTCCTCCGTGTCTGAGAACGGGCGCTATGAAGATCTCAGGATTCTTCTTCGCAGAATGCTGAATCACTACATTGAGACGGGAGAGAATTCTGCAAGTTTCAGTTATCTGAGCGATTGCTATGCGATTCTGAACAACCTGACTGCAAATTTTATGATAAAACCCGGAAATGACATCGAGGCAGATGCAGAAGAAGGTGACCGCTACGAGGAGAGGCTGCAGCAGATTAACAACTATATTTATGCAAATTATGATCAGGCGATCAGCATGAAGGATCTTTCCGAGAAGCTCTTTCTGTCGAACGGGTACCTCTCCCGGTTTTTCAAGAAGAATTATGGGATGAGTTTCGCAAGTTATCTGACCAATGTCAGGGTGTACCATGCGGCGGATGATTTGCTTTATACTGACGCGCCGATCACGCGGATCGCATATAACAACGGTTTTACCTCGGCGGCACTTTTCAATAAAGACTTTAAGAAGGCGTATGGAGTGACACCTTCGGAGTTCCGGAAGAAGTCCACGTCTTCCGATAAGAAGAAGGAGAATGAGGTTCGCTGGAAGACACTGGAGAAGAAACTGGAAAAGGTACTGGTCGAAAAAACGGAGAAAGACACAGGGGATGCGCATGCGGCGATTTGTTCCGGCAATTTTTCAGCACAGCAAAGTGAGCCGCTGCAGATGTTCTGGGACAAAATCATCAATTTCGGATCTGCAGCTGCGATACTGAATTCCGCGGTTCGGGAACAGCTCCTGATTCTGCATCAGGCACTGGGATTTGAATATGTGCGGTTCTGGAATATTTTTTCCAGAGAGCTGTATATCGATCCTACGCAGGAGGCGGACTACCACTTCAGCCAGATTGATTCGATCCTCGATTTCATTCTGGAGCAGGGGATGAAGCCGTTTATCGAACTGGGGATGAAGCCGGATGTTCTCCACTATGAAATCGGAAGAATCAGTCCCGGAGCGGAGGAAAGCGGGTGGCCGAAGCAGGAAACCATGGAGATGTGGGAGAGACTGATGAGAGCCTTTCTCCGCCATTTGTCAAACCGTTATGGGCAGGACGCACTTGACGACTGGAAGATGGAGCTCTGGTATGACGAGGATCTGAGAAGAGAACCCGACAAGTACAACGAGCTGTATCTGGAGAAGTTCCGGGTCACAAAAAGACTGATTAAGGAATGCAATGAGAAGATCCAGTTCGGCGGATACAGCATTCGCATGGATGCCGGCGCGGAAAGAAGAGCAGATTTTCTGAAACGGTGGAACCTGGAGGGAAACAGGCCTGATTTTATATCGATCATGTATTATGGATATGAGAGAGGCGGGGATGGACTCGATGAATTCGCAAAAAGGACAACGGACAATGAGGCTCTGCTGCATATGCTGACCCGGGAGAAAAAACTGATCCGTGAAGCCGGTTTTTCTGATGTTCCGGTGTATGTGAATGAGTGGAATCTGACACCAAGTGTACGAAATTACATCAATGATACAACCTTCAAGGGCGCATATATTATAAAAAATATTATCGACGTTTATGGTCTGGTGGACGAGATGGGCTATGGGGCAGGCAGTGATCGTGTGTTCAGCTATTTCGATACTTCGGATATCCTGTTCGGAGGGACAGGGCTTCTGACTAATGACGGAATTCTGAAGCCGGCTGCCTTTGCCTTTGATTTTATGAATCACAGGCTTTTTCCGTATTATCTTGGGAAAACCAGGAATTATCTAGTGACGACTGACCGGCATGACAACTATGCGGTAGTCTGTCACAATCAGCAGCGGTTGAATTACAACTACTACCTGACAAATGAAACCGAGTTGGACCGTTCAAACATGTGGAAATACTATGAGGAGCGTAAAAAAATCAATATCCGGATCCGGATATCAGATGCTGTCGACGGGGAGTACACCGTCAAGATGTATCGGATCAACGATGACTATGGGAGTGTGCTGAAGATCTGGGAGGATCTGGATTTTGAGAAGGAACCGTCGCGAAATGACATCAAGTATTTCCGCAGAGCCTGCGAGCCGAACATGACAATTTGCAGAACAGAGGCGATCGGTGGAGTGCTCATGATTGAAGAACAACTGCAGCCGAACGAGATCGCCGTTATCCGGATTCACAAAGTCAGATAGACAGAAGAAGGCACCAGTCAGATTTATTAAACTGGATGGCCGGTTGAAAACTCGGATCGCAGAGACCAGTCTGAGAAGCAGACAAAAACCACCACCTGACCTGTCATATTTTGACCTCCTTTCAGACAAATCTTCGCATGAAGTCATTTTCTGATGGAAAAGGAACAAATTGCGGAGAATATAAAAAACAGCACACCTGATACAATGATCACAGTTGGAGAAGGAACAACTGTCTTTCACGAATCATTAAAGGAGGAGAAGAATGAAACTCGGGAAAATGGCAATGATGGGACTCGCCGGGGTGATGGCGTTTTCCATGGCGGGGTGCGGGAGCAAAGCTTCCGATGCATCTTCAAACGGAGCTGCCTCAACCTCTAATGCGGTTGTAGCAACATCCGGTCAGGCTCAGGCGGACGCAAATGCACAGGCTGCGGGAGTCCTGACTGCAAACACTGACCCGGCCAATACAGAGGTGACAGACAAAAACATCACGATTGGCCTGGCTTCGGAGCCCTCCGCAATCTGGGGAGCCGGTAACGGCACAACGGAAAATGAGGAGCAGATCGTCAGCGGTGCGATCCTGGATACTCTGGTTGCCAAGGATCAGAAGACAGGTGAGATTATTCCGGAGCTTGCAACGGAGTGGAACTGGACGGACGGAACGCATCTGCAGTTTACGCTTCGTGACGGAGTGACAATGACTGACGGATCTCCGCTGACGGCGGACGACGTTGTATATTCCGTAAACGTATGGAAGACTGCTTCGGCCACCTCGGATACCGGACGTTTCCTGGTCGGAGCCACGAAGGACGCGGACAACAAGGTTACGATTGAGTATAACATTGCCGCTCCAGCCATGCTGGAGATGATGACGATGACCAACTTCGGAATCGTCAGCGAGGATGAGGTAAACGCAGCCGGCGGACTGGACGCGGCATGCAAGAACCCGGTGATGGGATGCGGAAAGTACAAATTCAAATCCTGGAATCAGGGACAGAACATTGTCCTTGAAAGAAATGATAATTACTGGAACAAGGATTACAAGGGATACTATAAGACGATTACCTTTACATTCACCAATGATGCGGCGGCACGTGAGATGGCTGTGGAGTCCGGCGACGCGCAGGTGGCATATGACATGCCGGTATCACAGGCGGCGACCTTCAAGGATAACGACGCCGTACAGACTTGCGTATACACCTTCGGACAGGTGGCACACCTCTGGTACAACATGACAGATTCTCATCCGACAAAGGAGCTTGCGCTTCGCCAGGCGATCGACAAGGCACTTGATTTTGACGCGATTGCACAGGTCGGAACCGCAGGTTTCGGCAAACCGGCGCTGGGCTATTTTGAGGATGACAGTCCATATTACAACCAGACCTACACGACAGAAGAAAGGGCTGTCGATATCGATGGAGCAAAGAAGATTCTGGAGGATGCCGGCATCGCAACTGACGGATCGGTTGAGCTGACCGCCATCGGCCTTCAGGATGTAAACCCAATCTATACTGTTATGCAGGAGAACCTTTCCAAGATCGGCATCACCCTGAAGATCGATATTACCGATACCCCGACCTTTGTACAGAATGCATTCGGCGGAAATTATGATCTCATCATGGTTGGAGAGTACACCGCCGAGAGATATCCTACACTGATGTGTTTCATGCAGCAGGCGACCATTGATTCCGGATTTGTCATCGGCGGACCTAAGGTCACCACACCGGAGATCGACGCGGCAATCACACAGCTGATCGAGGAGACCGATACCGCAAAGGCGAAGGAAGAGGCTGGAGCGCTCGAGAAGACCATGAAGGAGCAGTGCATGGTTTCCAATCTCTATCCGGAGATGAAAGCTTCAATCCTGGCAAAGAATCTGAAGGGATACACGACCAGAGAACGCGGATTCCTGGATGCCACCAACTTCTACGAGGCGGAGTAAGCGTCTGGCCCCGGACATCGATCAGATTCACTGAATAACAGAAAAATTCAGATCTGAATCTTCCATAGGAATCATCGTCAGAGCACCATGGAGGGGTCACCTTCACGGTGCTCTGTTTTTGAGAAAAAACAGGATTCATCTTTATCAAACAGGGAGAAAAATTATGTTCAAATATATTATCAAACGTATTCTTCTTCTCATCCCGATCCTGATTGGCGTTTCGGCAATCATCTTTGCCCTGAAAACGGTCACCCCCGGTGATCCGGCCAGACAGATTCTGGGCAACAATGCTACGCAGGAGCAGATCGATGAGAAAAGAGAAGAGTTGGGACTGAATGATCCCGTGCTGGTACAATATGTGAGATATATCGGCGGCGTATGTCATGGCGATTTCGGCAATTCCTACAGAACGGGCGAACCGGTTCTCTCAGAGATTCTTCCGAGGCTGAAAACCTCCGGAATAATAACGCTCGGAGCAGTAGCAATCGGCGCGTTTCTGGGAATAATTCTGGGAATCATATCTGCTCTGAAGAAATACACATGGATAGACTCACTTGTTCTTGTCATCTCGATGTTCTTCCAGTCAGTGCCGGAGTTCGTTGTCGGTCTCGTTCTGATCCTGGTATTCGCAGTAAAGCTGCATGTCCTTCCGACATCCGGCATAGAAAATCCGCTTGGCTATATCATGCCGATGCTTTGTATCGGACTTCCGTCCATTGCGAGCTATACCCGTATTACGCGGTCTTCCATGCTGGAGGTTCTCGGTGAAGACTATATCCGGACGGCAAGAGCCAAAGGCCAGACCGAACATAACATTACATATCATCATGCACTTCGCAATGCGATGATTCCGGTGGCACAGTCCGTCGGAACTTCTCTGGGCAACTCGATCGGCGGCGGCATGGTTGTTGAGACCGTCTTCGGAGTTCCGGGAGTCGGTAAATATATTGTCGACTCTATCACACAGAGAAATTATCCATCCATTCTTGGAGGGGCGCTGATCATCGCCATTGTTCTGGTTGTGATCAACCTGCTGGTAGATATCGCGTTCGTATTGATTGATCCGAGACTGAAAACGACAATTATTGCCGGTGAGAAGAAACAGAAGAAAGCCAAACCGGCGGTTGCTTAAGGGAGGCAGATAAAAATGGCAAAAATGCATACTCCCGCGATGGAGAAAATTGAAAGAAAGAATGCAAGACGTAAAAGACCAAAGAGGATTACCCCATCCTATGAAGCATGGAAGCGTTTCCGCAGAAATCCGACTGCGCTTGTCGGACTGATCATTGTTGCGGCACTGATTGTGATCGCGATTCTTGCGCCGGTGATTGCTCCTTATGACTATCAGTCGCAGGACTATACGGCAATGATGCAGAAGCCGAGCGCCGTCCATCTGTTCGGTACCGATCAGTTCGGGCGCGATATCTTCAGCCGGTGTATCTATGGCGCAAGATATTCCCTGCTGATAGCGGTTTTCTGTACGCTGGCGGCGCTGTTCAGCGGCGGATTGCTTGGTATCATTGCGGGATATTTCGGCGGTAAAGTGGATACGATCATCATGCGGATCATGGATATCTTCCAGGCCATTCCGATGATCATGATGGCAATGTGCATCGTAGCCGTCCTCGGAAATGGTATTCCTCAGCTGGTCGCTGCAATTATGTTTGCTTCGATGCCCACCATGGCGCGTAACAACCGCGCTGCGATTCTCCGGGTGCGTGGAAACGACTACATCGAATCTTCTGAGGCGATCGGATGCAGCAAGTTCCAGCTGATCATGAAACATATGATTCCGAATGCTGCCGGTATTATGGTCATTTTCTTTGTCGGATTCCTTGCAGTTTCGATCATGATGATGTCTTCCATGAGCTACATTGGCGTCGGTCTTGCTGCTCCTACACCGGAATGGGGACTGATTCTGAACGACGGAAAATCTTATCTGACATCAGCACCCTATATGATGGTATTCCCGGCGCTGATGATCATGGTTACCTGCTTTGCATTTAATCTGATGGGCGATGGTCTCCGTGATGCATTTGACCCGAAGATGAATTAAGGAGACGGCGAAAATGGGTGAGAGAATATTAGATATCAGAGATCTTGTAATACATTATGAAACCGATGAAGAGGTTGTCGAAGCCGTAAATAAAATTAATCTCTCTCTGGAAAAAGGAGAAATCCTTGGTCTGGTCGGCGAGACCGGAGCCGGCAAGACTACGACGGCTCTTGGAATCATGCGGCTTCTGCCGCCTAAAGTCGGTCATGTTATTCAGGGCAGCATTAATTTTGAGGGAAAGGATCTGATGAAGTGCTCTGAAAAAGAGATGCGTGCTATCCGGGGCAAGAAGATCTCCATGATCTTCCAGGATCCTATGACGGCTCTGAACCCTGTGAAAACTGTCGGCGATCAGATCGCCGAGGTAGTGGAGCTTCATGACAACTGCTCGAAGGCAGAGGCGTTGAAGCGTGCGCAGGAAATGCTTGCCATGGTAGGAATCGTCCCGGAACGATATAAGGAGTATCCGCATCAGTTTTCCGGCGGCATGAAGCAGAGGATTGTGATTGCGATTGCCCTTGCCTGCGAGCCGGATCTTTTGATTGCTGATGAGCCGACCACAGCACTGGATGTAACGATTCAGGCACAGATCCTTGACATGATGCGAAAACTTCAGAAGGAGAAGGGAACTTCGATGATTCTGATTACCCACGATCTGGGTGTGGTGGCAGAGATGTGCGATCACTGCGCCGTAATGTATGCGGGGGAGATCGTGGAATACGGTACAACCGAGCAGGTGTTCGATAATCCGAAACACCCATATACCAGGGCATTGTATCAGTCTATTCCAAGTCTGGACAAGGAAGTGAAGCGTCTTCACGTGATTCCGGGAATGGTCTGCGATCCATCCGATCTGCCGACCGGATGCAGCTTCTGCGACAGATGCACGGAAAAGAAGGCGGCGTGCGCCGAACATGATCCGTGGATCGTCAATGTAGAGGCGGGACATTATGCGAAGTGTTTCCAGTACACACCGGAATGGGAGGCGGATAAGAATGAGTGAGAATCTTCTGGAAGTCAGAAATTTGAAAAAATATTTTTCCACCCCGCACGGGGCGCTCCATGCGGTTGATAATGTCACCTTTAATATTGAGAAGGGAAAGACGATCGGAATCGTCGGGGAATCCGGATGCGGAAAATCAACACTGGGAAAGACCCTGATGCGTCTGCATGAGCCGACCAGTGGTGAGGTTCTATATAACGGTGTGGATATTGCCGGTATGCCGCTGAAAAAATTCAAAAAGGAGTATCGTTCTCATATCCAGATGATTTTTCAGGATCCGTATGCTTCCCTGGATCCGCGTATGGACGTATTGCAGCTGATCGAGGAACCGATCAGAGTAAATAATAAGAAGCTGAGCAAGAAGGAGGTAGAGGATAAGGCAAAGGAGATGATGGAGCTGGTTGGTCTGGCAAAGCGTCTCGAAACGGCTTATCCGCATGAGCTGGACGGCGGTCGTCGTCAGCGAATCGGAATTGCCCGAGCACTCTCGCTGAACCCGAGTTTTATCGTCTGCGATGAGCCGGTTTCCGCGTTGGATGTGTCCATTCAGGCGCAGATTCTGAATCTGCTGATGGATCTTCAGGAGCAGAGAGGTCTGACTTATATGTTCATCACGCACGATATGTCGGTGGTAAAGCATATCTCAGACGATATTGCCGTGATGTATTTGGGGCAGATGATTGAAAAATGCCCGGCAGATGAAATTTTCCGTGACACGATTCATCCCTATTCGCAGGCACTCCTGTCCGCAATTCCGATTCCGGATGTGCATGCGAAGCATGAGCGGATGGTGCTGAAGGGAGAGCTTACCTCTCCAATCAACCCGAAGCCGTGCTGCCGGTTTGCCAAGAGATGTCCATACGCGACAGAAAAGTGTCGTCAGGAGGAGCCTAAGCTTCGCGAGATGCGCCCGAATCATCTGGTTGCGTGTCATTATGCGGAAAAGTTTGTGAAATAACAAAACAGGAGGCTTGCATGACCAATAAAGAAATTATTACAGCAATGTATAAAGAGTTCTTCAATGAGCATAATGTAGATGCAGCACGGAAATATGTCCGGGAGGATTATAAACAGCACAACCCCGGCGTTGCACAGGGAAGAAAGGGACTGATGGACGGCTTTCGTCAGAAATTCATCGATGAACCGACCTTCCGGCTGGAGATTCAGATGATTATATCGGAAGGTGATATGGCGGCTGTCTATCTGAAAAATGTGGATCCGGAAGGCAATACCAAATGCAGAGTGGTCGATATCTACCGGATTCAGGACGGGCAGCTTGCGGAGCACTGGGACGTGCTTCAGTCCTGCTGAGGTCAAAATATGACATCTTTTCTGACCTGGCGAAAAAAACAGGCAGGAGGATGTCATTTTTTTTCGCGGGATGGGTTTGTAAAGGAAATGCATCCGGCATCAGACTGCAATACAATAATGCCAGAAATCAGGAAAGAAACCAGGCTGAGGGAAAGTGCATCGGCAAAATCAGAAGCACTGAAGCTGAAAATCAAAAAGTTCAGCAGGAAAAATAAGAAGTACAGTAATAAAGATGTGACAATTGAAAAGCTTTGACAGAACACATGGACGAACGGTCCGGAAATGAGGAGAGATATGGCAGATTATGAAACCCAGATCGTAGTAATTGCGGGTGGCCCCGCAGGATTATGCGCAGCTGTTCAGGCTGCCGAGGATGGCGCGGATGTCATCCTGATCGAGAAAAATGCAGCAGTCGGCGGCGCGGCCAACATGGGAATGGGCCCGTTGGCAATCGGTTCCAAATACCAGAAGAGACAGATGTATGACATCACTGTTGAGAAGGCACTCAACATGTTTATGGAGTACACCCATTACAATGTAGACGCCCGTCTGATGAAGAGATATTTTGAACAGTCCGCGGAGACGATCGAGTGGCTTGAGGACATGGGCGTTGAATTCGAAGGCGCTTATAAGTACTTCACAAAGAGCGAGCCGACCTGGCACATCGTAAAGACAGATCAGGGAATCGGACCGCGCGCGGCTTCCTTTATGAACAAGGCCCTGTTTGCAAGGGCACAGGAGCTGGGTGTAAAGGTTATGCTTGAGACCCCGGGAAAGAAAATTCTGAAAGACGAGAATGGTCATGTATGTGGTGTCCTTGCCACAGATAAAGAGGGCAAAGAGATCACGATCGCCTGCAAGGCGGCAATCATTGCTACCGGAGGTGCCGGCGCAAACCCGAAGCTGATCAAGGAAGAGACCGGATATGAGTTCGGAAAAGACATGTTCAACTTCGCAATCCCGGGAAATGTCGGAGACGGAATTCGTATGGCATGGGAAGCCGGCGTAGACCATGTGCCGGTACGCATTGAGCAGGCAGCAAACTTTGAAGGAATCGATGAACTTCCGCAGAGCGTGCCCAATGTTCTGATGCAGCCGAATCTTCTTGTAAACCTGTTCGGCAAGCGTGTCATGGATGAGGAACAGATGCAGAACACGACATTCCTGAGCAACGCGGCATCTCATCAGAAGGAGCGCAAGCTGTTCAGTATTGTAGACAGTTCCATTGTGAAATACTATATGCGCAACGGCGTGGATGAGATTTCCATGGTTCGTACAAATCCTGATGTATCCGACTTTATCGAGGGGGTAAAACAGGCAGAGGAGAGCGGCAATAAGGGACTCTATGTGGCTGACAGTATTGAGGAGCTGGCGGAGAAGACGGGAATCGACGCTGACAATCTGGTAGAGACCGTCGAGGAATATAACGATTACTGCGACAGCACAGATGAAGAGTTCTTCAAGCGCAAAAAATATCTTCGCCCACTTGTAAAAGCACCGTACTATGCGGCAGCCATTCGTCCGGGCGGATATGGTACGGTCGGAGGCATCCGGATCAATGAAAACTGTGAGGCATGCGATAAGGACTTTGAGCCGATTCCGGGTCTGTATGCTGCCGGCGCAGATGCCTGCAACATTTACGATGATTCTTACATGTTCCTGCTTCCGGGCAACTCCATGGGATTCGCTGTCAACAGCGGCAGGATTGCAGGTATGGAAGCTGCGGAATTTGTAGAGGATGAAGACTGATTATAGAGGAGTCGGTCTGCGTCGTGCGGGGCATATAAATATATAGGTTTCCCGCGCGGCTTCCATGCTTCGGAAGAAGAACTTATACAGGTATAGGACAGCCATGGCTTTGAAGAACATAATATTCTCAGACCATGGCTTTTTTGAAGAGGAGAATGTAACGATGGCTGTCATCACAATTGATGGAGTAAAAATTGAAGTTCCGGAGGGGAAAAACGTCCTGGAATGTGCATTGGACGCGGGAATTTACATCCCGCACCTTTGCCATCACAAGGATCTGAATCCGCTCGGTTCCTGCCGGATGTGTATCGTGCAGGTAGAGGGACATGATCAGGTAGAGCCTTCCTGTATGCTGAAGGCAGAAGACGGGATGGTGATCGAGACACAGAATGAAGAGATCAAGAGACTTCGCATGCTTGCACTCGAACTGCTTCTGGCAGGACATCCGGAGGATTGTTCAACCTGTCCGAAATATGGGCACTGTGAGCTGCAGGTATTGATCCAGTATATCGGACCGAAGACCGGACGCATGAAAATGCGTTCCAAGGGATTCGCTGTCAATGATAAAAATCCCCTGCTCCTTCACGATATGAATCGCTGCATTCTCTGCGGACGATGTGTCCGCGCCTGCGATGACCTTCGCGGCGTCAACGTCCTGCATTATCAGAAGAGAGAGGATCTGGAGGTTTATACAGGAACCCTGAAGAACCGGCTTCTCAAGGACGCCGACTGCCGTTTCTGTCAGGCATGCGCAGAGGTATGCCCGACCGGAACGATCCGGGATATCCTGGCAACGACGGAAAAGAGCAAGGAAGATTACGTAGTTCCCTGCAAGGCAGGATGCCCGGCACATACCAACATTCCGGAATACCTCCGTTATGTCAAGGAAGGTGACTATGATGCGGCGACGGCCGTGATTCGTGAGAAGCTCACCATGCCGAAAACTCTTGGATATATCTGTACCCATGCCTGCGAGCTGGAGTGCAAGCGCAGACTGGTCAATGAGCCGATGTCCATCCGGAATCTGAAGCGGTACGCGACGGAGCACGAGACAGGCAGGTACTGGAGAGGAAAAGGCAAACAGCTTCCGGACACCGGCAAGAAGGTCTGTGTTGTCGGCGGAGGTCCTGCCGGACTTACCGCTGCGTATTATCTGAGAAAACAGGGCCATGACGTAACGGTGAAGGAAGCACTTCCTACAGCGGGTGGCATGCTTTCGTATGGAATCCCTTCCTATCGTCTGCCGCGAGAGTTGGTACAGGAGGAGATTCAGGTCTTCACGGATCAGGGAGTGAAGATCGAGACCGGTGTGCGGGTAGACAGGCCGACAGAGCTGCTTAAAGAGTATGATGCGGTTCTGATGGCGATCGGTGGACACAATGGCGTACGCCTTCCAATGCCGGGAAAGGATCTGCCGGGAGTTCTGGTGAATATCGATTTTCTCCGCAAGGCATCGATGAGTCTGGAAACCGGAATGGGACGCAAGGTCATCGTTCTCGGTGGTGGAAATGTTGCATTTGACTGTGCGAGAACGGCAAAGCGTCTTGGAGCAGAAGAAATCCATGTCGCCTGCCTTGAGGCAAGAGACAAGATGACCTCTGACGATGAAGAGATCGAGCAGGCACAGGAGGAAGGGATCTTTGTTCATCCGGCGCAGACCTTCGAGGCGATTACGGGTGAAGAGCATGTGACCGGTGTTGACTTCATGAATGTAGAATCCTTTACATTCGATGAGAACCATCGCGCAATTATTAAGAAGGAAGCAGGCTCCGAGCACCATATTGACGCGGATACTGTTATTTTTGCGACAGGACAGAGACCGGATATCACTGAGGATGCAGGCCTTACCCTTGGACGTGGGAACAGTATCACGGTTACAGATATTGTAAAGGATAAGAGAACTTCAGTGGAAGGAATCTTTGCTGCCGGTGACTGCATTTATGGTACAAAGTCAGTGGTTATGGCGATTGAGTCTGGCCGCGAGGCTGCCAGCCAGATTGACCGTTATCTGGGTGGCGATGGTGATATAGAGGAAGAACTCGCTCCGAAACAGGCAAAGAATCCATACATCGGAAAGATTGAAGGATTTGCATATCAGCAGAGACGTCAGCCGAAGATTGACCCGGCAGAGATGCGTCAGAACAACTTCAGCCTGTTCGATCATGGTCTGTGTGAAGAGGATGCTTGCGCTGAAGCCGGCAGATGTCTGCAGTGTGATCTGCGGCTGCAGATTTCAACACCGAAGACATGGGCAGACTTTGCAAAGGAGGCAAAATGATGGGAGCTCTTGCAAATGCGAAACAGGCAGGCCGCGAAGCGGTTCTTGCAAAGATCAAAGAAGCCGGACTGTGGGAGTTCGGGTTGAAAAAGGAAGCACTTTCCGATAAATTCGAACGCGCAGCAGAGGGCGCGGCTGTGGAAGCCGGACTCAACAACGCCGACACAGACAAGGTTCTGCTTGGCCTTCTGAAGGACACACCGGAAAAAGTGCTGGAAGGAATTGCTGTAGCAGGATTCCTTACCGGGACAGAGTCTCTATCTCTTTATCTCCCGGAGAGTGAAACAGAGCTGACGGAAGCGTTGAAGGATAAGGCTGAGGCTTACGGCATTCAGCTCTTTAATGAGATCATCAATGTAAGAGCAGCTGGAGATGCGGTACTTCTTCATATCGTGACGGCTGCAGATCTTGCGGATCTTATGGACGGCTGTTATCAGAAAGGAGTCTATGTATCTGTTGACGGCGCACCGCTTCAGAAGAAGGCCGCCGATACCGGAATCGGTGAACTGGTATCCTTGGGATCGGCAAAGGCCGTAAAACTCGGATATCGCTATTATACTCCCACCGAGGCAGAAAGTCTGACGGCGGCGGATGCTACTACAGGCCTGATCCATGTTCTGACGGACAAGGACTGCATCGTAGCGGAGACGAGAGATCAGATGACCGAGTACCGCAAGGTCAGCTGCGGCAAATGCGTTTTCTGCCGCGAGGGACTGATTCAGCTGGAGTATGAGCAGAAAGAAATCACACAGGCACGCGGTAAGATGGAGTTCCTTGATCTCACGAAAGAAATCGGCGATGCCATGAAATTCTCGTGTCTGTGTTCCGTCGGACAGGAGGCGGCAAAAGCTGCTCTAGACGCGACAGAGAAATTTACGGGAGAGTACGAGGCACACATCAGGAAGAATAAGTGCCCGGCCGGTGTATGTACTGCTTTTGTACATATTTATATCGACCCACATACTTGTACGGGATGCGGAGAGTGCCTGGATGTGTGCCCGGCAGATTGTATCGAGGGCAAGGATAAATATATCCACATGATTGATGAATTTGACTGCACCAGATGCGGCAAGTGCATTGAGGCCTGCGAGGAAGGTGCTGTCATTCAGACGGCCGGCAAGCTTCCGAAACTTCCCAACCGTCTTACAAAGGTCGGAAAATTCCGCAGACATTAATTCGATGTGAACCGTTGTGTCCGGCTTTCTGTATCAGGGGACAGAAGATGCAAAGAGACGAAATGACAGGGAGACCTGTACATATTGTGGTGCTCCGGTTGCAGGAGATGAGTTGTTCGTGTATGAAAATCCTTAGTGTATATGGAGCGGAGGTGAACAGCAAGTGAAAAGTTTTCAGGAACGGCTTCTGAAGGACTTTGACATAAAACAGAAGATGGTCAATGGCAGGATGAAGAATGTTTATGTATATAAAGGAAAGTACGCCGCCTGGGATGTGAAGCCGGATATACTGCAACGCTTTCGCAGAATCCATCTGGGAGGCGGGATTCTTGCACTGCTGCTTCTCCTGTGGGGAGCTTTCCAGAGCGTACCGGTTAATGCCTCCCACCTGACAGGATTTTTTACCCTGATCTCCTGTGTGCTGATGGCGGTTCTGTTTTATGGAGTTGTCTGGTTCTGCCGGTCGGGGGAACGAATGTACCTGAGAGACTGCAGGATGATCAGAGATATTATTCTGTGGAGTGGGATCACTTATGCTCTGGCTGCCGCGGCGAATGGAATTTGCGGCTTTATTTACCTGGTGTTGAATGGTGCGGGAGTCCGGTCATTGCTTACACTTCTGGCTTATCTGGCTTCCGGTGTCATTGTACTTCTGGTCTACCTGGCTCAGCTGAAGCTGGCCTACCGGGAAGTATGATAAATAAGTTTGCAGTAATTGGAGTAAAAATGGAGGGAATCTCGAAGCGGGGCTTTGGGGTTCCTTTTTTACGCGAGCGTCGCGATAGCGAGATAAAACTCGCGCAGCTTGTTTTATCTCGTTGAGTGAATGGAGAAGGGCTTTATCGGGTGAATCAGTGCTATGTGGATGGAAGATCATCTGATAAAATATAAGGTGAACTTAGAAACCTCACACTTCATAGCAGAGAAAGAAGAATTGTTGTGGAAAATTTCACGTTGAGCGCAAGGCAGAAGGTCATCCTTGAGCTTTTGAATCATTCGGGCGGAATCATGGCAGGTCCGCAGCTGGCCCGCAAGGTCGGTATTACGACGAGGACGCTTCGGACAGAAATCCGTCAGATGCAGGAGATCCTTGACCGCAGAGGAATACGGATTCTGTCTCATTACGGAAAAGGGTATGAGCTGGAGATCATCAACAAGAAGACCTTTCAGCAGATTTTCTCAAACATGAATGAGGGACTGTCTAAAACCGACCGTATTCACTATATGATGATGAAACTGATGAATACCAGAGACCGGGTGGATATGTATGATATGGAGGATGAGATGTTCGTAAGCCGGTCTACGCTGGAAAGCGATCTGAAGGAGCTGCAGCGCATGATCAGCTGGAATGAACCTTTCATCGGCCTTATGGTGGGGAAAAATCAGATTCTTCTGGAAGATGATGAATTAAAAAAGCGGGACATTATGATCCGTATCCTGATGGAGTCATGGGATTTCAATTCCGAACAGGGGATTCAGGAAAACCGCTGGCTGGAAGGACTTGAGTATATTTCGCACGTTCAGAAAACCTTATACGCTGTATTTCAAAAGAGAAATATTCATCTGGACGAGTTTCAGTTCGTCTATCTGACCATCATGGTGCTTGTCATTTATACGCGAAATCTGAATGGATATCTCCTATACAGCGGAAATATCACGAACAACACCGCAAGATTTCTTTCTGTTTCGCATGAGATCCTCGATAATCTTGGTTTTCTGCAGGACACAGATATGGAAGAAGGCGACTATGAATGGCTGGCTGAGAGTCTTTCGGCATATTGCATCTGCAACGGAGAGGTTGAGGATGTGACTGTCGAAGATGATCATGAGCTTGTCGCGGAGCTGATCGACGGGCTGCGGGATGAATACGGAACGGATTTTTCGGGAGATACGGTGTTTCGTGCGGCATTGCAGGAGACCATCCGGAGGTACCGGTACCGCAGAGTGGCACTCACAAGCCGGATGCAGTATCTGTATCAGGACATTGAAAGAAACAATCCCATACTCGGGGACATGGATCGTTATCTGGAATGGAAGCTGGAGACAAAGTTTTCCTATCACGCGCACAGAGAGGAGCGCGGGCATCTGCTTCCGGTTCTTGCTGCCGCGTGGATCCGATACCAGAGGAGCCATCAGATGGAACTGACGGCTGTGATTGTCAGTGGTTTTGATTCTCAGATGCGAATGTATACGAAGGAAACCATCTGCAGAATGTTTGGGGGACGAATGCATGTGATCGCCTGTATTGCTCCGTTCGAGACGGAAGAGCTGAAAAAACTGCGTCCATCTCTGATCATATCGACGCAGAAACCTTCGGCGGAGAGGGAAAGCGGCGTGCCCATTGTCTCGGTCTCACCGGTTCTACAGGATGAAGATGTCCGGAAAATTCACTTTATCCTGGAAGAGCTTGAAAACGACATGCTTTTCCCTCGGATGAAGTATCCGATTGAAAGCTGTTTTCCGAACGATCTGCGTAACGTATGTCCGTCCGGCAGAGATCTGCGGGAGGTCCTCTCCGGATTTTCCGGTGCAATGAAGGAGATGGGCTATATTAAAGAGCTTCCGGATTTGTCCGAACTACGGTTCGGATTTCCCAGGGAGCGGACGTTATTCTGTTACTGCAGTCGGGAAAGCATCTCGCAGACGGTTTTTGCAGAGCTGACCCTGAATTGCGAAATGATGTGGAACAAACAATATCCGGTCAACCATATCATCTTCGGAGCAGTCAGTAAAGGAGATCTTATCTACATCGGGCGTTTTTACCGGCATTTCGGGAACAGGATTCCCGATAAAATTTAAAAAAGCCTGAAAGAACATAAAAAACTATGGCGACGATTCAAGGGAACGGATGGTGCGGCAGTGCACGGTCCGTTTTTTATATGTGTGAATAGATGTCGTCAGCTCTGTGACATTTCTGCATGGAAGAGAAGCAGACATTCCGATATTTCCGCCATATAGAGGAAATAATCCGTTTGCCGCTGACGATACAAAACCGTATTCTGTAATTATCATCAGTTCTACATGATTTGGTGATGTAAAACGTATGAATTTCGCATGGTGCTCCGCGAGAAGCGCGAATGCATGAAGCGGCTGCGAGAGTTGGGAGGTAAGATATGAAACTGAGCTTCAGTACAGAGGTCGTAGACCTGGACCATCAGGCTCCGAACCGAAATAAACGGGAGAGCAAGTATTTCTGGGATGAAATGTATCAACTGATTTCCGCGGGTGGATTCCGTAAAATTGATATTCCTTATGAGCCGAAGTGGGATTTCGGCGGCAGATCAGGAATTCCGAGAACCAGGAGATCGATCGACATCAAATTCGGGAACACAGAAGGATATCTGAAATTTCTATCGGAAAATGGAATAGAAGGAATCAGCTCGGTGCATCTGGACCCGACGCTTTTCTGCCAGGGGGCGCTTCCGATATTTTTTGGAGCGGCAGAGCATTTTGGAAGGGATGCGATTCAGTTTGCTTCCGAGGCAGGTGCCGATTCTTTTATCCTTACCGCGACACCGACCTGTTATGCCGTGCGTCGGACTCTCGGGGAAGCATCTGAAGAGGATTTTTTGAAGCAGATGAAGGAACTGACAGAGAGACTGGCGGATTTTGCAGAGGAAAAGGGCGTCAGGCTTTGTCTGAAAAACGAATACTGGGGACTGCTTCGGGGAGACGGGATCACAAATTTTGTGAGAGATATGAAAGAGAATGTGTATCTTGATGTGGATACCGCGCACCTCTCCATTGCCGGAGCAGATGTTCGGGAATTTATCAGGGAGAATAAGCGGCGGATCGGGTCCGTTACCCTTACAGATACTTCTTTTAAGGATCAGAAAGAAGCCTACAGGCAGGTTATGCCGGAATTTCCGGCGAAAGCGGCAACATGGGTATTCCGGGATCCGGGATTTGGAACGGTTGATCTGAAGGCATGTGTCGAGGCTGCGGGCGAGGCCGGGTATGATGGAACATTCCATTTGAACTGCAGAAATTCTGCTGCTATCTGCCGGTCTATTCTGCGGGCACGCTATTATGCGGACCATGTCCTGCATGCATGAGAAGGGGGTCAGACGATCATGGAGAACAATATCAGATTATCACATATGAGTCATTGGAAGACGGTTCCTTACAAACAGATCGACAATTTCCGGGATTACTATTATGAAGACAAGTCAAATGTCTGCTACTACCAGGACTGGGACAGAATTCTCCGGTATCACAAGCAGACCGGTTACGAGGGGATCGAGCTGGCACCGTGGGATCTGAATGAAATCCTCGGACTTTTCGGAACACCTCAGAATTTTACAGATTTTGCCGCGGATCATGGAATCAAGGTGAGTGGAATGTTCCACGGATGTGACGACTCTCACCTTGCGCAGAAGCATGACGAGGTGGTACAGGCGGGAAAGGACGCGGTGGATATCTGTGCGTCCTTTGGCGGAAAGCATCTGAACACCTGTCCGGGAAATAACTATTACGGCAATGGGCCTCTGGATGAGCAGGGCCTGAAAAATATTGCCTCCTGTCTGAACGAAATCGGCGCCTACGCGGAATCGAAGGGGGTTCAGATCGGCATTCACAATGAATTTTTCTGCGTTTCCAATAAATATAATCATCGGCAGCTGATTGAGCTGACGGATCCTAGATATGTGCATTACTGTCTGGACACCGCGCAGATCGCACTGATGGGGGATGATCTGATCGACTTTTATGACACGTACAAGGAGAGAATCTGTACCTTCCATCTGAAGGACACCGCGGATATCGGCGTTCCGGATGAAATCCGTTTTGCGCAGGATGTCGAGATTCAGGATGACGGTCACCGCTGGTTCTGGGAGCCCGGAGAGGGCGTGCTTCCTCTGCGTGAGCTGTGGAAGCATGTGGCTGACTACGGATTCAAGGGATGGGTTACCGTCGAGGATGACGGTGCCCCCGATTATCTGGCGGCGATGACGCTGTCGGCCTACTATGTACAGCAGGTGCTCGGCAGCATCTACAGATAAGAAGGGCTGTAAGAACCGGTGATGGCAGGAAATCTGTGAAAAACAGGAGAAAAGAAATGCAAGGGGACAAATATATGGAGAAGAAAGACAGGGTGAAAGTGGGAATCATCGGTTGCGGTACGATTTCCGACGTCTACATGACAAATATCACCAAACATTATCATAATCTGGAGCTCGTCCGAGTCGCGGATTTATACGTGGAAAAGGCGAAGAAGGCGCAGGAAAAGTATGGGATTTTGCACGCGGGCAGCGTAGAAGAACTTCTGTCGGATCCGGAGATTGAACTTGTGCTGGACCTGACGATTCCGGCGGCTCATTACAGCGTCAATCGGCAATGCCTGGAAGCGGGAAAGCATGTATATTGCGAGAAGCCTCTGGCGCTGAAATTCTCAGAGGCAAAAGAGCTGAATGATCTCGCGGCCGCAAAGGGACTTTTCTGTGTGGCCGCACCGGACACTTTTCTGGGAGCCGGCATACAGACGGCACGGTCCGTGCTCGACGGCGGAAAAATCGGAAAGCCGGTCGGATTTACCGCGAACATGACCTGCGCCGGACATGAGCTCTGGCATCCGAACCCCGGATTTTACTATCAGAATGGCGGAGGACCGATGTTTGACATGGGGCCCTATTATCTCACTGCTCTGGTATATCTTCTGGGATCGATTCGTTCGATTTCCTGTTTCGCCGTGAAGGGGCGGCCTGTCAGAAATATACTGGGAAATCAGGTGGAATCAGAGGTTCCAACGACATATACCGCGATTTTATCCTTTGTCTGCGGCGCTGTGGGAACCATGACCATGAGCTTCGACACCTGGAAAACAAGGCTGCCGCTGCTGGAGATCTATGGAACAGAGGGCAGCATGGAGGTGCCGGACCCGAACGGATTCGGCGGGAAGGTGGAAATTTTTGACGGGAATAAGCTTCGGAGTATTGTGGATTCGGTTAAGGATCCGTTCCCGGCAAAGCTGATCGCCATGATGCAGAATCAGGCCAACTGCACGGACGAGATACGCTCGGAATTTGCAGAGGATCCGGATCCGCAGGGCAATATGCGGGGCCTCGGCGTCAGCGATCTGGCGCAGGCAATCCGCTTCCACAGGCAGCCAAGGGTATCCGAGGCAGTCTCTCTGCATGTCGTTGAGGCGCTGAATGCCTTTGAGATTTCTGCGAGAAGCGGCGTTGTTTATGAGATGACGACTAAGGCTGAGAGAACGGAGCCGATGGGAAAAGACTGGAAACTTTGGGAAGTAAGATAAGTATCAAGAAGAAAAGAGGTACAGATATGGGAAGACTTGTGACAATTATGACTTCGCAGTGGGCGGATCTTGATTTGGATACCATGTGTAAAATTGCGAAAGAAATGGGATATGACGGAATTGAGCTTGCCTGCCAGGGACAGCATCTGGATGTAAAGCGCGCGGCGACAGAGCCGGACTATGCGAAAGAGGTCAGGGACACCCTGAAGAAATATGATCTCAAGTGTGAAGCGATTGCGGCGCACGTCATCGGACAGTGTGTCGGAGATTATAATGATCCGCGGCTGGACAATTTTGCGCCGCCGGAGCTGGCCGGCCAGCCGGATAAGATCCGGGCATGGGGAATCGAGTATATGAAATACTCTGCGATTGCCGCGAAAAACATTGGCGCACATATTGTGACAGGTTTCACGGGATCTCCTATCTGGAAATGGTTTTACTCGTTCCCGCAGACGACAGAGGAGATGATTCGAGACGGCTATCAGCAGATTTATGACCTTTGGTGTCCGATTCTCGATGTGTTTCGTGAGAATGGAATCCGGTTTGCACTTGAGGTTCATCCTGGAGAAATCGCATTTGACTACTATTCGACACAGAGAATTCTTCAGGTATTTGCTGACCGCCCAGAGTTCGGTATTAATTTTGACCCAAGCCATCTGATCTGGCAGGGGGTGACGCCGCATGTATTTTTGAATGATTTTATTGACAGGGTTTATCACGTACATATGAAGGATGCCGCTGTGACGCTGGACGGAAGAGCGGGACTTCTCTGCTCGCATATTGACTTCGGCGATCTCAGAAGAGGCTGGAATTTCCGCTCTTTGGGACATGGAAATGTGAATTTTGAGGAGATAATCCGTGTCCTGAACGCACATGACTATGAGGGACCGCTTTCCGTAGAATGGGAGGATTCCGGTATGGATCGTATCGCGGGAGCGACTGAAGCTTGTGCGTTTGTCAGAAAAGCAGATTTCAAAAAATCGGCAATTAAATTCGATTCGGCGATCGCAAACTAAACAGGAAGGGGATGCATAGGATGAAAAAATATGTTTCTTACGGAATGGTTGGCGCGGGTCTGGACTCGTTCATCGGGAATGTGCATCGTGTCGCAGCCGGTTTTGACGGCCTGGCATTTCTGACAGCCGGCTGCTTCAGCAGGCATAAGGAGAAAAACCAGGCGGCCGGAGAATTCTACCGCCTGGATGCGGACAGGGTGTATGAGGATTACAGGGAAATGGCGGAAAAAGAAGGGGCGCGCCCTGACGGCATCGACTTCGTGGTGATTTCTGCGCCTAACAACGCCCATTACGCGACGGCAAAGGCGTTCCTGGAAAACGGCATCCATGTACTCTGTGAGAAACCGCTCTGCTTTGAGGTGAGTGAAGCGGAAGAACTGAAGCAGCTGGCGCAGGAGCGAAATCTGATGTTCTGCGTCAATTACTCCTATTCCGGCAATAACATGGTCAAAGAGGCCCGGGAATTGATCCGGAGCGGATATATCGGGCAGATCATAGACGTGAATGCGGAATATCTGCAGGAATATCTGGTGGATGATATTGGAAAAGGAGACCAGACGATGAATAAGCTCTCTTCCTGGAGAAAAGATCCGAAAATCGCCGGGATCTCCAACTGCGTCGGAGACATCGGAACACACATCGAAAACACGGTGGCCTATATGACCGGGCTTCGGGTGAAACGAGTGGCTGCAAAGCTGGACTATTTCGGACAGCCGCTGGATTTGAACGCGAATATGCTCGTGGAGTTCGAGAACGGCGCGCACGGTGTATTCTGTTCCTCACAGGTTTGCGTCGGGCATATGAATGGTCTTGTCACGCGAATATTCGGTACAGAAGGGGCGATTGAATGGCACGAGGAGGAACCGAATATTCTGTATGTTACAAAGAAGGGACAGCCTACAGAAATCCGGCACAGAGGGATGGCTTATGTCAGTCAGAGGTCTGCAGAGATGAACAGACTTCCGGCTGGTCATCCGGAGGGACTTTATGAGGCGTTTGCGAACATCTATAAGGTCTGGATCGGAGCAATTCTGAAGCTGAGCAGCGGGGAGACGCTGACGGAAAATGATTGTGATTTTCCGACTGTAGATGACGGGATCGAGGGCGTAAAATTCTTGCACGCCGCGGTGGAAAGCAGCCGGAGAGATGCTGCCTGGGTAGAAGTCTGAAGCAGTTGTCCGGAGACGGACATGGTATGATTTACGCGAGCGTCGCGATAGCGAGATAAAACTCGCGCAGCGTGTTTTATCTCGTTTGAGAATTGTTGTTACGTGATGTGGGTCGGGCCGATAGAACCGCCGGAGTGCTTTGCACTCTCGAGCGGTGCTGTCGGCCTGACTTTTCTATTCAATAAAATATTTCCTCTACATAGCGGAAATCGTCGCTTTGCGTATACATTTTCCGGGTGATAGGATGGAACCATCGAAAGAGCCCGGGATCAAAGCGCTGGATCAAATAGCGCAGAAGATATTTTTACATAAAGTGAAAATACAAAAATCTTATACAAATGAATTTGAAAACGATGAAAGCGTCAGGAGGATAAAGAAAATGGCACCTAAATTTCCTATGTTGTTTCAGATCGGAATTATTGTTCGGAATGTAGAGGAAGCAGTTAAGAACTGGGAAGCAATCGGCATGGGCCCGTGGGCGATCAATGAGATGAGCGGCGAGAATCCGCCAACCACAGATCTCACGATCGACGGAGTCGCAAGACACGGAAAGGTCGCCAGACAGGCGTTTCTCTCTGCGTATGGAATGGAAATTGAATTGATCGAGCCTGTAGAGGATTCTCCTTACAAGCAGTGGCTGGATGAGCATGGACCGGGAATCCATCATATCGCGGCAGCGATTGATCAGCCATATGAAGAGGTTCTCAAGGAGTACAAGGAAGAGACCGGAAAGGATCCGTGGATCCGCGGCCAGGGAATCGGCGGGCTCATGGATTTCTCTTATCTGGATCTGAGAGAAAAGCTTGGAATCATCGTTGAGATCTATAAGAATATAGATCCGGCCAAGGTGGGACACAGCTACGATGCAAAGGGAGAACCAGCACTTAAATAATAAACACGCATACTATATGTTGTGCCACAAACTGTATAAGCTGCGGATTGCTCCGTGCTGCGCACTTCCGCAATCTACAGGTATCATCAGAAACAGAATGTAATATTGTCGATTGTTAGAGAAGGAAAAGGAGAGTACAGATATGGAATACAGTACATTTGAAGAAGGCGGAAAAAAAGTCAGCCGTTTTATCGTCGGAACCATGAATATCATCAACAAGGATGATAATGAAGAGGATTTCAAGCGCCTGGATGACGCGCTGGAACTGGGAATCAATGTAATTGATACCGCAATGGGATATGGAAGAGGAACAACCGAGATTGCGCTCGGAAAATATTTTGAGAGCCGGAAGAACAGAGACGAAGTTTTTCTGATCAGTAAATGCTGTCATCCTTCACCATGGCGTACCAGAGTCACAACCTTCGATATGGAGGCAGATCTGAATGATGCTCTCGTCAAGATGAAAACGGATCATATTGATCTGTACATGCTCCACAGAGACGATCCCACAAAGCCGGTCGGACCACTGGTAGAGACATTGGATAAATATTACCGTGCCGGCAAAATCGGCGCATACGGGGCTTCCAACTGGAGTATTGAAAGAATTCAGGAGGCGAATGATTATTGCCGTGAGCATGGTCTGAAAGGATTCTCCGTATCCAGTCCGAACTACTCGCTGGCACAGCAGTACAGCAATCCTTTCGCACCCGGATGTGTATCAATTTCCGGACCGGAAAACGTAGAGGCGCGCCAGTGGTATGAGAAGACACAGATGCCGGTGCTGGCATGGTCTTCCATGGCCGGAGGAATGATGAGCGGAAGATTCACCAGGGAAATGTGGAAGAACCATCCGGAGGAGCTTCCGGGAAGCGTTCAGGCATACCTGGGAGAGGAGAATTTTACAAGGCTCGAAAGATGTGCGCAGCTCGCAGAGAAACATGACTGCGAAATCCCGCAGATCGCTCTGGCATTCGAGATTGACGGACCGATGAATGTATTTCCGATTTTGGGAGCGGCAAATAAGGAAGAGCTGGAGTCCTCCCTGCGTGCTCTCGATGTGAAGCTGACGAAAGAAGAGTGCGAGTACCTGGATTTAAAGAAAGAGGAACTTTAATCCATATCTAGGCTCGTCTGATAAATAGTATGGTAATTTTCAAGGCAGGAGCTGTACCGATTGGTACAGTCCCTGCCTTCTGCATTATTAAGAATATGAAACCATACTTAGGTACGTCATCGCCTTTGATATTGACATGCGGAGGGTGATCTGCTGCGTCAGTTTACCCAGTTATGTTTTTCCTCTAAAAAGCGGAAAAATAAAAATTGAATAAAAATTAGACAAAATGTATCTTGATTTTATGAAAAGTTCGCGGACGGAACCGAGAATTAAATACAATTAAGAGCGTAAATGCTAATAAAGGGAGGAAAACAGGATGAAGTACAGAAGAATGATTAGTTTTGGACTGGCAGTTCTGATGGCTGTTTCTATGTCCGCATGCGGAAGTACAGGGAAGGCGGATAAGGCATCCTCTAGTACCGGAGCCGCTGTCTCGGCATCAAAAGCTGCGTCCGGGGAATCTGCAGAGGCATCATCTGTGGCATCCGGAAGCAGTGATGCACTTTCAGATATTTCAGCAATCGCCATGGATCCGGCAAATACAAAAAAGACAGATGAGACGCTTGTTGTATCGTGTCAGTCAGAACCATCCGGTCTTTGGGCAGGAACGGGAAAAATGGAAAATGAGATTCAGATTATTGATAACACCATCATGGATCGCCTGGTAAAACTGAGCGACGATAAGAAAGAAGTACTTCCAAGCCTGGCAACGGACTGGGATTGGACAGACAGTAATCATATCCGCTTCACTCTACGGGATGATGTAACGATGACGGACGGTTCTCCTCTCACACCGGAGGATTGTGTATATACTTTCCAGACACTTGCCGCAAACAGTGCCAATACAGATACCGGGCGCTATATTGATCCAGATACGACTTCCGTCAATGACGAGCATTCCTTCACCCTAGGGCTCAAGGAAGCCGATCCTGATATACTGTATATGCTGGCGTGGTCGAACTTCGGGATTATCAGTGAAGATGAGGTTAATGCAGCCGGCGGTATTGATGCCGTGGTGAATACACCGGTTATGGGATGCGGCCGATATAAATTTTCCGATTGGGTTCGTGGAGAATCTGTTACTGTAGAGAGAAACGAAAACTACTGGGATCCGGATTATGTGGGATATTACAAGACGATTAAATTCGTCTTCACACAGGATCCTGCGGCGCGTGAAATGGCAGTAGAAGCAGGAAATGCCCAGGTTGCCATGCAGATGCCGGTATCTCAGGCTGCTACCTATGCGGGCAATCCGGCTGTTCAGGTTAAGATCTATGGATTTGGACAGGTGCACCATCTGTACTATAATCTGCGCGATGGCGCATGCAAGGACCAGAAGGTTCGTGAGGCAATTCAGGCCGCACTTGACTTCAATGCGATCGCACAGATCGGAACTGCCGGCCATTCCGGTGTAGCGACCGGGTGGTTTGCAAACAGCAGTAAATACCATACCGATACCTATAAAGAAGGGGAACGCACAAGAGATATCGAAAAAGCAAAGCAGCTCCTCGCAGAAGCCGGTTATCCTGACGGACTTGAGATTTCAACCGTTACGACTGCAGATGGCACAACACTTGCAACGGCTGTTCAGGATCAGCTCAGAGAGGCTGGTATCACGCTGACGGTTAATACGGCAGATACACCGCAGTTTGTACAGGATGCTTTTAACGGTAATTATAATATTATCTTTGTTGGATCGGATGAATTCGTTCGTACACCGACTGCTTTTACAGCATTCCGCAAGGCGAATCTTGATTATAGTATCGGTGGACCGAAATGGACTACAGATGAGATTGATGAGTCAATCGCGAAAGCTTTATCCGAGACGAATGAGGACAAAGCAAAAGAAGAACTTGCACAGATTGAACAGACCTTTAAAGAGAATCATTACGTGGAAGATCTATTCGAAGAACAGTATAGCGTTATCCTGGCCCCGAATCTGAAAGGAATTACAACGATGGAGAGAGGGTGGCCGGATATGACAACCTTCTACGCAGAATAATCGGTTCCTTAGCGATCCTTTAGCATCCGGTCAGTTCCATTGCAGAACATCCGGATGCCGGATAAAATATTATATTCGGTATAAAAAAAGAGACTGTCGCGATAGCCCATGGTACGAGAACGGCTTACGCGAAGGTCTCTTTATGTTTGCAATTACGTATAGCAGAGGGATAATAGAGTAATGGAGTATTTTATCCTTGGATTCGTCAGTTCTCGGAACCTGTCTCGACAGAGCGGGAGGTAGAATAGAACCACTTCTCCATGATCGGGTTAAGAAGTCTGCAGAACTGACGGGCAATATAACCGACAATGATGGCAGAAATCACAGTACCTTCACGAACGCCGTTGACACGGTGGAAGAGGACAAGGGAAAGAACAACTGCGGAAGCCATCATGCTTACATCGACAATAATTTTTACACTGCCAGCTTCTTTCCCGGTGATCTGATGCAGAGCGGTCGCAACGCCTTCGCCAGGCAGCATGATCACATTGGCTGTGAATTCCATGGATACGCCGAAGGCGAGGATCAGACAGCCGACCAGGAGACTGATAATTTTCATCAGATACTGCTGCGGATTCAGCCAGTAGATCAGGTATTTCATGGAAAAATCAATAAAATATCCGAAAAGGATGGAGACCGGAATTTGAAGGAGCTGGATCGGCTGATAGTTCTTCCGGAGCAGGATGAGCTGAAGCGCAACCAGGAGAAGGCTGAACAGAATGGTAAATCCGCCGAGCGTCACGGGGTACTTCAGGCTCAGAACATATGGGATGCTGGAGATGGGAGAAGTACCGAGGCGGGCATTGGTGATAAAGGCAACCCCCAGGGAATTGATAAAAAGCCCGATGATGAAGTACAGATATTTTTTGAGAAGCGGCATATGACGCATAGAAACCTCCTTAAGGTTGAAAACTATTTCTTCATGACAGACTTTCTTATCATAAAAAGATCCGAACAGAATATCAAACAGAAAAATCCATGAGAATCATAAGAAAAAGTTATGAGGAGTGATAGATGTTGTGTTATTCTGTTTATATATAGCCGTTAAAAACTATTCATGGGTTCCGGCTGTCGGATAGTCTGCTGCCGGAGAAGGAAATCAGAGGAGGTATGTGACTTGACAATTCGTCAGCTGGAATATTTTCTGACAGCAGCGCAGACGTTGAGTTTTACGAAGACAGCGCGACAGTTCTTTATTTCACAGTCAGCGGTGACGCAGCAGATCCATGCGTTAGAAGAGGAGTTCGATGCGAAATTGTTTCTGCGCAGAAATAACAGAATCAGCCTGACCCCGGCAGGA
>OCTW013378268.1_pt1 | contig 43962 bp, 37 predicted proteins | sample 1539671 | NCBI WGS metagenome assembly OCTW01 (sample SAMN02144230, study PRJEB22623) | gut metagenome | biome: sheep rumen | host: Ovis aries | place: New Zealand
TTATCAAGGAAACAAGAAAATATGATTATTTTATCATGGATTATCATTTTACTTCCGATTTATGGTGGATTTTCGTGGGAAATGATTACCTTTGCAAAAGTTCCGATGTTTACTTATAGTTTACCGAAGAACAATTTGAGAGTTCATTAACTTGGTGAATATCAATTGGATAGACGACTATACAAGAGAGATTGTGGTTCTGAATGTTGTGGGTTTGAGTCCCACCGGGCACCCCTCAAAGGAAATCCCTGCAAGTGCTGGCTTGCAGGGATTTTTAATTATCAACTATTCGGTTTTTGATGGAACATTTTTAGGCTCAGCGGATTTACCCAAAGATGGCTCAGTCGATAAATCAGCAAGGGGGTGGAGGAGACGTATCTCGGGATAACGATGTAGTTCGTTAATTGCCTGTGCTATGCTTAGTGTTTTTTTTATATTTAATCCTTCACCCTTTCACACTATTTTGTAAATGGTTGTCATTCAGTGGTTTGCCTTCTATTTTACTTCGTATATACCTTCACCATCCTTCATTATCCTTCACGCTCGAACGGTGGTGATTATTCAGTAAACAGTTGCTTTGTTAAATATTTTCTAAAGTTCGGCTTGGAAATTCTGAGGCACCTCTTGAAGATTAAGTGGCTTTTCATGGAAATTAGGAGGCTCTTTTTGACTGAAAAGAGCCACTTTTCGCGCAAAAAGTGGCTCTTAATTTACGTAAATCGGGTAGTTTTTGGGAAAAAGGTGATGGCTTGTGAAGGATTATGCTATGACTTATATCTTGTAACTTATTGATTATAAATAAGTTCTAAAATTGTGTGAAGGATGAAGGTTATTTTATATTCAAAACGCTTGGAAAATTTGGGGAAATTTTGTATCTTTGCACCTTGGTAGATAAAAAAACTTCAAAAAGATATGAAAGTAACTGTTTTAAGCGAAAAAGTACCAAAGAGACCGTTGTAAGAGAGGACATTGGCGCGATCATCGATGCCATATTGGGTGGAAAGTATGTCAATGAGGTGCATCGGCTACGCGAATTCAACTTGTTTAAATCGATCACCCCTATAAATATCCAAACTATAGTTGCGATAGTGATCAGATGCTTCGTTACCTCCCATGATGTAATTATCACTTCCTCGTAACCAAGATGCCAGACGTTAATTTTTGTGAAACCGTCCGATATTTTGTTTGTGCTCTTGTAAGTACGAACTTTTTTTGTATTTTTGCCGTCGAATTACTTTAAAGAAGATATGTAACTTTTAATTTATGAGTAGAGATGAAAAAGAAGTTATTATTGGTAATGGTTGCCATCCTGACATTCAGCAGTACAATGACTGCGCTGACCTCATGCGTCAGCAACGATGACAATGCAGTACCGACTCCCGCAGACGACCAGAATCCGCTGGGCGAACTGATCAAGGCAGCCGACGGCAGCGAGGCGCCGCTCTGGACTCAGGACTACTTCTCTATCGGTTCTGACCTGACTGGTAAGGACGAAGCCATCCGCAAGATGCTCGACGCAACAGCCGCCCGCGACATGACATCGACAACCCCCGCCTGGGTGTTTAACAGCCCGGCAGCCTTTTTAGGACTGGTATGCTCTGACCACTACCGTGAGAATGCCGAGCGCACCAACCGGCTCGTAATCGACTATCTGAAGAATCCGCTGCACAACGCCTCGACTGGTATCATCTATATGGACTTTGCCGGTATGGAAAAGACACCGGGCTACAACAGCAGCACTGTCTATGAGACTTGCGGACTGCAACTCGTCGAGGCCCTCATCAACCAGAACTTCCGCACGACCTTACGATGATGTGCCTGCGAGTAAATTAAGAACAAGAAGATATAAAATCGTGAATGAAACTCTATCGTTACATATCTGACTATATGGGGCTGGTGGTGCTGGCGGCTGCCGTGCTGGCACTATGCTTTCCTGAGACACTCGGACAGATTCCGCCTATGGTGATCAACTATCTGCTGGGCGTGGTGATGTTTGGCATGGGCCTGACGCTCAACCTCCACGATTTCCGTATTGTGTTCAGTCGCCCGAAGGACGTCATTACGGGCTGTCTGGCACAGTTCACGGTGATGCCGTTACTGGCCTGGGCACTCGTTCGCCTCTTTTCGCTCGATGAGGCGCTGGCACTGGGCGTGGTGCTTGTAGGCTGCTGCCCCGGAGGCACGGCTTCCAACGTCATCACCTATCTGGCCAAAGGCGACCTGGCTCTGTCGGTGGGCATGACGGGCGTCTCCACGCTACTCGCTCCGCTGCTCACACCGCTGCTCACATGGACACTGGCGGGCAAGAGCATTCAAGTGGATGTGGCCAGCATGTTTCTCAGCATTCTCTGGGTGGTCATCCTGCCCATCGCTGTGGGGCTGCTGGTGAAGTGGCTGTGGCCGCGATTCACCCAGCGGACTACCGACTATCTGCCCGCCTTATCGTCACTGGTCATCGCTGCCATCGTGGCTATCGTCATTGCCGACAATGCAGAGAAGTTGTTGGCTGGTGGACTGATCATCGTGCTCGTGGTCATGATCCACAACGTCTGCGGACTCAGCCTGGGCTATCTTATCGGACGACTACTCCGACTGTCGGAGTCGAAGAAGCGTGCCATCTCCATCGAGGTGGGGATGCAGAACTCAGGCTTGGCCAGCAGTCTGGCAACGCTCCATTTCGCTGCCTATCCCTTGGCCACCATACCAGGTGCCATCTTCAGCGTGTGGCACAACCTGTCGGGTGCCGCCGTGGCGTGGCTGTATCGGAGACAGCAAACTTGATGCACCGTTGTAATGCGACCTGACCCCCTTATTCTCCGAGGCTGAAGCCTATTCTTCGGAAGAATAGTAGCCCGTGCTGATGAGTCCGCCACCGATACTTGTCACGCGGCTGAAGTCCTCATACTGTGCCATTACGAAACTCACCAGGGTAACGATGCTCATGAGCACCTGCTTTACCATCATCGTCGCAAAAAACGCTGATTCTGACTGCAAAGATAGTTTTTTTTGAATCAAGAAAAAAAATCGAAATAATTTGTCTGTGTCCTTAAGGTATGGACTTTTTTTTTGTGTGCTTTTCAGGCTTGGCCAGCAGTCTGGCAACCTGTTCAGAAGACAGAGGCAACCAATGAATACAGGTAACTGCCGAAACTGATAAGTGCCCATATCATCAGGGCTATGAGCAGTAGCAAGATGGCGAGAATGATGGCTGACTGAAAGGCTCGCTGGTTCACCTGCTTGATGATGGCTTCATCGCCGTCAACGAATCCCTGTATCATCTGCATGTTCTGGATGTTGGCACGGTGGAAGAAGTCGATGATGTCGCCAACGAAGAAAGGTATCATGCCCATCAGTACGTCGCGAAGGCCATTGTTGAGGACGGCCAGTGTCAGCGGCACGCTCTTGATGACACGAGCCGAGAAATAGACGAACGGCACGGCACTGAGCAATGCGATGGTGTCGCCCCATCCAGGGATGACTCCGATGAGCGCATCCAGATAATAGCGGTCCATATAGCGGGTCAAGCCCTCCATCATCTGATAGGCCTTGTTGTTCATCAGACGTTGCCGTCGCCGCTCGACCTTGGTCGCTTTGCTTGCAAAGAACTGTCGCTTTTCATCCTTGTTCATGCGGTTATCTGCAAGTACTGTCCACTTCATGCGTTATATTTCCATTAATTTGTGGTGCAAATATAGTGATTTTGCCATTTTTTCCGTAACTTTGCATCGTTCTTTTAGGATAGTTTATAAAATGCAGGTGCAGCAGCGGACGTACATAGCCATCGATCTGAAGTCGATGTATGCCAGTGTAGAGTGCGTGGCCAGGGGGCTCGACCCTTTGGACACCAATCTCGTGGTGGCTGATGTGTCGCGGACGGAGAAGACCATCTGCCTGGCTGTGACTCCCTCGCTGAAGGCATACGGTATCGGTGGTCGGGCACGGCTCTTCGAGGTCGTGCAGCGGCTGCGCGAGGTGAACTACGAACGGCAGATGAAGACTCCAGGACGAAGGCTGACGGGCAAATCGACTTCTGACAAAGAACTGAAGGCTCATCCTGACTGGGCTGTAGATTACATCGCTGCAACGCCCCGTATGGCGCACTATATTGAGGTGAGCAGCAGGATATATGGCATCTACCTGAAATACATTGCGCCCGAGGATATCCATGTGTATAGCATCGACGAGGTGTTCATGGATGTGACGGCATACCTGGGCTCCTATAACCTGACGGCACATGAACTGGCGATGAAGATGATTCGTGACGTGCTCTCACAGACGGGCATCACGGCCACGGCCGGCATCGGAACGAATATGTATCTCTGCAAGGTGGCGATGGACATCGTGGCCAAGAAAGCCCCTGCCGACAAGGACGGCGTACGCATTGCCGAGTTGGACGAACAATCGTACCGTGAGCAGTTGTGGGACTACCGTCCCCTGACCAAGTTCTGGCGCGTAGGCAGAGGTATTGCGGAGAAACTAGCCCCGTATGGCATTGACACGATGGGGAAACTGGCACGGCTCTCCCTGCAGAACGAGGACTTGCTCTACCGCCTCTTCGGCGTGAATGCCGAACTGCTCATCGATCATGCCTGGGGATGGGAACCCTGTACGATGGATTTGGTGAAGGCCTATCGGCCAGAGACCAACTCGTTCAGCAACGGGCAGGTGTTGCAGGAGGCTTACAGTTTCCCAAAAGCCCGTGTGGTGGTGCAGGAGATGGCGGAGAACATGGCGCTTGAACTGGTATCGAAGCGATTGGTGGCAGACCAGATAGTGCTGACCGTTGGCTATGACCGCGAGAGTCTGACGAATCCAGACATCCGTGCCCAATACCACGGTGAAGTGACCACCGACTACTATGGCCGACAAGTGCCTAAGCATGCCCATGGCACGGCCAGCCTCTATAGGCAGACCTCCTCAACACGGCTCATCACTGATGCTGTCACGGGGTTGTTCGACAGCATCGTAAATCCTGATCTGCTGGTGCGAAGACTCAACCTGACGGTCAATCATGTAGTGAGCGAAACGTTTGTGAGGGATCATAATGAACCCCAGCAACTTGACCTCTTCACCGACTATGAGGCTCAAGCAAGACAGCAAGAGGCAGAAAAGGCAGCACTCGACAAGGAGCGCCGGATGCAAGAGGCGCAGTTAGCCATCAAGCAGCGTTTTGGCAAGAATGCCATTCTCCGTGGACTTAACTTCGAGGAGGGTGCAACAGCCAAGGAGCGCAATAACCAAATAGGAGGGCACAAGGCATAACTATGAACTGTGAACTATGAACTACAATGACATTATCCATCTGCCTCATTATGAGCCGAAACGTCATCCTCGGATGCCGATGGCTGCTCGTGCCGCTCAGTTTGCACCCTTTGCAGCCGTTGCTGGCCATGATGCCGCCATCAAAGAGGAGGGCAGAAAGCATATCGATGAGTATGAACGTGAGACAGACTAACTCTTCTTCCGTCTCATCCAGTCTTTCAGGCGCTGGTAGCCCTCGACTCCAAGGATGGTCAGTCCTCCGTACTGGCAGGTCTTGGCCATGCCGAACAGGACTGTCCACAACACTCCCTTGGCAGCAGCACAAATGGGCAGCAGCATCTGGGCAAAGGACAGAATATAAAAAGGTATGCAACACAGCAGGACAATGACTCCCGTGCGGAATGACAGCGACTGCAGCCACAACTTGATACGCCTGAATTGTTCCATTATAGCATAGTTTCTAATTGTTCCGTTCGGCCTTCAAGGACGCTTTCCAAAGAAAGAACTGCTTTTGTAATATCTTCCTGGAACCTGCAGTGGTCACGGAGGAAGTCTGAACGGCCATCGGATATGGTATCATACAATTCCTGACTCATGTCATCAACGAATGATGCAATGGCATACTCTATGTCATCCTTCTGCCAGTCGAGGGTAGAATGGATATAGATGTTCCGCTTCTGATGCAGAAAACTATAGGCGGTCTCTATGCTGTCACGGGTTATCATGCGTCGTAGCCTATGGGCCTGAATTGCTTCTGATGTTCGCTCCATACGAAGCCTTTGCAGAGCAAGTAGTCCTTAACTTCTTGTGGCTCTCGGTTGAAAGCATAACATAGCGATTCGAGGCTGTCAAACTCTTCGTCCCTCAGAAGCATGTTGACGCTCGAAACCAGTATGGCAGGGTCTTTGGGTAAATAGTCCATCAGTCTTTAATCTCCTCCAACGTTCCTGTTTTAGAATAAATTTTATTAAATCAGCGTACAAAGGTAGTTATTTTTGCCCGAATTTTTGTAATTTTGTCGCCAATATTAGGAATGTTTATGATAGATAAGAAATGAAAGTAAAGATACAGACTATGTTGGGCGACATTGTTGTTCGCCTGTTTGACGAGACTCCCATTCACCGTGACAACTTCGTGAAGTTAGTGAAGGATGGCTATTATGATGGTACACTGTTCCATCGGGTGATCAAGGACTTCATGATTCAGGGTGGCGATCCTGACTCCAAGGGCGCACCAGCGGGAAAGATTCTTGGTATGGGTGGCCCTGACTATACGCTGGAGGCCGAGATAAAGGACGAACTGTTCCATAAGCGTGGAGCCTTGGCAGCAGCACGTCAAGGTGATGAGGTAAATCCAGAGCGTAGAAGCAGCGGCTCGCAGTTCTACATCGTCTGGGGACAGAAATACAACGAAGGGCAACTTCGCCAATTCTCCAAGCAGTTGAAGATGCAGAAGATTCAGTCTGTCTTCAACCAGTTGGTTTCTGAACATCGCGACGAAATTATGCTGATGCGACGTAATAGAGACCGTGCAGGACTTCAGGAACTGCAAGACCGTCTGGCAGCAGAGGCCGAGCGTCAAACTAAGGACTATGCCGGACTGACAGAGGAGCAGCAGAAAATATATTCAACTGTCGGAGGTACACCACATCTTGACGGCCAATATACTGTCTTTGGCGAGGTCGAAGAAGGCCTTGATGTGGTAGAGATGATACAAGGCTCTGCCACAGGACGTGGTGACAGACCAGTTGATGACATCGAAATGAGAATTTCCGTAATGGAGTGATCTATTATTAATGCCTAAAAACTAAACGATGAAGAAGTGTTTTATTGCAATGATGGCAGCCATGCTGCTGAGTATGCCAGCCGCTCGAGTTTCGCTCGCTTGCTACCAGGGGGATGCAAGAATGGCACATGGTAAGAAGGCTCGACCGAAGGTCAAGAGCCTCGAAGTGTCGTTCAACTATCAGAAGCAGGCAGGCCCTGGCTCCAACCAGTATGCCGTCTGGATTGAGAATGAGAAGGGCGAAGTAATAAAAACGCTCTTCGTGACCTCTTTTACCACCAAGGGGCGCGTGCGTGGAAATGAAGAACCCATGCGTGGCTATGTGAAGCGCCCCAACTGTGTGCCGACATGGGTAAAGACCGTCAAGGCCAACGATCTCACAGACCAGCAACTGGATGCTGTGACAGGTGCTACTCCTCAGGCAGGAGGCAAGCAGACCTTTATCTGGGACTTCACTGACCAGCAGGGCAAAAAAGTGAAGCAGGGTAAGTATCGTGTGATTGTTGAAGCCACGCTCTACCAAGCCAGCGACATTATCTACTCAGGCACGTTCTCTACTCAGGACAACGCAGGAAACGTGGTTCTCACCTCGAAACTTACGGAGCCTAAAGAGAGCCATCAGGGCATGATAACAGACGTGAAGGCTGTATTGAAATCGGGCGATTAGAGGTACTTCAGAATGAGCCATGTGCCTAACACTTGAGGCAGCACCAGATTACAGGCTACGAATACCGTTAATAGCACTCAAATCTGACTGCAAAAATAAGCATTATTATTGAATTATCAGCATATTTGTGCCAATTATTAATAATGTTTATCAATGAAGGCGATATGTGTATCTTTCATGTCCTTTGCCTGTCTTGCAAACTCGAAGAGAGACTGGGGTAGGTGACAATAGCCTGTGGGTTTTTTGTCGAGATAGTCCTGATGGTGCTCCTCGGCTGTGTAAAAGCGCTTCAGTGGCTGGCGTTCTACCACCAACGGCTCGTCATAGTGCTGCTGCTCGTTATCGTACACCTTATTTATTATAGGCAGATCGGCTGCATCCACGTAATAGATGCCCGTACGATAGCGGGTGCCCTCGTCGTGGCCCTGCTTGTTCAGACTCGTCGGGTCTATGGCTTTGAAGAACATCCGCAATAGGAATTCGAGGCTGACCACATCGGGCGCGTATCTCACATGCACGGTCTCGGCATATCCCGTCTCGTCGGTATATACTTCTTTATACGTAGGATTCTCCGTATGTCCGTTGGCAAAGCCCACCTCCGTCTCCACCACGCCTTCTATCTGCTTGAAGTAATGTTCTGTCCCCCAGAAGCAACCTCCTGCGAGGTAAATGTCTTTTGTTGTCATCGTTGTTTTTTTGTTTATGTTTCAATTACGCTGCAAATATAGTAATTTTGCCGCTATTTTTAGAACATTGGAATCAACTTTTCTGATTTCTTACCATAATTGCCATTCGAAAGTTTGGAACTTTCGGCTATTTTCCTTACCTTTGCAGCCGAAATGGCAATCTGTGCGGCCGATGCCGCCTGATGTAAGGGAATCCGGTGAGAATCTGGAACTGTACCTGCAGCTGTGATCCCCACAGAAAAAGGGTCTGCTTGTATAACGCCACTGAGGAAACTCGGGAAGGTAAGGCAGACTGGGGAGAGTCAGAAGACCTGCCTAAATTATTACAATGTTCGCGCGTCCAGGAATAGGCGTTAGCGGGAAATGAGGCATTTGGACATGAATCGAAGACTGACAGTGGTACTGCTGGCATTATGGGCAGTCGTGACTGTTGGGGCACAGAATGATATCTGGCGCTCGGACAGTCTGCAGGAGGTAGTGGTGACGGGTACTGGCACCCAGCATCTGTTGAAGAATGCGCCTGTACAGACGGAGGTGATCACCAGCAAGATGCTGAAGAACTATGGCGGACGGAGTCTGGAGGATATCCTCGCAGGACTGACGGCCTCGTTCTCCTTCAGCGAGGACGATATGGGCTCGCAGATGCAGCTCAACGGTCTGGGCAACGACTATATCCTGGTATTGATCGACGGCAAGCGCATCCACGGTGACGTGGGCGGTCAGAACGACCTGTCGCTGATCGATCCCCAGAACATCGAGAAGATCGAGATCGTGAAGGGCGCTTCGAGTGCCCTCTATGGCTCTGATGCCATCGCGGGTGTGATCAATATCATCACGAAGAAGCACAACGAAGGTCTGTTGGTGGAGAATACCACCCGTGTGGGCAGCTATGGCGATATCCGCCAGCACGACGGGCTGGGCTTTGCCATCGGGAAACTCAGAAGTTATACGAACTTTCAGTTGCAGCACTCTGATGGTTGGCAGAATACGGCCACCGAGGATCCCAGCAGGACGGAGCATCTGATAGAAGACTCGCAGAACAAGACCGTGAACCGTCATACGAACTGGCAGGTGTCGGAACGTCTGACTTACGATGTGCTGAAGAATCTGGAGATCTATGCCGAGGGCAGCACCTATTGGAAGCGTATCTACCGCCCCAGTGGCAAGTACCCCATCGACATGAAGTTCTATGATCTGATGTATCGTAACCAGAGTCTGGCGGGTGGCGGTATCTGGAAACTGAATAAGACCGACCAGGTGACACTTGACGTGAACTGGGACCGTCATGCGTACTATTATTATTATACCGCAGAGTGGGCGATGGGCGACGGTCTGGACCAGCATGGTAACTTTACCACCTATTATCCCTATTTCCGCGACGACGAAGTGCTGCAGAGCGACCAGCGCCGCATGATGGCCCATCTGAAGGGTGTCTTCTCGTTGCCTTACAACAACCGGCTGAGTGGCGGACTGGAGTGGCGCTATGACTATCTGAAGGCCCCGATGCGTGTGGAGGCGGGTAAGGCCACAGACCATACGGAGGCTGCCTACATCCAGGATGAGTTCAGCCATGCGCTGAGTTCCAGGCTCTCTGCCAATATCACGGGCGGTCTGCGCCTGAACCATAACGGACAGTTCGGCTTCCGGCTGACACCGAAGATCTCGGGCATGCTCTCCATCGGCGAGAATATCCGGTTGAGGGCTACGTGGAGTCAGGGTTTTAAAACTCCAACGCCCAAGGAGCAGCATTACCGCTACGTGAAGTATATGGGCGGCACCTATCTGTATCTGGGCAATGAAGACCTGAAGCCTCAGACCTCCAACTACTATGCCGTGAGTGGCGAGTATAACTGGGAGGGGCTGAACGTGACGGTGACAGGCTATCTGAACCATGTGGACAACATGATCACCCTCGTGACCATCCCCAATACACAGGCTCCGGCCGAGTATATCGCTACCTACGATCCGATGAAGACCCGTCAGTATAAGAATCTGGAGTCGGCCAAGACCAAGGGTGTCGATGTGTCAGTACGCTTCCGTCTGAACCGTGAGTGGATGCTGGGGGGCAGTTACAGTTATCTGGATACCGATGCCAAGAAATACGATGCGACCCACGACAGACTGGTGGATGTGGTTATCGACGGTATGGCTCATCATAAAGGCAGTTGGTTTGCCACTTGGAACCACGATGTGTCGAAGGCCTATCATCTGGGGGCAGGCCTGTATGGCCGTATGTCGAGCAAGCGCTACTATCAGATCGATGGCGACGGTAAGGGTTATCAGATATGGCGTGTCGCCACCAATCATGAGTTCCCCGTGCGTAAGAAATGGCTCTTCCGCTTGGAGGCAGGCATCGATAATATCTTCGACTATGTGGATCGTACCTATCACGGTCTGCACCTGGGAACCACCACCCCGGGGCGTACCATCTACGGTACGCTGACCATCCGTTTCAGCCAAGGTAAGAAACTAAAATTTACTAACAATAAGTCCCAATTTAAATCAAATGAAAATGAAACAGATTAAGCATCTGGTGATGGCATTCGCAGCCGTTTGCCTCACCGCAGGTCTTTCCTCCTGCGAGAAAGAAAAGGAAGTGATCAAGGAAGTTCCTGTCGAGAAGATTGTCGAGAAGGAAGTCGAAGTGATTGTTGAGAAGACAGACACGGTGACCGTTATCGACGAGAGCAACTGGGCTAAATACCAGTCGATCGTTACTGCCGACGTGTTGTCTCAGAAGAAGCACGACAAGGCCATCCTACTCGTGGCTTTCGGATCGACCTGGGAGCAGGCTTTCAATGCCTTCGACACCACCATCGAGGCCTATAAGGCTGCCTTCACCGACTATGACATCTTCCTGAGTTATTCTTCAGCCATCTGCATCAACCGTGCCGCTGCTGGTGAGAACGGTGTCACCCGTAACTACTACGCTCCTCCCTTCTGGCTCAATGCCTTTGCTGCTGAGGGCGTGCAGTATGACGAGATCGTTGTTCAGTCGCTGCAGGTAATCCCCGGTGAGGAATACACTCGTGTGATCAACTACATTAAGGACTTCGCCAACAATGCCAATGGCGACCTCGACGATGACTATCTGGCTGGTGTGACCCTGAAACTCGGTGTGCCCCTGCTGCAGAGTAAGGAAGACGATGTGCCCGCCGTGGCCAAGGAACTCAACGCACTCTATAGCGACAAGGCTGCTGAGGGCGTGGTGGCCTTCATGGGACATGGCAACCCTGACTCCTACGACACTTACAAGGCCAATGTTCGCTACACCGATCTTGAGGAGGCCCTGCAGCAGTACAGCAAGAACTACTATGTAGGTACGGTGGATATGATGGGCAACTTCAAGACTCACGTATGGGCACGTATGACTGCCAACGGCATCACCAGTGGCAAGGTGTATTGCCACCCGCTGATGTCTATCGACGGTGACCACGGACACAACGACATGGCTGGCGACGACGATGACAACTGGGACGGCGAGAAGTTCACTCCTAATGAGGAGGGTGAGGTAGAGGATACCTCTTGGAAGATGTACTTCCAGCATCTGGGCTATGAGTGCAACGACGACACGATGATCGAACTCGGTCTGCTCGAACTGCCCACTGTGCGCCAGGTGTGGATGAACCACACGCAGGCAGCCATCGATGGTGAGCCGCTCGACTACTATCACTCAAAGAACCCGGAATGAAAATAGAAGAATTGAAGAATTGAAAGATTGAAGAATTGAAGTTCTTTGGTTTTATGAATAAACTATTAGTATTGATCCTCGCAGTGCTCTTTACGGAGAGCACTGCTTACTCTCAGATCCACAGGATGGAAAGGCAGCGTGTAGGCTCGTCAGCGGAAACGGGCAGGGATACGTCAGCCATCCATCGTTCCTATAATCTGAACCCGGTGGTAGTGACAGGCTCTGGTCACCACCAGCGTCTGAAGAGCACAGCCACGCCCGTCCATGTGTTGAGCAGTCAGGAGATTCGCGAACAAGGAATAACGACCTTCGACGGTGCCCTGACGCGCATGATGCCGCAGGCTTCGATGGCTCCCAGTTCGATGGGAACCTTCCTCCGCCTCAACGGTTTGGGCAACAAGTATATCCTGATCCTTGTCAACGGACAGAAACTCTCTGGCGACATCTCCAACAATGTCGATCTGAACCGTATCAACATGGCGAGGGTGAAGCGTATCGAGGTGCTCGACGGGGCAGCCTCCTCGCTCTATGGATCGGATGCCATCGCTGGCGTCATCAATATCATCACGGACCAGCCGACACAGCAACTCGTCAGTGTCACCAGCGACACCAGGGTGTCTGGGCACGGACAACTGACGGAGAATGTCACCCTCGACATTTTCAAGGACGGCTTCGGCTCCTATACCTCGTTCAGCCACGACAGGGCTGACAGTTACCAAACTACTGATTTAGAATATGTCAAGGGCTCTGACGACCAGACCCAGAAGACCATCGCCCCGCTCTTTACAGGCTACCGCTCGAACATCGTGGGACAGAAGTTCACCTATACCCCCAGCCGGCACCTTGCACTGAACGCGGGCTTCGACTACTCCTATAAGATCACGGACCGCCCTGAGACGCGGGAGGACATTACGGGCGGCACCGATTACGAGATGCGCTATAAAGGACTGCGCTGGAACCTCGGGGGTATCTATAAGTTTACGAGCCGTAACTCCCTGCAGGCTGACTTCACCGTCGATCGCTTCCGCTATGGCAAAGAATATGACATGGCGACGAAGGATTACCAGATAGGCGACTACGTGCAGTCGAAGAAACAGCGCATGATGGAGGGACAACTGAAGGCCATCCTCGGACTGACCACGCACTCCACCACCATCTTTGGGGCCGACTGGCGCAAGGACTATCTGGATGCTACCTCAGGCAATATCGACCAGAGTGCCTACACCCTCGCTGCCTACGCCCAGCATGAGATGCTGCTCTTCAAGGACTTTACGGCGACGCTCGGCCTGCGCTATACCCACCATGAGACGTTCAACAACCACCTGACGCCCAAGGCTACGCTGATGTATGCTCCTGGCAACATCCGCCTGCGTGCCACCTATTCGGCTGGCTTCCGTGCCCCAGGGCTCGACGAACTCTACTACCACTATTTCTCCGTGAACCGTGGTAAGGCACAGATCAGTTTCGGCAACCAGGACCTGAAGCCGGAGAAGAGTCACTACTTCTCGCTCAATGCCGAGTATCGCAACGAGATGATTGCCGTTAGCGTGACAGGCTTCCTGAACCGTATCAACGATATGGTGGTGAAGGAGAACGTGAAGGTGGATGAGGCATCGTTGGCCATGCTCAGGCGTGAGTTCCCCGAGATGACGGACGACCAGGCTGGCAAACTGGAGCAGTATGCCCTCTATAAGAACAGTGACAAGGGCGACGTGAAGGGTATGCAGTTGAATGTCTCTGCCAATATCTTCCAGGGGTTCAACCTCTCAGCCAACTATGTCTATACCTACGCCCGCACCAAGAGTGGAGAGGAGTGGACAGTGCTGGAGCGCAGCATGCGCCATGCCGCCACGATTGCTGCCAACTATCATCATGTGTGGGGCAGGTATGGTCTGAACATCAACCTGAACGGACGCCTGCAGTCGAAGACCTATTACACAGGCAACTATGAGGATGCCCCTGGCTTTGGCGTGTGGAACCTGCACACCACGCATAGTCTCGATGTGGCGAAGTGGGCTTTTCTGGAACCCAGCATCGGTGTGGATAATATCTTCGGCAAGGTGGATCGTCGCATCGACTCCTCCACCCGCAAGTATGCCCTCTACAGCCCTGGCCGTATGCTTGTCGTGGGGCTCAAGGTGAGATTCAAGAATTAAAAGTGATATGGGAAAGATCATCGTGGCAGGCATCGGACCTGGCAGCAAGGACGACATCACCCCCGCCGTACTCGACGCAGTACGCGTGGCTGATGCCATCGTGGGTTATAAGTATTACTTCCAGTTTATCCAGCCGTATGTCTCTGAGGGGTGCGAGTGCATCGATACGGGGATGAAGAAGGAACGGGAACGGGCCCAACTGGCTTTTGAATTGGCGGAGCAGGGGAAGACCGTCGTCGTCATTTCCTCAGGGGATGCTGGCATCTATGGCATGGCTCCCCTGATCTACGAGATGAGGACACAGCACGACTCTGACATAGAGGTCGAGACCCTCCCAGGCATCTCTGCCTTCCAGAAGGCTGCCTCGTTACTGGGGGCACCACTTGGCCATGATCTCTGTCTCATATCCCTTTCCGACCTGATGACACCCTGGGAGGTCATCGAGCGACGGATCCAGGCGGCTGCCATGGGCGACTTCGTGACGGCTGTCTATAACCCAAAGTCGCATGGCCGTTACTGGCAACTCTACCGTCTTGTGGAACTCTTCCTTCAGCAGCGTTCAGCAGAGACTCCCGTGGGCTATGTGCATCAGGCAGGACGCGAGGAACAGGACATCAAGGTGACGACCCTGGGAGCCTTCGACCCAGAGGATGTTGATATGTTTACCGTCATCCTGATAGGCAACTCACAGACATACGTGGCCAACGGGAAGATGATCACCCCACGCGGGTACTATTCCAATACCCATGCCGACGGCGTGGGTATTGGGCAATCCATCATGATGCAGTCCTTCCAGACCATCGCCAGCGAACTGAAGTGTCAGGACTATCCCCTCGACCACAAGTGGGCCCTGCTCCACGCTATCCATACCACTGCCGACTTCGACATGGAGAATATCCTCTATACCGATCCAAAGGCCGTGGAGACCTTGTATGGCCAGGTGGCCGACGGCTCGCTGAAGACCATTGTGACAGACGTGACGATGGTGACGAGCGGCATCCGCAAGGGAGCCCTCCAGCGCCTGGGCATAGAGGCGGTCTGCTATCTTTCTGATCCTCGTGTGGAGGAGATGGCAAATAGTAAGGGTATCACCCGTACACAGGCAGGTATCCGTCTGGCTGTCGAGGAGCATCCTGATGCCCTCTTCGCCTTTGGCAATGCCCCCACGGCACTGATGGAACTATGCGACCTGATCCGCAAGGGTAAGGCCCATCCTGCTGGTATCATCGCTGCCCCCGTAGGATTTGTCCATGTGCGTGAGTCGAAACACATGGTTAAGCCCTTCAAGGACATTCCCAAGATAATCGTCGAGGGACGCAAGGGTGGCTCTAATCTCGCTGCTACCCTCTGTAATGCCATCCTCTGCTTCGATGATGCAGCACAACTCAAACCTGGACGAGACCTTTAAGGATTGAAGAATTGAAGGATTGAAGGATTGAAGAATTGAAGGATTGAAGAATTGAAGTGTTGAAGGATGAAAGATAGTCGATTACACCCTGTGATGCTGGCTGGGACGGGCAGTGATGTGGGCAAGAGTGTTCTTGCTGCGGCTCTGTGCCGTATCTTCCTGCAGGATGGATATCACCCTGCTCCCTTCAAGGCCCAGAACATGGCCCTCAACTCCTATGCTACACCAGATGGTCTGGAGATAGGACGGGCACAGGCCGTACAGGCTGAGGCGGCAGGCATCCCCTGTCATACGGACATGAACCCCCTGCTCCTGAAGCCCCAGAGCGACCATACCTCACAGGTGGTGCTCCATGGCCGTCCCATCGGTCAGAAGCATGCCTACGACTACTGGCGGCGTGGAGGGACGTCGGAGATCGACTATCGCGCGGAGGTCTGTGCGGCCTACGACCGTCTCGCTGCCCACCATAATCCTATCGTGATGGAAGGGGCAGGGAGTATCTCCGAGATCAACCTCAAGGATACCGACCTTGTAAACCTGCCCATGGCCCGCCATGCCCATGCGGATGTCATCCTCGTGGGCGACATCGACCGTGGAGGGGTGTTCGCCTCCGTCTATGGCAGCATAGCCCTGCAGACACCAGAGGACAGGGCACTGATAAAGGGCATCATCATCAACAAGTTCCGTGGCGACCTGCGGCTCTTTGAAGAGGGGCGCCAGATGCTGGAGACGCTCTGTGGCATACCCGTTCTGGGGGTGATCCCGTATTTCAAGGATATCCATATCGAGGAGGAGGACAGTGTGGCGCTGGTGCAGAAGTCGATGCAACTCAGGCATGGCAAGGTGAACGTGGCCGTGGTGCTCCTGAAGTACCTCTCCAACTATACCGACTTCGACGCCTTGGAACAGGATCCGCGCGTCCATCTCTTCTATACCAGTAATGTGGAAGACATCCGTCAGGCGGATATCATCATCATCCCTGGTACCAAGTCAACGCTTCAGGAACTCTATGAACTGCGTCGCAACGGCTGTGCGCAGGCCATTATCCATGCCCATCGTGAAGGAGCCACGGTACTGGGTATCTGCGGAGGATATCAACTGATGGGGATGGAGGTCTGCGACCCCCATCATGTGGAGGGCGACATCGAACGCCTGCCTGGTCTCGGACTCCTGCCTGTATCCACGACAATGGCTGGTGAGAAAGTGACACGACAGGTGGAGTGCTCCATGACGCAGATGCATGGCACTGTCCTGAAGGGTTATGAAATCCACATGGGAGAGACCAGACCATGGGGTGGGGCGCTGCCTTCCCCACTGTTCCGCCTGACTGATGGCAGCGATGATGGCTATATCGTCAACCAGAAGTGCATGGGTACCTATCTGCATGGCATCCTCGACAATGCGGCCTTCGTGGATTTCCTGCTTCGTCCGTATGCTGAGAAGATCCATCAGGCAGGGACGCCTTTCGACTATGCCACCTTCAAGGAACAGCAATACAACCTGCTGGCCGACCATGTCAGGCAGCATCTGGATATGGACCGTCTCTATCAGATTCTCTCTGGCGACTAATGAGGCTTATTCCACAGGAATGTCGATGGTCTGCGAGAGTCGTTGCTGGTCATCGTTCACCTTCAGTGTGAGGGTACCTGCTTCAAAGCCGCTGCGCACCACCACCACGAGTTGTCCGTTGAAGAGTCTCATCGTTGGTGCCTTAAAAGACTCCAGACTGGTGGCATCACCATTGCAGACAGCCTCGAAGGAGCCTGCACCAGTTACCTCGAAAGTCAGTGGGTCGTCGGCCTGGGGGATGAGGGTGCCTTCTGCATCCGTCAGTGAAACGGTGACAAAGGCCATGTCGTAGCCATCAGCCTTCAGCGATCCCTCAGCCTGTGTCCAGGCCTCCAGTTTCAGGGCAGTGGGCTTGCCAGCCGTCTTGATGGTCTGTTCACCAGCCGCATGACCTTGTTCATCATACACCACGACCTTCAGTTCCCCAGGCTCATACTTCACATTGTTCCAGCGCAGACGGTAGCGGTCGAGGCGCTCAGCAGGATTCTTGGTGATCCTGCCCTGGCTCTTGCCGTTGACGAAGAGTTCGCCACTGGGATAGTCGGTATAGCAATAGACGGGAGTCACCTGTCCGATGCGGTTGTTCTTCTCCTTCTTGCTTGTGCCCCAACTCCAGTGGGGTAGGAGGTGGATGGTGTGTGCATCCTTGCACCACCGTGAGCGATACAGCCAGTAGCGGTCCTTGGGCAGTCCTGCGAGGTCGCAGATGCCGAAGTAACTGGAGCGCGACGGCCAGTATTCGTCGTAGGGCGTGGGTTCGCCAAGATAGTCATAGCCTGTCCACACGAACTCTCCGATCACCCACGGCTTGTCGTCCTGCCATACCCAGTCGTCATCTGGCAGGTTCGACCATGAGCAGTACTCCACGTCATACGAGGAGCACTGTCCGTCAGCCTTCTTGATGGCATTGGGGTCGTATGTGGGAGCCCAGGAGGCATATTGCGAGTTGTCCGTCACCTCTACAGGAAACTTATACACGCCACGACTGCTGACTGTTGATGCCGTCTCCGAACCGAGTAGGAATCCCTGTGGCAGTTGCGTGATGCTCTGTGGATACTTATGTACGCGATAGTTGAAACCTGGCACGTCCATCAGTTTGGCTACTCCGCTCTCTATCGAAGCCTCTGCATGGTCGAGGCCCTGCGTGACGGGGCGTGTGGGGTCTAAGGCATGGCAGGCATCCTGCAGGTTCTTGCTCCAGTACAGTCCTTCCTCACTGCCCTGTTCGGGAATCTCGTTGCCGATCGACCACATCACGATCGAGGGATGGTTGCGGTTGGCCAGGATCAGGTTCTCGATATCCCGTTGCCACCAGTCCTTGAAGAAACGTGCATATCCGTTCTTGCACTTCGGATAGATCCACATGTCGAAACTCTCTGCCATCACCATCATGCCAAGGGAGTCGCAGATGTCCATCTGCATCTGGCTCGGCATGTTGTGGGCCGTGCGGATGGCGTCGCACCCCATCTCCTTCATCGTCTTGATCTGGCGGATGAGGGCAGCCTTGTTGATGGCGGCACCCAAGGGACCCAGGTCATGGTGCAGACAGACCCCCTTGATCTTACGCGTGACCCCGTTCAACTGGAATCCGCCCTCCTTTGATACCCTGACGGTACGGATGCCGAAGGACTGTGTCACCTCGTCGAGTAAGAGTCCGTTCTGCATGTACTTGATGCGAGCCTGATAGAGATAGGGCGTCTCTGGCGTCCACAGGTGGGCATGCTGCACAGCAAAGCGCAACTCAGCCGTGCCCTGTTGGCTGATATCCGTGACGTGTTGGTGGCCCACGAGTTTACCATCGGCATCGCGTAACTCCACCTCAAAGCCCGACATGGCACCACATTTACTGCCACTGCCGACGGTCATCTCCACCGTCGCCTTGTCGCCATCCAGGGAAGTCGTGCGGATGAAGGTCTTCCATGGGTCTATCCAGTCGCTACCCGTGATGATCAGTTTTACAGGACGGTAGAGTCCTGCCCCTGGGTACCAGCGGCTGCTCTCCTCCACGTTTTTCAAATCCACTTCCAACAGGTTGTCGCCTTCCTTCATATAGGGCGTGATATTCACTCGGAAGGCATTGTAGCCGTATGCCCAGTAGCCTATCATCCTGCCGTTGAGGCTGACGGTGGGCTCTGCCATGGCCCCGTCGAACAGGAGTTCGGCATGCTGGCACCCTTCTGGGATGTGGATCACTCTTCTGTAGTGTCCCTCTCCGATCCATGGCAGGGCACCAGAGCGCCCGCTCTTCTCCGTGGGCTGAGTCTCGCCGTTCTGCTCGATGGCCACCATCTGGAGGTCCCATTTCTTGTCGAAGGGTCCTCCGATGGCCCAGTCGTGGGGCACGCTGACGGTCTCGTACGTTTCTCCCTTTGAAAATTGCCACCCGTCGGAAAGGGTGGTCTCCTGCCGTGTCTGTGCCATGGCGGGGGCGGATATGGCAATGATGCTTGCCAGGGTCAGTAGTTTGCTTCTCATAATCGTTGTCTTATCTCGCTGCAAAGATAAGAATAATTTGTGACTTACGGAAGTAATTGTGCAAAAAATCTTACGATACGAAGGCGGAAAAATTACGTCACGCTTTAATTATAGTATTATATATAATTATTAATATATTTTAATATATTAATAATCTAATAAAGAGTCTTTGTCTGAATGTGACATAATAATTCTCCCTTCGTGTCGTCGGTTTTTTGTCGTAAAGTGGCGAGTATTGGAGAATAAGTGGCGCTTTAGGAAAAATAAGTGGCGCTTATTTTGGAATAAGTGGCGAGTAATTGGCGAAAAATGCCTATCTTTGCATCCGAGAAGTATGTGATACAGAAACGAAACGAGAAAGATGATGAATAGACTATGGCTTTTATGCTTAATGCTCGTGGCCACGGCAATGGCTGGGGCACAGGTGACTGACACCTTCTGGCTTGGTGCCGACATCAGTGGTACCACCGAGTTGGAGGCCCGTGGTGTACAACTGATGAATGCGCAGGGCGAGCCCCGTGAGAATACGGCTCTGATGAAGGAACTCGGTCTGAATGCTGTCCGCCTGCGCGTATGGGTAAACCCACAAAGGGGCTTCTCCAGTAAGGAGGATGTGCTCGTGATGGCCCAGCGCGCCAAAGCCCTCGGCATGGCGCTGATGATCGACTTCCACTATAGCGACTGGTGGGCTGATCCTGCCAAGCAGAACATTCCCGAGGCATGGAAGGAGATGGACTACGAGCAGATGAAGACGGCCCTCGCCGACCATACGGGCGAGACCCTCCGGCTCCTGAAGGACCACGGCATCGACGTGCGATGGGTGCAGGTGGGCAATGAGACCACCCATGGGTTCCTGTGGCCCATGGGTAGGGCTGAGGAGAACATGGCACAATATGCAGGACTCACCAAGGCTGGCTATGAGGCCGTGAAAGCCGTCTATCCTGATGCCGACGTAATTATCCACCTCGACGGTGGCTGCGACCCACAGCGCTACAATTTCATCTTCGACGGTCTGAAGGCGCACGACTGTCCCTGGGACGTGATCGGACTCAGCGTGTATCCCTATTGGGACCAGGATGCTGGGCTCGAGACGACATGGCAGGGGACCGTCCGTGACTTCGCGGCTAACGTGCGGGCCCTCTATGCCAAGTACCATACCCCCCTGATGGTGGTCGAGACTGGCGTCGAGGCGAAGAAGCCAGTGGAGGGCAAGCAGATCATGGCAGAGATTATCCGTGCCTCGAGGGAAGACTGCGACGGCCAGTGCCAGGGCGTGTTCTACTGGGCTCCCGAACTCGAGGGCCACTACCCCCTGGGTGCCTTCGACGGACGTATGCCAACCGTCATTATGGATGCCTTCACAGAGGCCGTCAAGCAGCAAAATAGTAACAATTCGGCAGATTAGCCTTGATTTTAGTTGCAAATTCTTGCCGTTCCATAAAATATTCCTCGAAAATGTTGGGATTTTGAGGGATTCTCTGTAATTTTGCGGCTAATTTTAGAAAGCAAATACTAAAGATATATGGATTACAAGCATCAGTTGAGAAGTGCCGTCTGCACTGAAGGCAGACGAATGGCTGGGGCGCGTGCCCTCTGGGTGGCCACAGGCATGAAGCAGGAACAGTTTGGCAAGCCGATTATCGCCATTGTCAATTCGTTCACCCAGTTTGTACCAGGTCACACCCATCTGCATGAGATCGGGCAGATCGTCCGTGAAGAGATTGAGAAGATGGGCTGTTATGCCGCAGAATTCAATACGATCGCCATCGACGACGGCATCGCCATGGGTCACGACGGTATGCTATACTCGTTGCCCTCGCGCGACATTATTGCCGATTCCGTAGAGTACATGGTCAATGCCCACAAGGCCGATGCCATGATATGTATATCCAACTGTGACAAGGTGACGCCAGGTATGCTGATGGCATCGATGCGCCTGAACATCCCCACCGTGTTCTGCTCAGGCGGTCCGATGGAGGCAGGCAAGTGGCGTGGTGAGAATGCCGACCTGATCACGGCGATGGTGAAGGGTGCTGACCCTTCTGTCTCCGACGAGGAGATGCGCCAGATAGAGGCCTGTGCCTGTCCGGGCTGTGGCTCCTGCTCAGGCATGTTTACTGCCAACTCGATGAACTCGCTGACGGAGGCCATCGGACTCTCGTTGCCTGGCAACGGCACGATCCTCGCCACCCATACCAACCGCATAGAACTCTTCAAGGCCGCTGCCCGCCAGGTGGTGAAGAATGCCTTCGCCTACTATCAGGACGGCGACGAGAGCGTGCTGCCTCGCTCGATTGCCACTCGCAAGGCCTTCATGAACGCCATGTCGCTCGATATCGCCATGGGTGGCTCTACGAACACTGTGCTCCATCTGTTGGCCGTGGCCCAGGAGGCCGGCACCGACTTCACGATGAAGGACATCGACGCGCTGAGCCGTAAGGTGCCCTGTCTCTGCAAGTTGGCACCCAATACGCAGAAGTACAGTGTCCAGGAGTGTGGACGTGCAGGAGGCATCCTCGGCATCCTCAATGAACTGAGCAAGGGTGGGCTGATCGACGGCTCTGCCATCCGTGTGGATGGGATGACGCTGGGCGAGGCCATGGCCAAATACGATATCACTAGTAATCCTAGTGCCCCTAGTAATCCTAGTGCCCCTAGTGACCCTAGGAAAATCTACTACTCTGCCCCAGGCAACCGCTTCTCCACGAAGATGGGTTCTCAGTCGGAAGAGTGGGGGACACTCGACACTGACCGTGCCGAAGGCTGCATCCGCGACCTCGAGCATGCCTATACGAAGGATGGCGGACTGGCCGTGCTCTTCGGCAATATCGCCCAGGACGGTTGCGTGGTGAAGACGGCAGGTGTCGATGAGGCCTTGTGGCACTTCGAGGGGCCTGCCGTGGTGTTCGACTCGCAGGAAGATGCCTGCGAGGGTATCCTCGGCGGACGGGTGAAGTCTGGTGATTGTGTCGTCATCACCCACGAGGGTCCGAAGGGCGGACCTGGCATGCAGGAGATGCTCTATCCTACATCTTATATCAAGAGTATACATCTCGGCAAGGAGTGTGCTCTGATTACGGATGGTCGTTTCTCAGGGGGTACCAGCGGCCTCTCGATTGGACACATCTCCCCAGAGGCAGCCAATGGTGGTAATATCGGCAAGATCAAGGATGGTGACATCATCGTGATAGATATTCCCAGCCGCAGCATCAACGTGAAACTCTCTGATGAGGAACTGGCAGCCCGTGAGCAGCAGCCGCTGAAGCGCAATCGCGTGGTATCCAAGGCCTTGCGTGCCTACGCCCAGAGCGTGTCGAGCGCAGATAAGGGAGGAATAAGGATTTTAAATGAGTAATATGCTTAAAGACAGAATAACAGGCGCGAAGGCGCTGATGCGTGCTCTCCAGGCCGAGGGGGTGAAGACCATCTTCGGCTATCCCGGCGGTAGTATCATGCCCGTCTATGACGCGCTCTTCGACTATACGCGTGGCGAGAAGAAATGTTTCGACCATATCCTGGTGCGCCACGAACAGGGAGCCACCCATGCTGCCGAGGGCTATGCCCGTGTATCCGGTAAGGTGGGCGTGGCCCTGGTGACCAGTGGCCCTGGTGTGACGAACACACTGACAGGTATTGCTGATGCCATGCTCGACTCTACGCCGATCGTGGTTATCGCTGGACAGGTGCCCATCTCTGCCCTGGGTACGGATGCATTCCAGGAAGTTGACCTTGTGGGCGTGGCGCAGCCTATCTCGAAGTGGTCGTATCAGATACGCCATGCTGAGGATGTGGCGTGGGCCGTCAGCCGTGCGTTCTATATAGCACGTACAGGGCGCCCAGGACCCGTGGTGCTCGACTTTGCAAAGAACGCCCAGGTAGAGGAGATTGACTACAATCCTGAGAAGGTGCGCTTCATCCGTTCATACGTGCCCTATCCCAAACTTGATATGGAGGCTGTGCGCCAGGCTGCTGAACTGATTAATAACGCAAAAAGGCCCTTGGCGCTGGTAGGACAGGGCGTCGAACTGGGCAATGCCCAGGGCGAGTTGAAGTCTTTCCTCGAGAAAGCCGACATCCCTGCAGGCCGTACGATGCTCGGACTCTCGGCATTGCCTTCCAATCATCCGCTCAATGTCGGTATGCTGGGCATGCATGGTAACTATGCCGTCAACCTGAAAGAGCAGGAGTGCGATGTGCTTATTGCCATTGGCATGCGCTTCAGCGACCGTGTGACAGGCAATCTCAAGACCTATGCGAAACAGGCTAAGGTGATCCACCTCGATATCGATCGCAGTGAGATCGACAAGAACGTGAAGACAGATGTGGCAGTGGTGGCCGACTGCAAGGAGTCGCTTCCTGCCATCACGGCCTTGCTGAAGGAGAATAACCATCAGGAGTGGCACGACTCCTTCAAGCCTCTCGATGAGAAGGAACGCGTGAAGGTCATCGAACCAGCCATCCACCCCAAGGAAGGCCCACTGCGCATGGGCGAGGTCGTCAATGTGGTGGCTGAGAAGAGTGCCGACGATGCTATCCTCGTGACGGATGTCGGCCAGAACCAGTTGTTTGCGACACGTTACTTCAAATATCATCACAAGCGCAGTATCTGTACCAGTGGTGGACTTGGTACGATGGGCTACGGCATGCCTGCGGCCATCGGTGCCACGTTTGCCGCCCCTGAGCGCACCGTCTGCTGCTTCATGGGCGACGGCGGCTTCCAGATGTGCATCGAGGAACTGGGCACCATCATGGAGCAGCAGTCACCTGTGAAGATGATCCTCATGAACAACCATTATCTTGGCAACGTGCGCCAGTGGCAGGATATGTTCTGGCTGCGTCGCAAGTCATTCACCAAGATGCTCAATCCCAACTATGCGCTTATCGCTCAGGGGTATGGCATCCCATACGCTGCCGTCACAGATCGTAGCGACCTGGCGGCTGCTGTAGAGAAGATGTTCACCACTGACGGGCCCTATATCTTAGAGTGCGCCATCCTGGAGGAAGACAATGTCCTGCCGATGACCCCTCCGGGCATGAATGTCAACGAGATGATGCTGGAAATATAATGTTTATAAAGATGGAAGAAGAAAGAAAGAAACTATATACGCTGCTGGTCTATTCGGAGAATGTGGCTGGCGTCTTGAATCAGGTGACGGCTGTATTCACCCGTCGCCAGGTGAATATTGAGAGTCTGAATGTATCGGCCTCCAGTATCCCTGGTGTACACAAATATACCATCACAGCCTGGAGCGATGAGGACCAGATCATCAAGATCACCAAGCAGATTGAGAAGAAGGTGGATGTGGTGAAGGCCAACTATTTCACTGACGACCAACTGTTCATCCGTGAGTCAGGACTCTACAAACTCTCCACGCCGATGATGCTGGAGAATCCTGAGATCTCGCGCACCATCCGCCGCTTCCAGGCCAGTATCATCGAGGTGAACCCCACATACGTCATCGTACAGATGCATGGTGTCACAGAGGATATCATCTCTCTCTATCGTGCCCTCGACACCTTCGGCTGTGTGCTGCAGTACACGCGTTCTGGCCGTATTGCCGTCACTCGCGGCAAGCAGGAACAGGTCAGCGAGTTCCTCGAACAGCGTGAGCAGTCGCAGAATTCATAGTAAAATTCACTTTTTTATACTTTTTAAGGCTTTTCTCTTGCAGGTTCAGGAGAAAAGCCTTATTTTTGCAGCGATAATTTTTTTGTTTCACTTAAATATTAACATTATGAAGAACAAAAGCTTCAGCCATTTTATGGCATTTGTGTGTGGTATGATGCTCTGTGTAGCATCTTGTGAGAAAATGAATGTCACCAATACCGATTCAGGTGACAAGGGGGAGGCTAATGTGCGACTCTCCGTAGGTAGTTTTGAACTGGAACCCTTTAGTGCAACGCGGACAATGGTCTCTGACGTGTGCAGCAGAATCAGTTTCCTCGTTTATGATCGCAACGGAGATCGTATCAGAAAACTGGATCAACAGGTAGGGGATGCCGATTTTGGACAGGCAGACTTCTTGTTGGCCCAGGGACGCTATTTCCTCGTGGTAACAGCGCATAGCGGTCTGGGCAATCCAACCTCAACTAACGCGCAGAAGATTGCCTTTACCAATAAGACGGGCTTTACGGATACCTTCCTTTATGCCGATAGTCTGACGGTGGGTGATACGGATGTCGAACAGTCTCTGAACCTTAGGCGCATAGTGGCGATGGTTAGGTTCCTTCCAATCGATGCTGTACCAGTTGGGGCGGATAGCATCCGCTTCCATTACACTGGTGGATCAGGAACCTTCGATGCCGTTGCAGGCGGATGGGGTGTGGTAAACTCCGAGCAGATGCAGTGGTATGGGGTTTCTGGAAAAACCAACCAGTTCGATATCTACACCATTCCGCACGAAGGGGATGATGATCAGTTGAAGGTCAAGGTGAATACCTATCATGATACCGCAGGCGACATCTCTATCCTCAGTGAATGCGAGATCGAAGGAATCCCCGTGAAGCGCAACCATATTACCACATGCAGGGGCTATTTGTTCTCACCCGTATTCCAGCAGAAGTTCAATATTACAATCGATGATGTTTGGGACAATGATTCCATAACGTTTAATTTCTGAACCTTCTGACACTCCTCATTTATAGAAAAATTAGCCGAAAGTGATCGACTTTCGGCTTTTTTGTGTATTTTTGCATCGTGAATAGCAACAAAGACTAAAAGATATGGATAAGAAAACCATCAATGAGGCAGTAAGAAGGAACGTGACGCTGCTGTCGAAATATTTGGAGAATGAGGTGAGCATGCTACCCGCTACGGAGGCACCACTGCCCTCGGTGGAGAGTGTGAAGCGCATCGTGACACTGGTGAAGAGCATCATCTTCCCTGACTACTTCCAGAAACGGCAACCCGACGAGGCCATACGCTCGTACTTTATAGGCGTGCACATGGAGGAACTGATGACGCTGTTGACCAAACAGATAGCGCACGGACTGCAATTCTGTGAGGATTGCAAGAATATCCGTACGAAAGCGGAGGTTTATGACGAGGCGGAAAAACTTGCGCTGCTCTTCCTGGACGAGTTGCCTGAGATCAAGAGGTTGCTCTATACTGATGTGCAGGCCATGTTCGACAACGATCCTGCTGCACCAAACTATGGGGAGGTAATCTTCTGCTATCCCGTGGTAAACACAATGACGCATTATCGCATCGCCCATAAACTGCATAAGATGGGGGTGCCCGTAATCCCAAGGATTATCACAGAACTGGCGCATTCGAAGACAGGTATCGACATTCACCCAGGGGCGCAGATAGGAGAGTACTTTTCTATCGATCATGGTACAGGGGTGGTGATAGGAGAGACGAGTATCATCGGCAATCATGTGACGCTCTATCAGGGTGTGACGCTGGGAGCGAAGAGTTTTAAGTATGATGAGCAGGGAAACATGCTAAACATCCCCCGTCATCCAATCATCGAGGATTATGTGACAGTGTACTCCAACGCATCGATATTAGGGCGCATCACCATCGGCCATCACTCTACCATCGGTGGTAACATCTGGCTGACGCATACTGTACCGCCCTTCTCAAGAATCTTGCAGTCGAAGGCAATCGATGCTGGATTTACAGACGGGGCAGGAATCTAACACGGTCAGTTTTGAAAAAAATAGAAGCCGCTGGACTCACGTCCAACGGCTTCCTGTTTCTCTCAATTGTTCGTCTGTTCTGATTACTCAGCAGCAGTAGAATCAGCAGCAACTGAATCAACAGCAGCGCTGTCGGCAACTACGCTATCAACAATCTCTGTTGCCAGAGAATCGGTGTCAACAGGAGCCTGCTGAGCCTTGTTACCACAAGATGCGAAAGAGATAGCAGCAACTGCTACGAACATAAATACTAATTTCTTCATTTTCTAATGCTTTTTAAATCTGTAAAACAATCATTTGTTTATTAAAACGCTGCAAAGTTACGGCTTTTTTTAATACGACGTATCATTTTTTTCGATTTTTTTTTGGTACTTTTTGTAACTTTTTTGTAAAGTACTGGTAATCAGTTAAATACGAAATGTTAAAAAATGGTGTTGTTTCCTCACTTAATGGAAAATTGCCAAAAAATAGTGAAAATCAGAAAAAAAATACTACCTTTGTGCCCGTAAACAGAATACCTATTTATATATGATAGATACCTCGGCCTTTCAAGGCAAAAAAGCGGCCTATTTCACCCTCGGCTGTAAGTTGAATTTCTCTGAGACATCTACCTTTGGTAAAATGCTTCAGGAAATGGGTGTGCGAACGGTACAAAAGGGAGAACAGGCTGATATCTGTCTGATTAACACGTGTTCGGTGACGGAGGTGGCTGACCATAAATGCCGTCAGGCTATCCACCGCATGGTGCGCCAGCATCCTGGCGCCTTCGTCGTGGTCACAGGCTGCTATGCTCAGTTGGAGGCAGAGACGGTAAGCAGGATAGAAGGTGTGGATCTCGTGCTTGGCTCCGACGAAAAGGCAAACCTGATACAATACTTGAGTGACGCGTTTGTGAATCGAGAAGCGCAGCCATCCTTTAAAACCAAGAAGACCAAGGATATCCGATCTTTTGCCCCCTCGTGCTCGCGGGGCAACCGCACACGCTACTTCCTGAAGGTGCAGGACGGCTGCGATTATTTCTGTACCTATTGTACAATACCCTATGCTCGTGGTTTTTCGCGTAACCCGACGATCGCCTCGTTAGTAAGCCAGGCTGAGGAGGCTGCCAGGGATGGGGGCAAGGAGATTGTGCTGACGGGTGTGAACATTGGTGACTTTGGCAAGACAACGGGTGAGCAGTTTATCGACTTGGTGAAGGCACTCGACGGCGTGGAGGCCATCCGTCGCTACCGCATCAGTAGTCTGGAGCCAGATCTGTTGACAGATGAATTAATCGACTATTGCGCAAAGAGCAGAGCATTCATGCCTCATTTCCATATTCCCTTGCAGAGTGGCAGTGATACGGTGTTAAAATTAATGCACCGTCATTACGATGCCCAGTTGTTTGCCGATAAGATCCATCGCATCAAGGACGTGATGCCAGATGCCTTCATCGGTGTGGATGTAATGGTAGGCTGTCGTGGTGAGACTCCTGAATGCTTTGAGGAAACCTATGCCTTTCTTGACGAACTCGATGTGACACAACTCCACGTATTCCCATATTCCGAGCGGCCTGGTACGTCGGCACTGAGCATCCCCTATGTAGTGAGTGGCAAAGATAAGAAACTGCGCTCGAAACGGTTGCTAGATCTCTCTGACCAGAAGACACACGACTTCTATAGTCGTCATATCGGACAGGAGGCAGAAGTGCTTTTTGAGAAGGCACCTCGTGGGAAGGCGATGCATGGGTTTACTCGTAACTATATCCGTGTGGAACTGCCTCCGCAAGAGTCTGATCCGTTGTTAGACAACCAACTCGTAAAAGTGAGGTTAGGCGAACTGACACCCGACAGGGAGTCGCTGAGGTGTCATATAATTAAATAATAATGTACGCGCGTATGGATAAATTGGCTATTGTGATCCTAAACTGGAATGGGCGTGAGATGCTTTGGCAGTATCTCCCATCAGTGATACAGTACTCGCGCGACGAGGCGACGGTCTATGTGGCAGATAATGCCTCGACGGATGGTTCGCTGGAGATGCTGCGTGAGCATTTCCCAGAGATAAGAATCATAGAACTGGAGAAAAACTGGGGGTTTGCCGAGGGGTATAACAAGGCGCTCCGTCAGATTGATGCGGAGTACTACATGTTGTTGAACTCGGACATTGAGGTGACGCACCACTGGCTGACGCCGATGATGGAGTATCTCGGTGCGCACCCAGAGGTGGCTGCCTGTCAGCCAAAATTGCTCTCCATCTTCGATAAAGACTGTTTTGAGTATGCAGGGGCAAGTGGAGGATACCTTGACAGGCTGGGGTATCCCTTCTGTCGCGGGCGTATCTTCGACACGGTGGAGCGAGACAATGGGCAGTACGATTATTCGACGGACATCCTTTGGGCCACAGGTGCTGCTCTGATGATCCGCTCGAAGGACTACTGGGATGTTAACGGACTCGATGGTCGTTTTTTTGCGCATAATGAGGAGATCGACCTTTGCTGGCGGCTCCGTATCAAAGGCAGGAAGATCGTGTGTATCCCTGAGAGTTATGCCTACCACGTGGGAGGGGGTACGCTGCCGAAATCGAATCCCATGAAGACTTTCCTGAATTTCCGTAATAACCTGACAATGCTTTATAAATGTCTGCCAGACAGCGAATTGAAGTCAGTGATGCGCTGGCGTTGGTGGCTCGACTATATTGCTGCATGGGAAATGCTTATCCTAAAGCGAAATGTGGGCGATTTCAAGGCCGTCTATAAGGCACGACGTGCCTTCAGGCGATGGCAGAAGGATTTCGAGGCGGATCGCGCTGAAATACAGGCTTCGCGTCATGATGGAACAATACCAGAGCGAAAGATGTACTCCTTGCTCTGGCAATACTACGTGAAAGGCCGAAGGACCTTTGCCCAACTTCCTTAGTGAGTCTTCATCTCTATGATGAGCGGTGCTTCAACGTCCTCTTTCCAAGACTTTAGAAACGTGAACCATTCCTTTGAAGAGTGGAAGCCAAAGTTTTCGTTATCAGAACAATATATGATCTTGTAATTCAAACGGTCAGTGTTTGTTCCCACTACGAAAGCATAATTATCTTTATTGGCAGGTTCCTCGCTCCTGATGAACTGCTGTGGGATGTAGATGCCTAGTCCAACGGTCTCCGGCTTGAAATTTTCGTGGTCGCTTGAGGGCCAGTCGGTGCCCCAGCAGGCTCGCAGTCCCTTCTGGTCGCTGAAGGGCTCAGAGTCTTTCACGTTGATGACACCAGTGGAGAAGAGGTAGTCGGGAACGGGACGGTTGAATATGACTTCGACATCCGTATCGCGGTGACCCGCATACTGGGTGTAGCGAAGGAGCATGTTGAGGGCAGGCTTATCAGGTGCAGCAATCCAACCACGGTCATAGACTTCGACGATGGTGCGTAGCGGACCATAGGCGATGATGCGCTGCGTGCGCGATCGGACGGGGTCAATCATCGTTGGCTGCTGTCCGTCCCATCCTCGGAAAGCACCTAATCCAAAGGTGTTGCCCACCCATAGTACATCGTCGCCATAGCCTTCTGCCTTCTGTGAGGGTTGTGTATAGAACTGTGTGGCCTCCAGTTCGAGACGCTTATGGAACTTACCATAGAGATCGAGGGTCTGTCGCTTGTCAAAGTAGATGCGGATACCGTTGAGTTCGCTCTCGAAATCCACACCATGATGGTGCTGTACATTGTAGGAGTTGGCGCAGTCGCCACGAACGGTGATGGACTCCAGGAAATTGTTGTGCTTGTTTTTCTCTTTGACTTTGTCGTTGCGCACGAGCATCTCCGCATAGACGCGGGGAACATAGGGACGAGGTTCCCCCTCGGAGAATAGTTGAACCTGGTAACACTTGGTCTCCTCTCCCTTTAAATCGGCCAGGAAACAGAGTTCGTCGTAAATCTCATCCTGATCTATATCGTCAAGTTGGCAGGGGATCTCCACGCCTTCGACGGTGACGAGCGCAGAGCGCACATCTCTATGGGGGGCGGAGTAATTGTAGGGTGCTAACTGAATGATGACAGGCTCGTCAGTACGTGCTGACTTCGAGGAATTTCTGACGTTGACCTCAATAGTCTGTTGTGCCGTGACGCTGACGGCGCATAGGAGCAGGGCTGTGGATATGATCCTTCTCATACTGTATGTTTTGTTTTAGTTATTACAAAAGTAAAAAAAAACGGTGATTTCTTCACCATTTTCACACAAATAAACAAGAATGTGCATCATTTTACACGATTTTTTAAACTTTTTAGGTTAAAATTTGGTTTTTAATATAATTTTTAGTATATTTGCACCTGCTTTTTAACAAAAGTATAATATAAAGACGATCACCTGTGCGTAAGGTAAATTATTATCTGTTAGTGCTCCTGCTGATGTGTGTCAGTTGTGAATGGCAATTCAAGTCCCCTGACGATGAGGACAAGGTGATTGTTGTTGATCGTTATGATCGTGTGCAGAGCCTCTACTTGACAACCGGCGATTTCTCAGCCTTGCAGCAGATGAACACCATTTATCCTATGCAGACTCGTACACTGATAGAAGATGTGTTGCGAATAGGGAAGGTGGATGATACGGAAATCAATACCAAGTTCCTTTATTTCTATCAGGACTCGACGCTGCAGGCATTGATTGCCGAGTCGGAACATCAGTATGCCAATATGGACGACATCAGCAGCAAACTCACGGATGCCTTCCGCTATCTGGATGGTCATATCCCTAACTTGGAAATACCGAAGGTTTATGCCCAGATAGGTTCCTTGGACCAGAGTGTCATCGTGGGTAATAATACCATCGGAATCTGCCTGGACAAGTATCTGGGTGCGGACTACTCCCTCTACCAGCGGCCAGAGTACGGCTATAAGGCAGAACAACTACAGATGATGTCGCGTAAGTTTATCGTGCCCGACTGTGTGGGGTTCTACTTGCTGAGTCTCTATCCTATGCCGAAGGACAGACCTTTGTCGCAACTGGATCGGGATATCCATATCGGTAAGATTCAGTGGGTAGTGAACAAGGCTATGGGCGAGGAAGTCTTCAGGACGCTCTATGTGCGTATGGCCGACCGTTACATGCGACTTCATCCCAATGTGAGCATTGCTCAGATGTTAGGCAATAATCAGTATTCTGATTTCCAATAATCTTATCATTATTTATTTTGTTTATCTGAATATGACAAGAACAAGATCTTTAATCCTTTACGTGCTGTTCGCACTTTTCCAATGTAGTTTAGTAGCATCAGAGAAACTGAGTCTGTTAGATATCACTCAAGGCGCCTTTCGTTCAGAGTCCATGCAGGCCGTCCAGCCACTGGCCGACGGGGAGACCTATGGGCAGATTAGCGACGATGGTCAACGAGTGGTGAGTTACTCTTTCCGTACTGGCAAGCAGGTGGCTGTGCTTTTCGATGCCGCGACGGTCAGAGGTGGACAGGTAAGGCATGTTGACGGTTATATCATGAGTCCAGACGGCAAGCGGATGTTGATACAGACACAGACCCAGTCAATCTACCGCCACTCTTTTACAGCGGTTTATTATATCTATGATATTCGCAATAACAAACTTGAGCCGCTGAGTGAGGGAGGTCCACAACAGACACCTTTGTTCTCGCCAGATGGCAATCAGATTGCCTTCGTGCGTGAAAATAATATCTTCCTGGTGAAGTTGCTCTATGACAATGCAGAAAGTCAAGTGACCAAAGACGGCAAGTGGAACGAAGTGATTAACGGCATCCCTGACTGGGTGTACGAGGAGGAGTTCTCTACCAACTCGTCGATGGTGTTCTCCGCTGATTCCAGGCAGATAGTGTGGATCCGTTACGATGAAAGTGCCGTAAAGCAGTATTCCATGCAACTGTTCAGGGGAATGGCTCCAGAACGCAGTGAATATGCAGAGTATCCTGGTGACTATACCTATAAGTATCCTGTTCCTGGACAGGTGAACTCGAAAGTGAGCGTGCTGAGTTACGACATCCAGTCGCACCAGACTAGGAAGATTGACCTGCCACTGGATGATGACGGCTACATCCCCCGTATCAAGGCGACAAGCGATCCGACGAAGATCGCCGTCTTCACGATGAACCGTCATCAGGACGTGCTGCGTATATATATGGCTAATCCACTCTCGACCGTGTGCCAGTTGGCTGTCGAGGATAAGGTTGATAAATATATCAAGGAAGATGTCTTGGCTGATGTGAAGATCACGGACAAGCACATCCTGCTGCCCAGTGAGCGTGACGGCTATAATCATCTCTATCTCTACAACCTGAACGGCCAGTTGCTGAGGCAGATTGTGAACGACAAGTATGTGGTTACCTCTGTCTATGGCTATGATGAGCAGACGGGTGACACCTATTTCGCTGCCAATCCGAGGGGACCTCTGGAGCAGCAGGTGATGGTGGCCCATGCCAATGGGAAGACGGAAGTCCTTACCGCCAGGGCAGGTGTGAATTATGCCATCTTCAGTAAGAACTTCAAATACTTTATCAACATCTGGAGCGACGTGGATCATCCATCGCAGTATTCGCTCTGCCAGAATAATGGCAAGGAACTGGTGACGCTCATTGACAATCAGCGGCTCCTGCAGAAACTGGCAGCCTATGACCTCGGTAAGAAAGAGTTCTTCACATTCACGACCTCCGAGGGGGTGCAGTTGAATGGCTGGATGGTAAAACCCGCTGACTTCGATTCTTCCAAGAGATATCCAGTGATTATGTATCAGTATGGTGGCCCTGGCAATCAGCAGGTACTGAACCAGTGGGGGATTGGTATGAGTGGCAATGGGGCTATTCTGGAACAGTATCTTACCCAGCAGGGCTATATCTGCGTGTGTGTCGATAATCGCGGGACAGGTGGTCGCGGGGCTGACTTTGAGAAGTGTACCTATCTCCGTCTCGGTGAACTGGAGGCTCGTGATCAGGTGGAGACGGCACTCTGGCTGGGACAACAGACCTACGTCGATAAGGCAAGGATTGGCATCTGGGGATGGTCGTATGGAGGTTGGAATACCTTGATGTCAATGTCGGAAGGTCGCCCCGTGTTCTGTGCAGGCGTGGCCATTGCCCCTCCGACCTGTTGGCGCTATTATGACTCCATCTATACAGAACGATACATGAGAACCCCTAAGGAGAATCAGAAAGGATATGATGAGGTGAATCCCATTTATCGTGCCTCAAAGTTGCATGGCGCACTGCTGATCTGTCACGGACTGGCTGATGATAACGTCCACTATCAGAATACGGCAGAGTATGTGGAGGCCTTGGTGCAGGCTGACAAGGACTTCCGACAGTTGGTCTATACGAATCGCAATCATAGTATCTATGGGGGTAATACCCGTAACCATCTGTTCCGTCAGGCTATTAATCACTTTAAGGCAGTAATGAAGTGAAACGGCCACTGCGCTGTTAATAAATCATAATTATTTCTTTTTTTATGCAAGGTTAATGCTGGTTGGCAGTTTAATTAGGGTAGATATTCTAAAAAGTTTGTATCTTTGCAGCCGAATTATATATGATATGTCGATTATGAGAACGATGAAGTTATTGGAGATAAGTATGATGCTTATGCTTTGCATAGGCTTGGGCTCATGCAGTAAAGATGATTATGTTTCTCGAATTCATGAGTTGCTTATCAAGAGAGAACTAGTGTTTGAGGCTGATGCAGAAGCAGGAGATCTGACTAGCACGACGACATTCCGTAATGAGGACTTGTCCAACTATCAGGCTAATTCAGACGCAGACTGGTGCTCTGTGGTTTTTGACGCCAAGGCATCGACGATGACCGTAACCGTTAAGGAGAATAACTCATTCGAAGAGCGCAAGGCAACGGTAACCGTTCTGGACACGAAGGATAAGTCGGCATCTCGTACCTTTACAGTGACACAGAAGCAGAACGACGTGATCAGAGTGGCTGATGAATCAAATACCTACAAAGTCGGTACCGATGGTGGTAGGGTAGTCATCAATTTGGAGAGCAACGTCAGTTATGCCGTTCAGATTCAGAATGCCGACTGGATTACCATTCCTACAAATACTGGTACAAGAGGACTGCAGAAGTCTCAGGTGGTCCTTGATGTAGCCAGGAATACGACAGAATCAGCCAGGAGTGCACAAGTCTATATTGTGGATGAAACCTCTGGTGCGAGGACTTTTGTGACCATATCCCAGGAGTTCGAGGCTTATATGAAGATTGTAGCGACGGATATGGTGACGTATCTTGATGCTAAGACATATCAAGTTGCCCTTGATGAGCGGGGAGGAGACTTCTCTATTCAAGTTGAGACGAATGTTTCCTTTGACAGTTATACAGTCGATGAAGATACATGGGTAAGGAAGAAGGGCAATCGTGAAGTCATCAACGATAATACTGTTTCCCAGAAGATAAGTGTTGCAGCCTTTACTGAAAAGGCAGAAAGCCGTACATCGACGGTGAGCATCCAGAATAAGTCTTTTGATCTTGAGTATATCATCAACATTGTACAGACGAGGAATATCTTCATTCAGGAGACCAGTATAAAGATGCTGAGCGGCAGTTCACAGAAGTTGACGCTTCACAATGGCAATAATGAGGCTGTGTTGTGGCAGTCGAGTGATGAGACCGTCGCTACCGTCGATGATGAGGGTAAGGTGACTGGTGTCAGCGCTGGCGCAGCCATCATCACGGTGTCTTCTTCGGATGGTATGCATACGGATAATGTATCTGTGACTGTAGAAACACCTACAGACTTGAAAGACAAGATTTCTAACCAGTGGCAGCCGCTGTTTACACCGGTGGACGATCTGTCCGTGTTGTCACACCTCCAGAATACCATTACCAATAATAGTGAATACGACCTGATGCTTACTTGTGCTACGCTCTATTGTGACGATGTCGTGATGAGCAAGGTGGACTACAATGCATCTAATGGTGAGTTGCTTATCGGTAAGACGATGACCTTTGAAATTGATATCCCTATAGAGAGGTCCAACGACTCAATCGTAAGAGATACGACCATTATGGATGATGGCACCAAGTTTATTGTAGAAACGCCAGTACCTGGAAAGGCCAAGGAGAATACCCATAAGTATGTACTGGTATGGGAATACACCTATAGCAATCAGGCATTCACCTATCGTTGCGAGTATCCTGAGAAATCGGAAGAAGAGGAATCAGCGGCCACTCGCAAGAAGATGGTGAGAAGAACAAGGAGAAGATAAGGTCTCCATCAATCAAGAAGAGGGCAGCCAATCGGCTGCCCTCTCTCTTATCCGTATATCTGGATCAATATCAATAGGCGAAGAGCGGGTATGCTTTCATCTTTTCATTTACACGGGCACGGACGTCGGCGATTACCTGCTCGTTCTCAGGATCGTTGAGCACCTCCTCAATCCAGGCGGCAATCTGTACCATCAGGTCTTCCTTGGCACCACGGGTGGTAATGGCCGGTGTACCCAGACGGATACCTGAGGTCTGGAAAGCAGAGCGTGTGTCGAACGGCACCATATTCTTGTTCACTGTAATGTCGGCAGCCACAAGGGCATTCTCTGCCACCTTACCTGTCAGGTCAGGATACTTGGAACGGAGGTCAACGAGCATGGAGTGGTTGTCGGTGCCGCCGCTCACGATGGTGAAGCCGCGTTTGATCAATTCCTCTGCCAGTACCTTGGCGTTCTTCTGTACTTGCTTGGCCCACTCCTTGAATTCCGGCTGCAGAGCCTCGCCGAAGGCTACGGCCTTGGCGGCGATGACATGCTCGAGCGGTCCGCCCTGCTGTCCGGGGAATACGGCAGAGTTGAGCAACTGTGACATCTTCTTCACGACGCCCTTCGGTGTTGTATAGCCCCATGGATTGTCGAAGTCCTTACCCATCAGGATGATACCGCCACGAGGACCGCGGAGGGTCTTGTGAGTCGTAGAGGTCACGATGTGGGCATATTTCACTGGGTTGTCGAGCAGACCGGCAGCGATAAGGCCGGCAGGGTGAGCCATGTCGATCATCAGCAGGGCACCCACTTTGTCGGCAATCTCGCGCATGCGCTTATAGTCCCATTCACGACTGTAGGCTGAACCACCACCAATGATGAGTTTCGGCTTGTTCTCGATAGCCAGGCGCTCCATCTCGTCGTAATCGACACGGCCAGTCTCTTTGTTCAGGTTATAGCCTACGGGCTTGTAGAGGATACCAGAGGTGTTGACCAGTGAACCATGCGAGAGGTGACCACCGTGGTCGAGGTTCATGCCCATGAAGACATCACCAGGCTTCAGCACGGCCAGCAGCACTGCGGCATTGGCTTGGGCGCCTGAGTGGGGCTGCACGTTGGCATACTCAGCACCGAAGAGTTTGCACACACGGTCGATGGCCAACTGTTCCACCTCGTCAACTACCTGGCAACCGCCATAGTAACGATGGCCGGGATAGCCCTCGGCATACTTGTTGGTCAGGTAGGAGCCCATGGCCTCCATCACCTGGTCACTTACGAAATTTTCACTGGCAATCAGTTCAATGCCCTTCAATTGGCGCTGATGCTCTTTCTCGATCAACTCAAAAATGGTGTTGTCTCTGTTCATTTTGTTTTTTATTTGGTGTATTTAATTTATACAAGGCATTTGTCGAGTTCGCTGGCGATGAATTCCTTATCGAGATGCTGGCCGATGAAGACAAGTTTCTGCATGCGGTCGCCATACTGTTCATCCCAATCTTGACGCAATCCAGGATTCTGCTCCATGAACTGCTCCAGTTCGGCTTTCGGCATCGTGGCATACCACTGTCCCGCATTGCGGATGCTGACCTGCTTACCTGCCTGCTCAAAGACGTAGCATACATCACGCTCGTCGTGGAAGTAGCAGATGCCTTTGGCACGGATGATGCCCTTCGGCCACTTGCGGGCAACGAACTCGTCGAACAGTCCGAGGTTGAAGGGACGACGGTTGTAATAGACGTACGTACCGATGCCATATTCTTCAGCCTCGCCTTCGTCATCGTGGTGATGATGGTGGTGATGATGCTCATGGTGATGTTCGTGCTTGTCGTGCTCGTCGTGGTCGTCATCGTGGTCATCGTCATCATCATCGTCATCATCATCGTCATGATGCTTCTCCACTTCCTCGATCCATCTGGCAGAGGTCGCCACTTCGTCGAAGTCGAACATGTTCGTGTTCAGAATTTTGTCAAGATCAACGTCTCCGAAGTTGGTGTCGATAATCTGGGCCTTTGGCTGGAGTTCGTGTACGATGCCGCGCACACGGCCCAGTTCGTCGGGCGACACCTCGGCAGCCTTGTTCAATAGCACGATATTGCAGAATTCAATCTGCTGGATGACAAGGTTCTCGATATCCTCTTCCTCGATGTTCTGGCGCATCAGGTCGAGGCCGCTGCCGAACTCGTCGCGCATACGGAGGGCATCGACAACGGTAACGATGCAGTCAAGGCGAGGAAAACCGTATTCTGTCACCTCGGGGGCCATCTGGGGGATCGAGCAGATGGTCTGTGCAATGGGACCTGGCTCACAGATACCGCTGGCCTCGATGACAATATAGTCGAAGCGCTGCATGGAGATGATGTCCTGGAGTTGCTGTACGAGGTCCATCTTCAGCGTGCAGCAGATACAGCCGTTCTGTAAGGCCACGAGTGAGTCGTCTTTCTGATTGACAATTCCACCCTGCTGGATCAGGTCGGCGTCAATGTTCACTTCGCCGATATCGTTGACAATGACGGCAAACTTGATGCCGCGCTTGTTGTTGAGTATTCTATTTAATAAGGTGGTCTTGCCGCTGCCGAGATAACCCGTCAGCAGCAGGACGGGAATTTCTTGTTTCATCTTTTTACCTTTTTACTTTTTTACCTTTTTACCTTTCCTACACGAGTTCTACTTTATTGATATCCTGCTCTTTCTCACAATAATGGCATGTCAGGATGCCGTTGGTAACGTGGAAATGAGTAGCCATCGGCTCATTGTTGGTAATGCACTTGGGGTTGTTGCACTTGACGATGCCTCTGATCTCATCAGGTGTCTCAACGGTCTTCTTCTCCACCACTTCGTAGTCGCGTATGATGTTCAGGATTACCTTTGGAGCCACGACCGATAGACGTGAGATCTCATCGTCGGTGAAGAACTTGTCCGAAACCTTGATGATGCCTTTGTTTCCCACTTTCTGAGAGGGATAGTTGAAGCCGATGGTGACAGGTGTGTCAAGATTGAAGAGTCCCAACAGACTTGCGACCTGGTATGTCTTGGCGGCAGGTATGTGGTCTATCACGGTGCCATGCTCAATGGCTGCGACCAGACGTTCTTTCTTATTCATTGTCATAATTCGTGAAATTCGTATAATTCGTAGTTGGATGCTATCCGATAATTGTTTTGTCGTTTCTGACTTCGTCAAGTGATATGCCCAGCACATCGCAGAATATGGCCTCACGTGCGAAGAGACCGTTGCCCGCCTGCTGAATGTAATATGCATGTGGGTTGTCATCTACCTCGTAGGCTATCTCGTTCACACGGGGTAGGGGATGTAGGATCTTCATGTTGTCTTTTGCCAGACGAAGCATGTCGTTGTTCAAGACATAGACATTCTTTACCCGCTCGTACTCCATTAAGTCTGAGAAGCGCTCCTTCTGTACGCGTGTCATATACAGAATATCGGCATCGGCGATGATTTTCTCATTGAAAGCCGTGTGCTCCTGGTACCTGATACCATGCTCCTTGCAGTATAGTTTGTATTCGTTAGGCATGGCCAGTTCCTTCGGGGCCACGAAATGAAAGGTAGGGTTAAAGTGGCGCATTGCCATCAGCAGGGAGTGCACGGTACGCCCGTATTTCAAATCGCCCACCATATAGATGTTAAGGTTCTCAAGCGTGCCCTGCGTCTTATAGATAGAGTAGAGGTCGAGCATACATTGCGAGGGGTGCTGGTGGGCACCGTCTCCTGCATTCACAATGGGAACTGGAGCCACTTCCGAGGCATATTGCGCAGCCCCCTCAATATAATGGCGCATCACGATCACGTCAGCATAGTTGGATACCATCAGGATGGTGTCCTTCAGGGTCTCACCTTTTGTACCGCTGGTGATCTTCGGGTCTGCAAAACCTATGACACGTGCACCCAGGCGATTGGCAGCCGTCTCAAAACTGAGGCGCGTCCGTGTTGAAGGCTCAAAGAATAGGGTCGCTATTACTTTACCCTTCAGGAGTTCCCTGTTAGGGTGTTTCTCAAACTCTTCAGCCATTGCGATCATATACAGGATTTTCTCCCGTGTCAGGTTGGCAATGGTCACAAAATTATGCTTTTCCATCCTGTCTTTTGAATTTACACGCTACAAAATTACTGCTTTTATTTTAAAAATACTCCCTTCTTTTTTATTTTTGTTCAGTCTTAAACACTTTTTTTGATATGATGCTTAGTTTATTTAAAGTTTTCGGCAATAGTAGGCTCGAATATCCAAGGCAGAACTGCGGGGCATAAAGTCATTACCCTTCGATGTGATAGTATCGAAAACGTCGTGAAAAATTACTATTATGTCATTGTGTTTTTCTTCTCTCAACAATTTTTCTTCAATTTTGGCTTAACTATTCATATTTTTGGACAATGCTCTTGAAATCAAATATTTACGCTATGTATAGTTGCTCCAAATTATTCATAGACTATTCATATTTTATACGTTTTTTACTCTGTTATTTACAAAATATTGGCGTAACCTTCTGATTTATAGTAGTTTCACGATTGCAAATTTAAATGAAACACTTTGTTTCTGCCAGTGAAACAAAATGTTTCAAAGGTGGAAACAAAATGTTTCTTGCAAGAAAACATATTTGAAACACTTTTTTGTGCAAAATATCCATGTCAAAATAATTCGTAAAATACTGCAATTTATGAATAGAGACCATCAAAATTATTGCAACTATTCATAATGTAACTTTCAGTAAATCAGATAAATAGAGTAGATTATGAATAGTTAGCCTATTTTTTGCAAATTTCTCAGTATAGTTTCAACTTGAATTTTATATGCAGGTAAGGGCTATTTTTTTATAGGGTGGAAGGACCTCGATGGATGTAAATCCCCGCTTTTATCTGTTTGCGGCTTATGGTCGCAGTAAGCGTAGGAATTTGCTCTCTCGTAAAGAATCTGGCATAAAATAACACATTATTTCTGTTTTTCGTGCGATAATTAGAAAGAAAATCGTAATTTTGCACCAAGATACTTAAAAAGTTGAGAAGATCAAGCATTATGAGAAAGTTATTCGTATATTTCCTGTGGACATTGTTGGTAGTGGTTGTCTTAATCGTCGGGGGGGCATATTACGCCATCGACAAGGGTTGGATAGGGTATATGCCGCCTATTGAAGACTTGCAGAACCCCATCAACCGCTTCGCTACTCAGATATACTCAGCAGACGGTAAAATCATAGGTACCTGGAACTATAATCGCGAGAATCGCGTGATGGTCGATTATACCAAATTGTCTCCTTCTCTTGTTCGGGCCCTCGTGGCTACTGAGGACGTGAGATTCTACGACCATTGCGGTATTGACTTCTATGCTCTGGGGCGCGCTGTGGTGAAACGCGGATTACTGGGGCAGAAAAGCGCTGGCGGTGGCTCTACAATTACCCAACAACTCGCCAAACAGTTGTACTCTGAACATGCAGGTTCTACATTAGAGCGTGTCCTGCAGAAACCCATAGAGTGGGTCATAGCCTTGAAACTTGAAAGGAACTATACGAAGGATGAGATCATTACGATGTATCTGAACTATTTTGACTTCCTTCATAATGCTGTAGGTATTAAGACTGCTTCGAATGTCTATTTCAGTAAGGAGCCAATAGATCTGACGGTCAATGAGGCTGCCACGCTTGTCGGACTTTGCAAGAATCCGTCATACTACAATCCTGTTAGAAATCCCGAACGCAGTCGTGAGCGGAGGAACGTCGTATTGGGACAGATGGTGAAGGCGGGCTTCCTGAGTCAAGCCGACTATGACAAGTATTCTGCCCAGCCTGTAGAGTTGAAGTTCCATACCGCTGACCATAAAGAAGGTATCGCAGTCTATCTTCGTGAATATCTGCGTCGCTACATGACGGCGAGGAAGCCTGATCGTGCCTTGTATCCATCGTGGAATATGGTAAAGTATTATAACGACTCCATCAATTGGGAGACGGATCCGTTGTATGGGTGGTGCAATAAGAATAAGAAGCGTAATGGAGACTATTACAGTATCTATACAGATGGACTGAAAGTCTATACGACAATAGATTCCAGAATGCAGAAGTATGCAGAACAGGCTGTTTATCAGCATGTTGCCAAATACTTGCAGCCAGCATTCAATGCAGAAAAGAAAAAGAATGCCAATGCTCCTTACTCATCTAATCTGTCCACAGAGCAGGTGCGGCAGATATTGAATCGTTCTGTACGTCAAAGCGAACGCTATAGGGTGTTGCATGAAGATGGTGCTACTGAAGCAGAGATACAACAGTCGTTCCGGACCCCCACACGGATGTCTGTCTTTACCTACCATGGCTCTGTAGATACAACTATGACTCCGCTTGACTCCATCAGATACTATAAATCGTTCCTACGGTCTGGATTCGTTAGCGTATGTCCTCAGAATGGCCATGTGAAGGCTTATGTGGGTGGACTTAACTATGAGTATTTTGCCTACGACATGGTGATGGAGGGAAGGCGACAGGTGGGTTCTACCATCAAGCCTTACCTTTATTCTCTGGCCATGGAAAACGGATTCTCACCATGTGACGAGGCACCTAATGTCCAGGAGACTTATATGGTCGCGGGGCGGCCTTGGACACCCCGTAATGGTAGTCGTGCAAGATATGGGGAAATGGTCACGCTGAAATGGGGACTTCAACAGTCGAACAACTGGATTTCTGCTTACTTGATGAGCAAATTAAATCCTCAGGCGTTTGTTGACTTGCTTCGAGAGTATGGTATCCGCAATCCGGAAATACATCCTTCCATGGCGCTTTGTCTTGGTCCATGCGATATTAGCGTTGGTGAAATGGCAAGCGCCTATACCGCTTTCGTGAATCATGGCATACGTGCGTCACTGATGTTCGTTACAAAGATTGAGGATAGTGAAGGAAACCTTATTGCACAGTTCCAACCTCGTATGAATGAGGTAATCAGTGAGGAAAGTGCTTATAAGATGCTTTATATGTTGAAAGCAGTGGTGGACGGAGGTACTGCCAGTCGCCTTCGCAATAAGTACAATTTGAAAGGTGACATAGCAGGTAAAACTGGTACGACGAATAATAATAGTGACGCTTGGTTTATGGGAGTTACACCAACTTTGGTTAACGCCTGCTGGGTAGGAGGCGATGACCGTGATATTCACTTTAACACGATGGTGTATGGTCAGGGAGCAGCCATGGCGTTGCCAATTTTTGCACTATATATGCAAAATGTGTATAAAGACCCACAATTGGGTTATAATGAAAATGCGGTTTTTGACCTCCCTGCTGATTATGATCCTTGCTCTTTTGTCAATGAAGCCCTCGGTGCTGATAATAATGAGATTGATGAGATCTTTGAATAATAAATAATGTAGGATTCTCTTTTGTCAACATTCTGGAAATTTTTAGTGTTTTTGTGAAGATTTTCCTGAAAAAGTTTGGTTTGTATTCTGAATTTTCGTACCTTTGCAT